>Ga0078972_1008446_pt1 | contig 21530 bp, 24 predicted proteins | sample YelNatPaOPGAMG01_FD_67568 | JGI IMG/M metagenome (GOLD analysis project Ga0078972, IMG submission 67568) | Hot spring thermophilic microbial communities from Obsidian Pool, Yellowstone National Park, USA - OP-RAMG-01 (SPADES assembly) (version 2) | ecosystem: Environmental > Aquatic > Thermal...
TAAGAAATACTGGTCTTGGTAAGGTTTACAGTGACACTTCAACTTATCCACCACAGCCAAGTAAAGAAGATTATGTGAAATTTAATTACGAAAGTAATGCTACTTTAATGTGTGATTTTGATGATAATGCCTTGGTAAAACTTGAAAATGGTAGTAAGAGCATTGTTTGCAGGATTTTGGCAAGAAAAGATGAAATAGGAAATTTCACAGATTTTGAAGTTAAATTCACGCTAGATTATTACTACCTTGATAAAGCCTATTTTAAAATTGATGTTGTTTAATTCTTAAATCTTGAAGACCAATTCTATTTTAAATGAAGGGTCAAGCAATTTGGATTTTATTAATAGTGTTTGTTTTAGCTATTTTAGGATTTTTTGTCTATCAATCGTTTAAAGAAAAGATTGAAGTTAGTGCCAGTGCTCCAGAGATACCAAATTTTGTAGATTTTAACTATTATTTTGATCCTAGTGGAAACAAAAAACTTCCAAGTGAATTTTTAGATATAGAAAGAGGGTATTTCCAATTCCCACTCTACATGAAAAACTCTTTCAATGAAAAGATTGAGGTAAAGGTTTGTCCAAAAATTGTCTTAGACTTTTTAGAATCTAAAAAATCAATAGGAATTAATTGCCTTGAATTTGAACTGTCTCCAAATGAATTGAAACAAGAGACGATAACAATTCCTTTTGAAGGAGAAAAGGGGGACATTTGTAATTCAACAAAAACTACCCTTGAAATAGAGATAACATACACAGGTGTTTTAAGTTCTTTGTGTGATTTATATCTTACACCAGGATATCCTTCTTGCAAGACCTCAAAAACATCTTCTGTCGTCATTTCGCCAACAATTCAACCGAACCCGATGGATGTTTCAAAAGACAAAGATTTTTCAGTTTATTTGACGATAAACAAATATTCTGATTTTTTTGAAATTGAAAAGGTTAACATAGCTCCTATCGAAACAAAAATCATAATCACGTCTTACGGGAAAGAGGTTGTAGAGACAATAACATTAGATGAAATTTTCTCCTCTTCCCAGCCCTATTTAGTAGAACAACCAAAAGATTATATTTTCATTCACAAGTTCAATGCACCTAAAATAATGGTTGAAGAAAAAGAGAAAAAAGAATATATAGAAATAAACTGTAGTGCTGAAGCTGCTCAAAAACTTAGAATTTGTGAGCTAAGAAAAGAAAACAAAGATGTGGAGAATGCTTTCAGAAAACTGTTGGTTAAAATTGACGTTAGCTTTTTGACCAAAGAAGTTGGCAACTTCAATCTATTTGTGAACAAAGAAAAATGCTAGGGTGTCATGCAATTACAGCTCTTAAGGCAATCGTCAAAATTTTTGAATCCAAAAAATTCACAAACTTCGCCAAATCTTGCCTTCACATCGCCTGGAGTTTTTCCAATCTGGCTGTATGTGATTTCGCTTTGATCGTTTTCTAATTGTGGTAAATAAGCATTCACACAACCTTTTATGCTCAGTTGTCTGCATAATTCTTGTTGGCCTGTAATTCTAAATACCCAAGACTTGAATGGTCCCACTTGACCACCATAGAGAATAATTATCGTGATAACAACTACAATTACAATTGCCAATGCTGCTATTATCCAAAACGTTTGTTCCGCCATAAATAATTTTTATCTTTATTTAAATATAAATTGTACAGGCATTAAATTCTAAACTCTACATTTGAAGTAAAATTCATCTCAACTGTTTGGTCTTGATAAGTGCAAAATATCTCTCCTCTCACTATAATTGAATCTCCTGATTTAGAAACTTCTATATTTTTAAGAGTAGACTTTGATTCTTCTAAAGAAAGTGTTAACTCTTTCGATAATTCATCAATAATAAACCCTTCTGGCATTCTACTCAATTTCATCTCTTCATACTTGTTCTTCAGGTATTTTTGAAAGTAAAATTTAGAATATTCTGCCTCATTTACTATACTTGTGAATTTTCTCGATATGGTAGAAACCTCAATCTCTCTACTTAGTATTTCTCCCAAAATGAAAAATGCTACAATAGTTAAAACACATGCCAAGGTAATAGAGATTAAATACCCAACTAAGCCTTTCATACTATAACCTCTATTTTTATCATTTCATTTTTTTCATCAAGAGCCATAATCCAAGCTTCTTCACCAGAAATTTTTTCCTTTCCAAAAGTTCTTCCCAAAGAAGATATTTTGTAAGGAGTTGTTATGCTGTTTATTTTTTTCTCAAGTTCTTCTCTACCAACATTTCCTTTCCAGTAATTTAACAACATATCGTTCATTTCAGACTGTGCTATCGAAATTGCTAGCATTTGAGCCTGTAGTGGTTTGTAAGTTGGTTTGTAAACAATATCAACATTTATTCTTATCTTAAGAAAACTCATTATGACAAAAATAATAGAAGCTACTATGATAAAAATCACTAAATAAATGACAAAACTAAACATTTTTGGCAGCAGTTGTCCTTTAATAACCTACCACCATTTTACCAAATTTGAATTTTTGACCATCAAACACTGTTATTGGAATCGAAAAATTTTCACTATATTGAGTTTTGCCAAACCTCCAAATATTATCAAAGTCTGAAATCTCAACACCAAAATTTCCTAAATCTAGGCAAATATCACCTTTATCCAATTTATCTTTATCAAAAATGGCTCTGTAAAAATTTCCTCCCTCATCCTCGTAAATTATGCATTTGTTTCCCAACAAGCTATTCATAAGATCAAACGCTTTCCTCTTTTCTATTGAGCTTTTAACAGTTATATTGTAAGTTGTAAAGAGAAGGAAAAGACCTATGAAAAAAGCTATAGTCAAAAAATTTTTTAAGATATCTAACATGGTTTCTGAAATTATAAAAGCTTGACCTTTCATTCTATCCATACCTCATCTCCAGATTTTTTAATAAATATGAAGCCTGTAGAGCAAGTAGATTTGCTCTCTTTCATCTTTATGTAGTTTGGAAAAACTATTTCCTCTGTATAAACTTCATTTTCTATTCTCGCATTCACCTTATTGTTTGAAATATTCACATCACAAGCTTTTCCCACCAAAATTTTTAAAGAAATGTTAAATGAGGAAGAAGAAACTGACGATAGCATGCTTGCTAAAGTTTCTGAAAAAAGTTTACTGTTTATCCAATTTTTCCTCATTATGTTAAAAGCTATAAGGTAAGAAGAGTAGATGATGACAAGAACTATAACAAGACTTGCAAAAAACTGGAGAAAATGCACTATTAAAGAGCCTTTCATAATTTAATTTAGGCTTGCAATCTTAAAATCAATTAAATCCGGCCTGTTAGCATAAGCGTCTGGATAAACAAACTGTGTTTCTCTGTAAACATCCATAAGAAGTCCTACCAATTCTGAAATCGTAGAACAACCTGGAGTAGTAAGCTTGCCTATACCAAAACATGCAGCAATTATATCTTTTATAGCTAAAGCAGTATATCCACCAGCAGTGCCTGTACTTACAACTATTCCACAAAGTGCTGATGAAATGCATTTAGCAACATATTCACCAGCTTCCATTCCAACATACCAATTAACAAGACCTGCTGTAGCGTAGCAATAATTCTTCTTTCCATACCCAGGAACCATATAGGGCTCCACATAGATTGTGTCTCCCTCTTGATAGATTTTAAGTTTTGAATAGCAAGGACTCACCAAATAAAATCTTGGGTCTGGTGCGACAACGCTATTTCTCTTAAGTTTAATCGATTGTATACCTTTTGCCGCACATGCCTCTGGCAATGGATAAGCTCTAACACATGCCCCAAGCTGAACACAAATTGCACCATCTTGACAAGAGGTTTGGCAGTAGCCTTCGGGTGGTTTTAATTTCGATGGATAACCATAATAAGAGAAATATTTATCCCAATATGTTGCTCCTAGAGGTGTGTAAAGGTCTTGAATTCTCAGAATAGCGTAGCCTAAACTTCCTCTTGAAAAAACCTCTACATCTTCTTTCAGTCTTAACCTTTTTCCATTTAATAAATTCCATAGATTTTTAGCTTCTTCTTTATCTTTCAATACATCATTTTTTAGATAATCTGAAACAACATCTTTTGTTTCATGCAAAATTGTTTCATCAGAAATAGCTTTGCCTTCTTGCCACAATTCATACAAATATTTAGTTTTATCATCTAGCTTATCAATAAGATTTTCCATTTTTGATCCTTTCTCTACAACTATAAAAAGCAGACCTTCATCTGCTTCTTCTTGCAATCTCGTCAGTTTCAAAGAAATCAATCTTAAAGCTTCATCACTATCAGAAACTTTAACCCCGTTTTTTGTAAGAAATTCTACAGCTTCCTCAGGATTTTCTTCAAAGTAGCTTTTAAGATTTTTAGCCATTATCGAAAATGAACCAGAATCTAAAACTTTATCACTCATTACATTTTCTTCCAGTCTACCAATTTTTTCTGTAAATGGCAAAGTAATTTTCTCTTTTAATTTATCAAACATTCCTTTTTTATCAACTATAACTTCTTTTACACCAACAATCTTACCATCTTCTTTTTCGTAAACGATTGTGAAAATATCATCAACTTTATCAGGATAACCTTCTCCTTCCAAGTATTCTTCAAGAGGATTGATTATATTTTCTAAAGCTTCTGGTGAATCTCTTGAAGCAATTAATTTTTCCGTACTTTCATCAAATTCCCAACCTTTTTCTTTTAAAAGGTCTTTCAATTCAAAACTATCTTCAACCTCTTCTTTAAAATAGCTCAAAATTTTATCTTTTATATCACTAATTTTAGTAGAAAATTTTGTTTTTGTAATAGCTATTTTTTCCTTAAGGTATGCATTAACTTTGGGAACTACAAACTTCTGAAGAGTTATCTTAGCTACATCAGCACCTAAACCAACAACAACACCTTCCTTAAGACAATCGCCAAGAGTTTTATCTGAAGTGACCAAACAAAACATAGTATAGCCAGCCGTAACCTTGCCTATGAATTTTCCTTCTTTTACAACAAATTTTCCTCCTTTAACTACAATTTCTTCTGCCTTCCCTAACTTTTCCACGGCAGCGTCTCCACCATTCTCTATGGCGTTCCATATTTTTTGTAGTTTACTTAAGGTTTCTGGAGAAATAGATTCTATCTTGTCTGCAATTTTTTGAGCAATTCTTTCAGTATACCTTCCTGTAAATTCTTTTACCTCCTTGATTCCAAAAATGTCTAAACCTAAAAACATGCTGTCAAGAGTCACTGTCATAAGGAAATTTGAGCTCCAAGGTAAATCTTCTGACCACGGCATAAACACTGAAGCCGCTGTCCCAATAACACCTTGACCAAATTGATATGGTGGCTCAGGTGGAAATTGTTCCCAATAAACCATATAATAAGGGTCATTGTAAGTCTGTATGGGAATTTCAAGCTCTGGCCCGCCTATTCCTATCTTTTTTTTAACCCAATTTATCCCGTTTTCAATTTCATCTTTCAAGCTTGCAATAATATTTTGTTGTAGCTCAAACTTCAACTCTTTTTCATTACCAGTCTCACAAACATATTCTACTGCTTTATAAAAATTGTATCCATTCTGTTCAGCAATTCTATCTGTAGAGGAATGGACAAAAAACCACCATATTCCAAACCCAATTAAAACAGCAAGTATCCCTCCAACAACAAGAAATCTTAGTGTAAATTCGTTCATTTTTAACACCCACAATAGCTTTTACACTCATCGAGCTTTAACCCATTTTCTTTGCAGATGTCTTCAAAACTTTTAGAATTTATCACAATATTTTGATGGTCACAAGCTTGTTTAATCAATTCCAAACAAGCTTGATTTAATTCTATGGTTTTTGTGTTTGATGATTCCCTCACTTTAGGCAAAATTAAAATCACTGAAACTATAATCACAATTAAAATAATAATTAACATAATAACGTAGAAAGGTTTTTCCATAATATTGTTTTGTCTAAATGAAAATATATTGCTTAAGAAGGTCTAGCATTTTTTCTTTGCCGTAAAAAACAAGGAAAATTGTGATTAATAAAAGTAATAAAAAAAGCACTATCAAATAAACATATTTGAATGGTAAGCTCAAGCCTTTCATCATCTCCACGGCTTTGGTAACCTGAAATTTAAAATTGCTGAAAGGTCAACATTCTTTATTATAAAAAATAAAACAAAAATTACTAAGGCTAGGAGTAATATAGATAGGAGGAACCAAGCTTCATCTTCGCTCACTCAACCACCAAAAATCTTCTTCAAGAAGTTTGGTATATCTAAAATTTGCTGAATAGAGCTTGTACCAGATTCTTTTATCTTCATGTAAAAGAAAATTGCCACTAAAATCATAAGAACTACTATAACAATAATTGCGATTGCATTCAAAGGAAGCTCCATAATTATTTTTAAAAAATCTCTAAATAAATACTTCACATAACTCTGCCTTACCGAAAAGCTTACCTATGGTTAACAAACAAATTTCCTTTGCAGTAAGACTGAAAACATTAGAGCCAAATATCAAAACCAAAAAAAGTATAGCTATCACTAAAGTTAGCAATATTGCTATGATCATGTAAATCCAATTCATTGGTAATTCAATCGTACCTTTCATTTTCCAATCACTTTTTTCAAGAAATCTTCCATTTTATCCCAAAATTTTCCTGATTTTATGTCTTCTATTAACTCTTTTGATGTCAAAACAAAAATTCCTAAAATCACGATGGTGATCAACAAAAAAAGTATCAAAATATAAATGAGATCGATTGGCAAACTTATTCCCATCATTTTATCACAACCTCTACTGGAAAGTTCAAAAAATATCTAGCAGCAATCAAAACAAGAAATAGAAATATTAAAAGTCCAATTATAATTGATATTAATAATTTTGCTGTTCTTTCTTCCATCAAACCATCTCAAATATGCTTGCTACTAATCCTGAAAGTGAGAGATAAATAAATATTGATACTGATACAAAAATAAGAGTAGATATGAAAAGTATTTTAGCTGTATAGTTCAACCAAACAACATAATCAAATCCTGTTTCAAGACCAACAACCAAAATTCCAGATATTATCGATATTTCTATGATATAAATTCCAATTACAAGCTGAAAAATTGATGGAGAAATTCTTGAAGTTCTCCATACATTTAAAATTGGGATACCGATAGACGGTATCCCTGAAACTTCTTCTTCTGGCATTATATTCTCCATAGCTAAAGAAAGTGAAACAAGAATTCCTAATATGATTAGACCAAGGGCTGTTGCTACACCACCAACAAAAGGATTCAAAAAGAATGATGTTAATTTAATTGTTGAAACATTATCAGAAATTAAATCTTCAATTTTGTTTTGTAAGGAAGAAAGTCTCTTTAAGTGTCTAGAAATTGTCGTCAGAGCTTCTGAAAGAAAAGATGAACCTTTGGAAGAAATATCTGCAATTATTTTAAAAACAGAAATAAGCAAGACAGAATTGTATTTTTTAACTATTCCTGTCTTTGGATCAAAAAGGGCAGAATTCAAACTTTTGCCTAGCAATATGTTTTCTTTCAAATCTTTAAAGAGTTCTTCGATCTCAAAGACTTTTGTCCTTGTTGAAAGAGAAATTATCGATTTTTCAAAAGGTGTTCCTGTCCTTAAACTGTGTGCAATTTGAAGTAATACTGAATCTAATTCTGATTCAATTCTCCTTATTTTTTTCATTTTTTCTATAATTTTTCCAGTATAAAAAATTATGAAAAGGGAAAATGGAATTATAGAAACTAATAAAGGTAAGGATGCCATTATTGCTGGTGTGGTTATGTCCTTCAAGATATTTTTGCATTCATCTTCATTCAACTCTAAAGATTCTGGTTTCTTTGTTGATTCAAAACGTTCATTCATCCACTCAGAACACAACACGAAATTTTTTGTATGAAAATATACAGGAATACTTAACAAAACAAAAACTATTAAGATTAAGATTAAAAATATGGGGAGAAAATTCACCTGTCTTTCAAAAATTTTAAAAGAAAATAAATTCTTCTCCAATTCTATCGGTGAAGCTACGAGTGGTCTACCGTTTATCACAAACATGATGAGAATAAAAAGAATTGTTGGTAAAAAAATATCGTACACAAAAAACACACCAGCTATGCTTAACAATTCTGGTAGGAAAATGGTAAGCATAGGTATGATCGTTAATCCTATCACAGGGAGAATTAAGCCCAAAACCATTATCGCTGTTGTTGGTGTTTTTAATTCTCTCGCATATTTTTCCATTCTTTGATAACTATCATCTACAGCAAGATTTATCGCCTCATCAAGAAGCTTTTCTCCTTCATAAGGATTTTTTGAATATGCAATCAAGAGTTCTAGTGCCTCACTGAATTCTCTGGCTTCAAGGTACCATTTTTTTGCAACCGCTTTTAAACCTTCTTCGAAACTGAAGATTTTTTGCGTGATAAAATCTACCAATATTTTTTCCAAATCCTTTTTTATTGGGCCTCTTAAGTTTTTATAAGCAAGAATTATCGCATTTTCAAGATTTGGAACTTGGGAAAGAGAAATAACCATGTAAGTAATGCAGTGAACCATTTCTGAAGAAGCTTGGGCCCTTACCATTCTTACCATTAAATACGGATAATAATAAATCACAAAAGAAAAAAAGCCGATGATAAAAAGAAGATAGAAAAAATATGAAAAATCAAAGAATAATGAAAAGATAAAAACTATGAGGAATGAAAAGATAAAAAATAAAATAGCAGCTGAGATGTTTGAAGTTGGTGGTATCTTGAGCATGGAAAAATTAACAACTTTCTCCTCTTCCTTCAATTTTTTCTCGTCAAATTTTATTCTAAGAATTTTGAAAGAGAAATCACAAAAAAGCTCATAGATATTCTTTTTCTTTTCTCTCTCTACCTTTTCATAAATCTCTTTAACTTCTTCTGAAATCTTCATTTTATTCTCTCCTTGAACCAGTTAAGCCATTTTTCATAAATCATCTTTGAGTCTAAAGACCCAACTTCTTCTCTAACTTCTTCTGAAATCATGTGGAAAGCCTCATTGCTCTCAACAACCATTTCGGCCTCAAGAATATCATCTCTATTTAGCTGCTTAGCAAAATCAACCATCGTTTGTTTTATTTTGCCTCTCAACAGAATGTTATCCCAAACTGCATCCCAATTACCATGCCATTCTCTCACACGCTTAGCAATTTCATTCAGAACAAAACTTTCTCCATTTATCAGAACATCAGTAGGCTTAAGCCTGTCTTCTTTTGCAGAATATTCCATTAGTGGAACAAAACCTCCTTCATCTGCAGGATCTTGTCTCCAATGTTTCCTTACTTCAGTAAGCTCAGTGACACGCCTAAACCTTCTCAAGCCATCCGGAGTCTTAAGCAAATTACAAATCGTTATAACATCCATTGCCTTAAAGCTTGTTGGTGGTACTTTCAAATCATTTACAACTCTATCATAAACTCCATAAGCCGATTCACCATGAATAGTGCCTGCAACCAAGTTAGCTAAAGCTCCAATTCTCATGGCTTCAAATAAAGCTTGAGCTTCTAGGCTCCTCACTTCTCCCACAATCAAGACAGAATCTCCTAGTCTTAAAGCAGTCCTTAAAGCCTCTTCAGCCGGAAGTTCTGCTTCCACTCTAGTGATAACAGAGCGTGTCTTCAATCTTTCTATATTGTAGCCAAGCTCTCTGAGTTGAACGGCAGGAAGCTCAAGCGTGTTGTGAGCTATGAAATTCTCACAAACAAAGTTCTCGTTGCCCGGAACAGAAAAATCATACACGTAATCTTCTCTGCTTCCTATTGCTTTTATGCTTCTTACCTGATCCCAAAAGATATCTGAATTGGCAAGAAGATTCATCTTTTCAAAAATTTCAGTTTCATGGCCATATTCTACCAAAATTTCGTTCAAACAATTTCTCCCAATATTATAACCTCTTTTTATGTAGTCATGACTATTAAAATTTGGTATTTCTAATGACATTTTTTCTTTAAAAATTGGTGAAAAAGGTATGATGTCTGTAACATCATGACTTACAGCCTTACAACACATTTCTCCAAGTCTTCTCATCCTTTCTTCTTGCAAGAACCCAACTTCATTGAAAAATTGAAAGATGTTCTTAATTCCACTTATCCTGCAAGAATATGTCTTATCTCTTTCATTCATTCTACCAATTCTCGAAATTATACCAAAACCTAAGAGAAGGGTTTGAATATCTTTTATCAAGCTTAAAGATGTTAAGCTTATTGCCACTTCATATTTACTTAAATAGCCATCGCCACTAAATACCCCTTTAAGAAGATGGGAAATTTGAGCTCTAGAAAGGGAGTAGCACCAAATCGGTATCCTTTTAGAATAAGCATCACCTTTCAACTCAAAAACCTTCATCATCACCTCTTTCAACAGTTTTGATGACAAAATTAAAGAAAACCCGTCAGAATGCATTCTCACATTAATACCAAATCTTTTAGCTACTCTCTTTACACATTTTCTTGTGTCTTTATCAACAACAGAAACTATAACACTCTTCTTATCATAACACCCATCAGCAAGCCATAAACCAAGAAAAGTCAAGAAGTCTTCATCTAAAACTATCTTCACAGGCAAAGAATGTGATTTGCCTTCACATTTTATTTTTAATTCTTCTCCATCAAGCTTAACCCCACTTTTAATTAGCAGAGAAACAACTTTTGCGGGTAAAGATATCTTTTTCTTCCAACTTTGGACAACTTGTGGATATTTGTGTTGGTCTTGAACTTTATATCCCAATTCTATGGCCAATTTTTTGATTAAGTTCTTATTTTCTTCAATAAGCTTTTTGATTCCTTTGCCATAAAAGCGAACATCTTGCAATTTATCAATGTAGTCAAGTAAGTTAACTTCTTCAATTCCTTTATTGTCAAATCTAAGAATTCTTGGAACTGCCAAATAGTCTCCTACTTTAAGCTCACTGACTTTTACCGGCTCAATTTTTCCCTCATTTCCAAGAGTGAACAAAGAATGGTCTCCTGTTGTTCTAATTCTTCTTCCGGTCCTAGTTTCTACCTCATAAATTGGCTTAGAAGTTTTGTGTCTTACAAAGCTGCTTACTGTTGAAAGTGTTAGCTTTCCTTTTGAGTCTATTGAAAAAACTTGAATCTTTTCAGGATTTTTATTTAGAATTTCTCTTCCATCTATTTTGATGCATCCATACTTTGTGATTAATTCATCAATCAAATTTCCTACGCTTGTTCTCTCGAATCTTCCATTTCTCTTGATTAAAATTTCAGAATCTCCTGCTACACTATCCTCAACCAAACAGATTCTGAATTTCTTCATTATCTCGAGCATTATGGCACCGAGCAAACTTGTTTTTCCAGAGCCTCGGCCTCCTGCCACGAGCAAGCTTCTTCCACCATCTATTATGAAGCTCATCAAGCCTGCGTACAGAGAATCAAAAAATCCAGCTTTTATGAAAAGCGGAAAAGTCCAAGGTTTTTCCCTATGTCTTCTAAAAGCATAGCCTAAGCCATAAGGAGATAAAGTTCTTGTTATGGCGGCAACTCTTGCCCTTCCTCCTGGCAATATAAGCTCTGTATCCAAAACAGGATTGGCCTCATCCAGCGGGCGACCAGAATAAAGTCTAAATCGAGTTGCCCATGATTCTGCATCCTCTCTTGTTGGTATTAAGTTTGTCTCACATTCTTCAAACTCAGCATGGTTAATGTAAATCGGTGTTGTTCCAATCGGTGAATTTATGTAAACATCTTGTATATTTTCATCGGCCAAAAGAATTTCCAAGACACCAAAGCCTGCAGTGTAGCGTGTCAAAATTTCTGCCAGCTCTTCTATTTCTTTTGGTGAAAGTTCTTTTCCCATTCCCCTTGCTACATCTCTTATCAAATCTCTACTTATGTTCATGAAAACTTCTCTTGCTTTTTCAGGCTCAGTGAATTCTGTCTCTGAAGGTCTATGGGCTGTTAAGTATCTTCTAGCAGCATCAAGAATAGCATACTTTTCTTCACTTAAAACAAATTCTGGTGGTATTACATGGTAAACATATCTTATCTTGCCTGGAACTTTAAAAATTTCAACAGAAGTCTTTCCAACAAAATATTTCTTAAGAGATTGTCCATTTTTTGGTGGCATTAGCATGTATCTTGTGAGCATGAAATTTGGTCTTATAAGTGGGTGAAATATTTCCCTGTAAAAGCTTCTATCGCCAAACTTGAATTGAGAAAGCTTTGGCTTTACTAATTGAATAAGCTTACAATTTGAAAGAATTTTTTCCATTGGCAAAAGTACATTTTCCAAGTATTCTCGGTGGCAAGTCTTAAATTGGTTTGGAGCTTTTTCTTCTGCCATTTTTTCGTAAGCTATCATTTTTTGAAGTCTCACATAAGCTCCTATAGGGTCTTTCCTTAAAACTTCGCCAACAAGAAAATGAAGGTCAGTAAGTCTTTTTGGGAAAAATTTTTCGCAAATCTTTGGCCCAAATTTATTGATTGAAATAAGTTTATCTTCATTTAAAATTTTGTTGTAAGCTTGTGCTATTTCTCTTAAAAGCTTAACTTGCTCAAAATCATATTCTCTTTCCCTTGCTTCTGCTAGAATCACTCTTTCAGCATTCTTGACTTCAAGTAGGGTATCGATTACAACAGCCATGCAAGCTTCTGAATCTTCTATGCTTGGCTCGATGGCCCAATTCAAGGCATTTATCCTAACTGTATTTTCTATAACCTCATAATCAACCATACAATTAATTTATCTATTCTGTAAAACAAATGTTTATTGATAAGCATGCCTGCAAAAGAGGAAGTTGACATAGCTGCATTAAGTGGGGAAATGGTAAGAAGGATGAATGAATATAGTACCAGAATAAAGAATGTTGAGCTTAGGTTAGAAAGATTGGAAAATAGGGTAAATGGTATAGAAGAAACGGTTTTAAATCAATTGAATAGCTTGAAAGTTGGTCTTGATAGACTTTCTCAAAAAATATCTTCAGTTTCTGACAGGCTAACTACCATAGAAAATGAGATATTGAGGATAAATAAAGAGTTGGGAAAAATGGCTCTCAAAAGCGATATTAAAAAAATAGAAACTTTCATAGATGTTGTTAACCCTATAACTTCAAGATTTGTTACAAAAGATGAACTTGAAAGGATTTTAGAAGAAAAAACAAAGGCATAAATTTGTATTTAAAAAACAGAAATAATATAAGGGGGAAATATGCCTTTGCCTTTTTTACAACAAAAGCCTGAAACTCTTAAAAAGGAATTGCCAATAAACAGAGTAAAAGATCTTTCTTCAAAAGGATTTTCAGAAGTAGATATTATTGATATTTTGAGAAAAGAAGGCTATTCTCCTGATGAAATAGATGCTGCTTTAACAGAAGCACTTAAACTTGGTGTTTCTGGAATTTCATCACCAGCCGAAACTCCTTCTAGCTTACCAAAATTGGAAGATTTGCAACCAAAACAGGCTCCAATTGAAGTACCGGAGACTTCTCTACCAGAAGATTACGGTTATTACACTTCTCCTGCCTATGAGCAACCTGCACAACCTTATCCTACAGAAGACTACATTGAGTTAGTCGTAAAAGAAAAAACAGCTGAGCTTGATGAAAAATTAAAAGAATTCATGATAAAATATTCTGAACTTGAGAAAAGAATGGTAGAAGTTCATAACCAATTAAATGAGCTTGCTAAAACCAAAAGTAGCAGTGAGCAACTTATCTTGACAAGGTTAGACGAATTCAAATCTATTTTGAGTGATGTAGAAAATAGACTAGACGGTTTAGAAAAAGCCTTCAAAGAAGCTTTACCTGCATTAATTGAAAGTGTAAGAGCTTTGAGTGATGTCGTACAGAAGATGAAGAGGCTTGCTTAAACAAACTTAAATTTTTTAGAAATCAAATAAAAATTGAGAGAAATGTCAAAAATCTTCAAAATTTTTATTTTGTTGTTAATGACTTTAGCTATTTTGCCAGTTGCTTTTGCTCAAAATCCCTTTCTTGACATGATTCAAGATTTAAGTTCAATTGGTATTTTTGATATCTTCATTTTCATCTTATTTTTCATAACATTTTATGCCATACTTGCGAAATCTAAAGTCCTTGGAGACAATGTTGGCTTGAATGGAACTATAGCACTCATAGCCGCTTTTCTTATTTCAATTTATTCAACATTCACAAGCTTTAGCCTTGTTGAGCCTTTATCTAGATTCTTCACACAACTTAGCGTGGTTCTACTTCTTTTTATTGCTGCATTTATTTTTGCAAGCTTTTTCTATCCAGATTTGCCAAAAATGTTGTCAGAATATATTAAAGGTCCAATAATTTTGTATATCTTGATTCCTTTGGCAATTGCTTTACTTATAACTTCTAGAAGCATTTGGGTTTTATGGGCAGGGTTTAAGGTCACACCAGGATCATCAACTGATATCATAATATTGGCAGTAAGTTTAATAATTTTTGTTGTCATATTGTTAGTAACAGTGGTTGTTGGTGGTGGAGGAGGAAAACAATGACAAATCCCTTTGAATTGGTGATATTGAGGCTAAGCGAACTTGGTTTCTTCACTTTCTTACTCCCATTCATTTTAGTAGCAGCAATTCTTTACGGTTTGTTAAGGAAATCACAAATTTTTGGCCCACCTGAGAAAAATGTTGCAGTGAATGCTGTTGTAGCAATAGTTGCAAGCTTTATGGTTTGGGCTTCACCAATAATAGCTGGAATAAACATAGAAAAAGAGCTTGCAAGATTTTTTGTTCAAAGCATGATAGCAACTCTTGTACTTATGGTGGCTGTTCTTGCCGTTGGAATGTTTTTTGGTCCAGACCTTCCAAAAACAATTCAAGACAAGCTTGGGACAAAGTATCTTGGAGGGTTGCTTGTAGCTGGGATTTTAATAGGGCTTGCTTTATTTGTAACTAGCGGTTTAACAAGCGTTTTCTTTCCAGAAGGCCTTAGTGAAATGATTTCAGAAGATGTAATAATTTCAATAGCAACAATTTTGATTTTGGTAATTGTGGTTGCTGCAATAGTAGTATTCGTTAGTAGGGAAGAAAAGAAGAAATAGTCTCCAAAAATTCTTTTTCAGTAAAGTGAAGTAAACCAAGAATTATAATCACGGCAGGTAGACCAACTTCTTTTTCTTTAAAATTTTTAAGAGCATCAAAAAAGATTTTGGCATTTTCACTTCCAGCTTTGGAGAAAACGACTATTTTTTCTTTTTCATTTATCACATTTTCTCTTCTTTCTTCTTCAAGTCTTAAAAGAATTTCTATAGCTTCTTTCACACTCATGAGTTTATTTTCTTCGGCATCTATATCAAGCAAACATAATGTGTGAAGACCTCTTGATTTATTCATTTTTATAATTTCATAAACAGATTCTGGAAGTTTTCCTTTTGTTTTTTCTGGAAATGGTATTGTGACACAAGGGCCAAATTTGTACAAATGAAGACCAGTTTCTGCAATAGCAGAAATTATGGAAGAATTATGAATCACTTTTGTTTTAATTCCTTTTTTTCTTGCTTCTAGAAGTAAAGCTGAATGAGTAGTTGCAACTAATGGGTCACCACCTACAAAAATCACCAAATTTTTTTCTTTAGCTTCATTCAAAATTCTTTCAGAACTTTCTTCCAAATCTTTTCTCTTTAAAACTTCAATTTTTTTGCCTATGAGCTCTTCCAGATTTTTTAAATTACCAAACCAAGCTGTGGTGTAAAGTTCTATGTAGGTTTTATCTGCTTTTTTAGCTTCTTCTATTGCCCTTAAGCTTAAGTCTTTCTCATCAGAAAGACCTAGACCTATCAATACAAGCATAATTGAATAATAGGATGAAAGATATTTATGAGGGTTTTGTGTTTTGGTAAATCTGTCCAAGGTAAAGACCATTTTGAAAATGAAGATAATTTCTTGATAGATGAAAAGCTAAAGCTTTTTGCTGTAGCTGATGGTGTAAGTGAACCAAAAGGGGGAAAAGAGGCAAGTCAAAAAGTTTTGAAATACTTAAGAGAAAGTTTTAAAGGTAATCTTAAAAAAGCTTTTGAAGAAGCAAACAAAAAATTCGTGAAAGAAAAAGAAGAAAATTTTTTAGAAGGATATTGCACTCTTTCAGCATTTCATATCAAAGAAAATTTTTTAGAAGCTTGTAATGTTGGTGATAGCCCAATCTTTTTGTTTAGAGATAAAAAAATTGAAAGTTTGGCTTTCATTGATAAGCTTCTTGGTACAAGCATTTTAACCCAAGCTATGGGTGAAGATTCTATTCATGTACATGAGACAAAAAGAGAATTGAAAACTGGAGATTTAATTTTGCTCGCTACAGATGGCATAACAGATGTTTTGAGTGAAGAAGAAATTTTAAATATAATTGAAAAAATTGAAGATGTTAAAAAGATTTGTGAGAAAATAATAGAAGAGGCTGAAAGAAAGATTAGTCTTTACAATGATGACAAAACTTTGGTTGTGGTAAAGGTGAACAAATGAGTTTTGATATAATTGGGAATAAAGGAAAAGCTGTTGCAATAGTTGAAATTAGCAAAGGTGAAAATGAAAAAGAAATTGCTGAAGAAATAATGAAAAAACACAAGAATGTTAAGTCTGTTTTGAAAAAAGTATCTGAAAGGAAAGGAGAATTGAGACTAAGAGAGTATGAGCTCATAGCCGGAGATGAAAATACAGAAGTTGTTCATAAAGAATATGGTTATTATCTCAAACTTGACCCACAAAAAGTTTATTTTTCACCAAGAGAAGCAAAAGAAAGACAAAGGATTGCTGAACAAGTAAGACCAGGGGAAAAAGTTTTAGTAATGTTTTCTGGAGTTGCTCCCATTGCTATAGCAATTGCAAAAAAACAACCTGAAGTTGAAAGGATTTATTGCATAGAATTAAATAAAGATGCACATGAGTATGCAAAGGAAAATGTTAGAAGAAATAAACTTTCCCATAAAATTTTCTTGATTTTTGGAGATGTTGAGCAAGAAGCAAAAAAATTGAATTTAAAATTTGATAGGATTGTGATGCCTTTGCCTTTTGGTGCTAAAAGCTTTCTTGATATAGCTTTTGATTGTTTGAAAGAAAATGGAATAATTCATTTTTATTCTGTTGGTGATGAAAAAGACCTTTTTTCAAATGGATTGAAAGAAATAGAAGCTGCGGCAAAAAAGTTGAATAAAAAAATAAAAATTTTAAACATGAAAAAGATATTGCCTTACTCGCCCAGAAGATGGAAAGTTTGTATAGATTTTTCGGTGAGCTCGTGAGTTTGGAAGATGAGATAAAAAAGACGCAAGTTATAATTCTTGCCGGTGGTACTGGCAAAAGAATGGGAAATCCAAACTTGCCAAAAGCATTGCAAGTTGTAGCTGGGAAAACTTTAATAGATAGATGTATAGAATTTTACGCTAAATGTGGCTTCAAAGATTTTATTCTTCTCACAGGATTTCTTCATGAAGAAATAGAAAAGCATGTTGGTGATGGCTCTAAATATGGTGTGAATATAAGGTATTGTGTTGATCCACCGATTAAAAAAGTGGGAAAAGGGAAAGCCTTGAAAAATGCTATTCAACAAAAAGCAATTGATTTGAATAAAAATGCAATAATAGCTTACCCTGATGATGTTTTTACAGATGAAAATCTTCCTTTAAAATTGCTTAAAAAACATCTTGAATTAACAAAAAAAGGTGTTTTAGCAACTTTGGCATGTGCTGAAGGAATTGAATATCCTTATGGAGTTGCTTTGGCTTATGATGATGAAATTGTGGAAGAATTTTTTGAAAAACCAATAGCACTACTTCCTTCAACTATTGGCTTGTATATAATCGAGCCTTATGTCTACAATATAATTGAAGAAACAGTTAACATGGATGATGAAAAAACTGTAGAGTTTGAAAGTGTTGTATTGCCTTATCTTGCCAAAAATAAAAAGCTAGGTAGATTTTTGGTAGAAGTTGGAAAGTGGATTCCTATAAATACACAAAAAGAATTGGAAACTGCAGAAAGGATTTTGCAAGAGAAAAAATAATTCTTTTGAAGTTGAATTCTTATTCAAGCGGGAGTCGCCTAGCCTGGTCAATGGCGCAAGGTAGCTATAAACCTTGAATCAGAGCCTTGTGGCTTAGTGCCTTCGTGGGTTCGAATCCCACCTCCCGCATCCTATTCTACTAAGTTGAGCATTACAGTAGAACACTATTTCGTACCGATGAGATTCTAGGGATATAGTGATGTTTTCAGGATTCCAGAAAATTGTTTAATAGATTATCATTAAGATTGTATAGGAACTAATACTAAGCTATATTTTCCCAACTTTTATCGAGTTCTGGAACTATATCAAAAATCTTTAATTCTTCAGGTTTAATCCATTTATATTCAGTGTGTTCCCAATCTAATTTTATTTTTGGTTCATTTTTCAATTCTACTAAAACAGGGTGGATGATCCAAGTTTTATTTATTTTCTCATCAGTAAATTCATATTGTTTTCCAAATTGAATTGACAAAATATTGCTTTCATTAATTCCTGTTTCTTCATTGATTTCTTCTAAGATTTTTTCATGAAAAGGCTTAAATTCATCAAGATAGCCTGCAACAACATTCCATTTTCCTTTGTATTCTCTAACCTCATCACTTCTTTTTAGCAAAAGAATTTTGTCTCTATATTTTATAAAAATAGTTGTCACAGGTGCTGTATCAGAATTTGAATAGTTAATTCTTCCATCTGGAAATTTTGGTAATTTCCTAGCAAATTTTTCTATTGTTTTAAGTATGTTCTGTTCTTGTTTATTCATAATTATGGTTTAGAAATATTGTAGTTTTAAATTATTCTGTACTCTACCAAGTTAAGCAATTGTAATAAAACTCATTCAAAAACCTTAAATATTTTACAAAGCTAGATATTGTTTAGGTGTAAAAGATGGGCGATGGCCTTTGCTTCAACTAAAACTTCTTTTAATTTACTCAATTTTATAGGCAATACTCCTCTTGTAAAATTACAAAAAATTTCAAATCTAGCTAAAAACAACATTTTTGCAAAGTTGGAATTCCTTAACCCAAGTGGAAGCATTAAAGATAGAGTTGTGATCAAAATAATTGAAAATTGGGAAAAAAAGAAAATTCTCAATAAAAATTCTTTAATCGTTGAAGCTACAACAGGAAATACAGGAATATCACTTGCTATGATAGGAAGTATAAAGGAATATAGAGCAATAATTTTTGTTCCAAGGAATATTTCAAGAGAAAAAATTGAAATGATGAAAGCTTTCGGAGCCAAAGTAATCAGAGTTAAGGGTGAAATGAAAAAAGTTGTTGAAAAAGCTAGAAAATTTTCTGAAAAGAAAAAAGCGTTTTTCTTAAACCAATTTGAAAGACACGAGAATGTTTTAGCAAACATGAAAACTGGAAGGGAAATATTTGAACAAATGAATGGCAAGATTGATGCTTTTGTTGCTGGTGTTGGAACTGGTGGTACATTAATAGGAATTGCTAAAATCTTGAAAGAAAAGATTAATGGAGTTAAGATAATTGCAGTAGAGCCAAGAGAAATTCCAGTTTTTTACTCCAGATTTTATGGAAAAAGAATGAAAATTGGAAAGGTTCATTCAATCGAAGGAATAGGTGAAGGATTTATTCCAAAAATTTTGGAAAAAAACTTAAATTTGATAGATGGTGTTGTATTGGTGAAAAGTGAAGAAGCAATCAAAACAACAAAGTTTTTAGCAAAAAATGAAGGTATTTTCGCTGGAATTTCTTCTGGTGCTAATGTCTTCGCTTCATTAAAAGTTTCAAAAATTTTAGGAAAAAATAAGAATGTTGTAACAATTTTGCCAGATAGGGGTGAAAGATATTTTAGTAAAGATATTTTTAAATAAATTAGGATGCTCGGGTGGCTGAATCCGGCAAAGCGTCCGCCTGCAGAGCGGAAGATTAGGGGTTCAAATCCCCTCCCGAGCTCTTTAATTGGTGAAAAAAATGGAAATTAAGCTTTTAAATACAATGGGAAGAAAAAAAGAAGTTTTCAAGCCAATCAATAAGGAAGAAGTGAGAATGTATTGTTGTGGTCCTACTGTTTACAATTATGCACATATAGGCAACTTAAGGACTTATATCTTTGAAGATGTTTTGAGGAGAGTTCTGGAATTTAATGGTTTTAAGGTAAGGCATGTGATGAACATAACAGATGTTGGCCATTTAACTTCAGATGCAGACACAGGAGAAGATAAAATGGAAGTTGGGGCAAAAAGAGAAAGGAAAACTGTTTGGGAAATTGCCGAATTTTACACAAAAGCCTTTTTTGAAGATACTCAAAGACTTAACATCTTAAGGCCAACTATAGTTTGCAAAGCTACTGACCACATAAAAGAAATGATTGAATTGATTCAAAAGCTGGAGAAAAAAGGATATACTTACATAATTGAAGATGATGGTGTTTATTACGATACTTCTAAGTTCAAAGATTATGGAAAGCTTACTGGAATGAATTTTGAGGAATTGCAAGAAAATCTTAAAGCTGGGGCAAGAGTGGAATTCAATCCTAAAAAAAGAAACATAACAGATTTCGCTCTTTGGAAATTCTCACCAAAAGACAAGAAAAGACAAATGGAATGGGACTCTCCATGGGGAATTGGTTTTCCTGGCTGGCATATAGAATGTAGTGCAATGAGTATGAAGTACCTTGGTGAAAGCTTTGATATACATTGTGGTGGAATTGACCATATTCCTATTCATCATACGAACGAGATAGCTCAATCTGAAGGGGCTACAGGTAAAAAATTTGTTAACTATTGGCTTCATGGAGCTTTTTTGGTCATGGGTAAGAAAGAAAAAATGGCGAAGTCTGCTGGAAATATTTTAACTCTTCAGACTCTGATTGATAAAGGATTTGATCCTCTTGATTACAGATATCTCTGCCTAACAGCTCATTACAGGTCTGAGCTTGAATTCAGCTGGGAAAGTCTTAAAGCTGCAAGAAAAAGTTTGCTCAAGCTAAGAGAAAAAATTGAAGAATTTAGAGAAAAAGCTAAGAAAGAAAAAAATGAAAGTGACCCTAAAATTGTGAAAAAATATCAAGAAGCTTTCTTGGAAGCAATAAATGATGATTTGAACATGCCTAAGGCTTTATCGATAGTTTGGGATTTGATAAAGACAAAAGAAAAGATTAGCGCTAAAGATAGGCTTAGGCTTTTATTCGAATTTGATAAAGTTCTTGGATTAAACCTTGAAAAAGAAAAGAAAGAAGAAATTCCTGAAGAAATTGAAAAGCTTGTGGAAGAAAGAGAAGAAGCAAGAAAGAAAGGTGATTTTAAAAAAGCTGATGAAATAAGAGAAAAAATTAAATCTATGGGTTATTTGGTGGAAGATACCAAAGATGGTCCAAAAATTAAAAAGGCTAACCTCTGAACTTCACATTAACAAATTCTCTTCCTCTTGAAATTATCTCATCAATTTCACTTTTATCAAAAGGTGTAAAATCTCTTTCAGCAATAGTTTCATTTAACTTCTTAAAATTCTGAAGATAATAGACTTTAGCTCCTTTTATACTCTTACAAATTTCAACAATATCTTCAATTGAATGAAATTCTTTCACAAGAGTC
>Ga0078972_1008447_pt1 | contig 21529 bp, 24 predicted proteins | sample YelNatPaOPGAMG01_FD_67568 | JGI IMG/M metagenome (GOLD analysis project Ga0078972, IMG submission 67568) | Hot spring thermophilic microbial communities from Obsidian Pool, Yellowstone National Park, USA - OP-RAMG-01 (SPADES assembly) (version 2) | ecosystem: Environmental > Aquatic > Thermal...
TAGATGCCCATGGATCGGGCCTCTCGGCCGTGAGGCCGGGATGTAGCTCACGAGAAAGACGTAAGACCTTGCTTGCAAGGCGGCCTTTCGATGATATGAGTAAGACTCTTCAGGGAGAAGCCCCCGGGCTTGTCCCGGGGGTTAGATTCACCGTAACTTTGGCGTCAAGGGCCTTAGCCAGCTTACCCAAGGTACGAAGGCTAATATTTTGATTGCCGCCCTCGATCCTGGCGATCACCGATTGAGTGGTGCCAACCCGCCGGGCGAGGGATTTTTGGGTCAACCCCTTCTCCATACGCAGTGCGATAAGCTGACGGATCGTCTGATATTCCGCCTCCGATTCCTCCCAGGCAGCCCTGAATTTCGGGTCTTCAAGCCTCTTTTGAAGGTACTTTTCAAAATCGTCCATAGCACTTAACCCCTTGCAATTATTCTTCTTTTTGCGGCAAATCCTGCCCTTTATCCGGTTTACTACCGCGCCACAGATACTCCGCAAGGCGCTTCAGAGCCAAACGCCGGCGATGCTCCGGCAGCTTGCGGGTATCCTTCCGCAAAGCGTCAAGAAAAAGGAACGCCTTCCCTGGCACAGGCGAGAAAAGGACCCGGTATTCATTGCCCTTAAACTTAGTCCGAAGTTCCCAAAGGTTTTCCCCCAGGTTGCTGACGAACGGCCAACCCAAGTTTAAGCCAAATTCCTTCAGCAATTCAATATTCCTGGAGAGGCCTTCGCTCCGGCATCATCCGGCAGGCAGTCGAGAAATTCTTCGACAGGCCGGCGGGCTGGCTTTCCTTCCTCGTAGAATCTTATTCTCCACATGGCCAGGATAGTATAGCATATATGCAATATGATTGCAAGGTGCCAGTGGTAAAAGAGTTGACAATTGCCGCGACGACGCTTCCTGATGCCCACCCGTCCTCCGCCGGGGACGGGTTTTTTTCCTCCCGGCAGGGGAATGCCCCACCCAGCAAGAATTCCTTTTCAGACAAAGAATATAGGCGGGTCAGTCGATACAAAAGGGTGAGGCAGATGGAAAACCTGTTGCAACGGTTTGAGGCCGGCGACCAGAGGGCCCTGGCCCGGGCCATATCGGTCATCGAAAACGGGGACGAGGGCCGGGAGGAACTTCTGGCCGCCCTCTCCGGGCATAGCGGCGGAGCTTACGTCCTGGGCCTGACCGGCTCGCCCGGCGCCGGCAAGAGTTCGCTGGCCGACCGGATCACCGGCGTCTGGCGCTCGCGCGGGGCCCGGGTGGGAATAGTGGCGGTCGATCCCACCAGCCCTTTCACCGGCGGAGCCATTTTGGGGGACCGCATCCGCATGCAGGAGCACGCCGTGGACCGCGACGTCTTTATCCGGAGCATGGGCAGCCGGGGCAGCCTGGGCGGTCTGGCCAGGAGTACCAAGGACGTCGTCCGGGCCATGGACGCCTTCGGCTTCACCATGGTCCTGGTGGAAACGGTGGGCGTGGGGCAGGCCGAACTGGACATCATGAACGTCGCCGATACGGTGGTGGTGGTGCTGACCCCGGGGGCCGGGGACACGATCCAGACCCTGAAGGCCGGTATCATGGAGATAGCCGACGTCTTCGCCGTCAACAAGTGCGACCTGCCCGGCGCGGACCGGGTGGCCGGGGAAGTCAATGCGATGCTGGATTTGAAGCACGACGCCCTCCCATGGCGTCCCCCGGTGGTGCCGGTGTCGGCCCTGACCGGGGACGGCGTGTGCGAACTGGCGGAAGCCGTCGACGCCCACCGCCGCTACCGGACGGAGGCCGGTCTCCTGGAGGCCGCACGGCGGGAAAGGTTGAAGAGCGAGGCCCTGGACATCGTCGCCCATCACTGGCGGGTTCTGCTCGACCAGGCGGCCTCCCGCCCGGGCCGGGTCCGGGACCTGTTGGACCGCGTGGCCGCGCGGGAAGTGGATCCGTACAGCGCGGCCGCCGCAATTCTGGCCGCGGTGGCCGGCACAGCCGCAAGCGGAAGATAGATGGCCATGGAGAAGAACTCGGTGTCCCTGTTCCTGCCCGGCGCCTTCGTGGTTTTTGCCCCGGGGCCGGGATCGGACCGGGCGGACGCCCTCGATCTGACAGCGGTGGCCGACGGGAGGGTGGGGCGCACCTGGCCGATGACCGTGCCGCGCCACGACGCTGAGGCTTGGCAAGAACTGCCGCGTGACTTCCTGCCGGTGACGGTCACCCCGGACGGGGCCGCCTGGTGGCTGGAGACTTTTGGTGAGGCGGCGGCCGATTTGGCCGTTCTGACCGGGGTGGCCTTCCCGCTGGTCCCCTGGCGGCCCGAGGCCCTGGCGCGGGCCCTGGATCTCCCCCGGCCGTGGTCCGGCAGCCGCTTTTACGCCTCCGTCCTGGCCGCTTGCGGGACCAAACTGGCCGATTTGCCCACCGGCGTCCTGCACCAACTGGCCGGCCTTTTCCAGCGGTGCGGGTCGCCCTGGGCTCCCGCGGTGGCCGCGCTGGCCGAGCGCTCGGCCCGCGTTTTCCGGGAGGCGCCCCTCCTGGCCCGACCGGCCGGAAGCTGGCGGGGCAGGTCGCGACGGGACGGACAGGTGGCGGAAGTGGACCCGGAGGCCGCCCTGGCTTTCTTGAACGGTCCGGTCGCCGGCCGGCTGCCCGGTTTCCAGCGCCGGCCCCAGCAGGAGAAAATGGTGCGGGCCGTGACCAAAGCCCTGACCAACGGCGAATGTCTGCTCATGGAAGGAGCGACGGGAACCGGGAAGTCCCTTTCCTACCTGCTGCCGTCCCTGCTCTGGGCCGCGGGCGGGCGGCGGGTGCTGGTGGCCACCCATACCATCAACCTGCAGGAACAGTTGATGAACAAGGACCTGCCCCTTTTGCGCGCGGCCGGTTTGGAGTTTGCCGCCGCCCTGGTCAAGGGCCGGGGCAACTACCTTTGCCTGTTGCGATGGTCGGCGGTCCTGAAGGAGGAGGTCACCCCGGCCGAGGCGGCCCTTTTCGCCAGGGTACTGGTATGGTCCCTGGAAACCGCGAGCGGTGACCGGGCCGAACTGGGCCTGGAAGGGGAGGGCAGCGAGGCCTGGACCCGGATCCAGGCCGACTCGGACGGTTGTCCCGGCGCCGCCTGTCCCCATTGGAACGCCGACTGTTTCGTCACCCAGGCCCGCCAGGCGGCGGAAGAGGCCGACCTGCTGGTGGCCAACCACTCCCTTCTTTTCAGCGACCTCCTGGCCGAGGGCCGCGTTTTGCCGGAATACCAGGCCGTGGTGATCGACGAGGCCCACCATCTGGAGGACGGCGCCGGCCAGTTTCTGGGACGGCGCCTGGCCCTGCGCGGGATGGCGCTTGTCGCCACCGGGACCGAACGCCTTCTGGGCCGGTTGGCAGCGCTGCCCGCGCTGGCCTCAAGCCTCTGGCGCCCGGGTATGCAGCGGTGCCAGAACAGCCTGGCCGAAAGCCGCCGTCTAACCGTGGCTTTCTTTGAACATTTGGAAAAGCTGGTCTGGAGCCGGGCGGACGAGGAAAGAAGACCCTGGCGCCTGCGCCCGGGGGCGCTGGCGGCCCTGGATGACGAGGCGCGGGCCCTGATACGGGCCTGGCAGGATACGGCGGGGACGTTGGAAGCTCTGACGGAGGGCCTGGCGGAAGGGGGGGAGGCCTGGGCCGCCCTGGCCGCCGACCTGGGGCGGCTGGTCGCCCAGTGGCGCCAGGCGGGAATCGACCTGGCCGCGATCTGGGGGGCGACGGACGAGAATCAGGTCTACTGGATCGAGCCCCAGCGCTGGTCCTGCGCCCTGTGCTCGTCCCCCGTGGAAGTGGCGGCGGTCATCCGGGAAAGAATCCTGGACCAGAACCGCCCCGTGGTTTTGGCCTCGGCCACCCTGACCGTGGGCGGGGTTTTCGAGCATTTCGCGGAACGCACCGGCGTTTCCCTGCTGGAACCAGACCGGGTAAGCTATTGCCGGGCGGAAAGCCCCTTCGACTACCGCCAACAGGCCCTTTTCGCGGTGACGGCCGGGTTCCCGGCCCCGGAAGAAGAAGGTTACCATGAGGCCCTGGGCGATGCCTTGCTGTCCCTGGTCAGGGCGGCGGGAGGAAGGACCATGGTGCTCTTCACCTCCCACCAGACGTTACGCGCCCTCTACCGGGCCTTGAAGGAACCGTTGGCCCGGCAAGGCGTCCGCCTGCTCGGCCACGGCATCGACAACTCCCGCAGCCGGCTGGTGGAGGAGTTCCGTGCGACGGAGAAAGCCGTTCTCTTCGGGGCGGCCAGTTTCTGGGAAGGGGTCGATATCCCCGGCGAGGCCCTGAGCTTGCTGGTCGTGGTCAAACTGCCCTTCGTACCGCCGGGCGACCCGGTGCAGGAGGCCCGTCTGGAAGCCCTGGCCCGGCGGCGCCTGGACGGATTTGCCCGTCTCTCCGTGCCCCAGGCGGTCATAAGGTTCAAGCAGGGCTTCGGGCGACTGATCCGCAGCAATGCCGACCGAGGCGCCGTCGTGGTCCTGGACAGCCGCCTGGTAACCAGGCGTTACGGCGCCCGCTTCATGGCCTCCCTGCCCGCGCCGGCGGCCCCGTTCGTCGCCGGAATCGGCCCGGTGACGGCCCGGGTGGCGGACTGGCTGGCGGGTCCGTGATCCCGGCATCATATTGCGTCGCCCTTGGAAAAATGATAATATGGATGCGCGTTTCCGCCCCAACCCCCCGCTTTCCAAATTGGCGGGTGTGCCGGGCCGGGAACTTCGGTGACAGCCAGGGGAGGGAGAAAACAGCCGGATGTCCAGGGAATCTTTTCCCATCATGCCGTCGGCATGGCCTTATCTCGTTTTCCTTTTGCTCACCACCTTCCTGGTATATCGCCTGGAACCATGGTCGGCCGCGGTACCGGCGCTCCTCTTCGTCTTCACGGCCTATTTTTTCCGCAACCCCCGGCGGACCGTGCGGACCGGGGAGGGACACATCCTGGCCCCCGCCGACGGCGTGGTCACGGATATCAAGGAAATGGCCCACGATCCGTTGATTGGCGGTCCGGCCGTACGTCTTTCCATTTTCCTATCCATTTTCAACGTCCATTTGAACCGGGCCCCCGTGGCGGGGCGGGTCTTCCTGTGCCAGTACCGCCCGGGCAAGTACATACCGGCTTTCAAGAGCCACGCTTCGGAAGTCAACGAACGCAACCTGGTGGGTATCGAAAGCGCCCTGGGACCGGTCCTGGTGACGCAGATAACGGGCTTCCTGGCCCGGCGCATCGTGTGCTGGACCAAGCCCGGCGACCTCCTGGAACAGGGCCAGTTGTTCGGGTTGATCAAGTTCGGTTCGTGCACCGAACTCGTTCTTCCCCGCCATGTCCTTTTGATGGTGCAGCGCGGTCAGAAGGTGAAGGGTGGTGTCACCGTCGTCGGGAGAATCCCTGATGCGGTCTGAGTACCTGCCGAACCTGGCCACCGTGGGCAACCTGACGGCGGGCGTACTGGCGTTGGCGGCGGCGTACCGGGGGCACCCGGCCCTGGCGGCCTATCTGGTGTTGACCGCCGTGGTCCTGGACGGCGTGGACGGCAAACTGGCCCGCTTCCTGCACACGGCCAGCGCTTTCGGGCGCGAGTTGGACTCCCTGGCCGACCTGGTGTCCTTTTGTGTGGCGCCGGCCCTGCTCTTTTACGCCGACGGTCTGGCTTCCCTGCGGGCAGCGGGTCTGGCGGCCGTGATCGCCGTGGTTCTGGCCGGAGCGGTACGGCTGGCCCGCTTCAACGTCGGCGGCCCGATCGACCACTTCCAGGGCCTGCCCACCACGGCGGCCGGGGCGATTGCCGCCGGGGCCTGGCTGGTACCCGAGTGGCTGGGGGTTTCCCTGCCGCCGCCGGTAGTGGCGACGTTGCTTTTCGCGTTGGCGGCGGCCATGGTCAGCCGGATCCGGGTGCCGAAAATATAGGGGGGCGCGGCCTGGACGGGCACATTTCGCACCGTTGCGCCATAAAATGATAGAGGAAAAACTGCTGGGGCGGGGTGATCCGGATGCGGGTGTACTTTTTCCGCCTGCCGTTCTTTTTGAAGGCTATTCTGGGAAAATTCATCAAGTAGCGACCAGATCCGCGGGCAAGTCCGGGTTAGCACCATAGCCGCAACCCCGCGCCGCGGCGGCCCACCATTTAAGCCACAGCCCTTCTTCAACCCACTCCGCCCCGCGGTGGTCTGGGGCCCCGAAGGAGGGCCGGCCGGGGCCCCTTTGGGGTGGGCTGCGGCCGGTCGCGCCCGGTGGGAGGACGAGCCCCGAACGACGGGTTCCTCAGGGCAGAAAGGTGACGCCGGCGAAACCACCCAGCAAACCCCCGAGCACGGCCAGGGAGAGTTTTTCCAGGATACCCTGCGGACTCGCCGAAGCCGGACTCACGAAGAGGGCCGCCACCCACAGAAGAACGAACGTGGCCAACCCGACGGCCAGCCCATGGTTGAGGCCGCGTCCGCCGGCCCGCCGCGCGGCCACGAAGGCTCCGGCGGCGGCCGAAAGGAGAATGATTCCCGCCGAAATAACGGGCATGGTTTGTTCGGGCAGGGAAGTGAAGAAGTAGACCAGACCTCCGGCCAGGCTCAGGACGAAGGTCAGGGCCAGGGCCGTAAGCGTTCCCCGCAACACGGCGGCGGGATTGAAGGTCCCGTGGGCCGAGTCCAGTTTGGCCATTGGTGGCCACCTCCCATTTTTTTAACATGATATTCCCGTCCGGCCTGCGGTATGTACAAGACCCCGGCCGAAAAGGGATCGAGGTTGTCCGGGGCTCCCGGCCGTGTTATCATGTGGAAAGAGGGGGAACCCCCCGGGGAAGGGAAGGCGAATCCATGACCTATGATTGCCTGGTGGCCGGGGGCGGCCCCGCCGGCACGACGGTGGCCGCCGCCCTGGCCCGGGCCGGCATGAAGGTGCTGGTGCTGGAAAGAAGCCGCTATCCCCGCTCCAAGCCCTGCGGCGGCGGAGTGGCCCGCAAGGCGGCCGCCTTGTTCGACTTTCCGTGGCAGGAAACGATTCAGGATACCGCCTACCGCGTCGACTTCCATTTCGGGCCCGACCGCCACATCGCCGTGGCAAGCCGGGAACCGGTGGCCTACCTGCTGATGCGCGAAGACCTGGACTGGCTGTTGGCCCGCCGGGCGCGCGAGTTGGGCGCCGAAGTGCGGGAAGGTTCCCCGGTCACCGGGGTGCGGGTGACTCCCGAGGCTGTGGAGGTCGAAGCGGAAGGTACCGTCTTCCGGGGGACGTTTTTGGCCTGCGCCGACGGCGTCGGCAGCTTCACGGCCCACCGGACCGGACTTTACGGGCGCCGGCGCCCCGGGGTCACCTATGCGGCGGAGTTGGCGGCCACACCGGCGCAAACGGCGCGTTTCGCCGGCACCATGCTCGTCGACGCCGGGGCCTGCCCGGGCGGCTACGGCTGGATCTTTCCCAAACGAAACCAGCTTTCGGTGGGCGTGGGCAGCTTCCACCGCCGGACCGACGTACGGGGCGCCCTGGCCCGCTTCCTCGCCGGCCACGGACTGGAGGGGACGCCCGTACGATATGCGGCCGGTCACCTGCTGCCGGCGGACGGCCACCTGCGCCGCCCGGTGGCCGGGGACCGGGTGCTCCTCCTGGGGGACGCCGCCACCCTGGTCGACCCCCTGTCGGGGGAAGGCATCTATTACGCCGTCAAAAGCGCCCAACTGGCGGCCCACGCCCTCCTGACCGGGCGCGAACCCGGGGCGGTGGCCGCTCTCTATCAACAGATGGTTGATGAAGAAATCCGTGGCGAACTGGTGGTGGCGGGGCGACTGGCCCGGCTGTTCTATGCCTTTCCCTCGCCCCTTTTCGCGCTGGCCGAAAACCACCGGGAAATAGCGGTCAAGCTGGTGGAGACGGTGTACGGGGGCTCGGACTACCTGTCCGTCGGCTGGGGCAAGGCCTCCGTCCGGCGCCTGTGGCGCCGCCTGGCCGCCTCCCCGCGGGAGGAGGAAGGAAGCGCCTGATGGGACGGGCGGGGATTACGGGAACCGGCCTGGCGCTGCCCGAGCGGTGCCTGGCCAATCGCGAACTGGCCGCGACCTTCGGCCTGGACGAAAGCTGGATTGAAAGCCGCAGCGGGGTCCGGGAGCGCCGTCTGGCCGAGCCCGGGGAAGCGGCGAGCGACCTGGGCGCCCGCGCGGCCCGGGTGGCCCTGGACCGGGCCGGCGTGGCGGCCGCGGAGGTCGACATGATCATCTTCGCCACCAACACGCCGGATCACCTGGTGCCGGCCGCCGGCTGCACGACCCAGCACCTTCTGGGAGCGCACCGGGCGGCGGCTTTCGACCTGATCGCGGGATGCAGCGGCGCGGTCTACGCCATGGCCATCGCCGCCCAGTTCATCGCCACCGGGGTCTACCGCACGGTGCTGGTGATCGGTTCGGAAGTCATGGCCCGCATCCTGGACTGGCGGGACCCGGCCACCTGCGTCCTCTTCGGCGACGGGGCGGGGGCCCTGGTCATGCAGGAGGTACCCTCCGGCCGTGGGATAATCTCTTTCCGGTTGGGGGCCGAGGGTCAGGCGGACCCGGCCATCATCATTCCCGCCGGCGGCTCGCGCCGCCCGGCGTCCGCGGAAACCGTGGCCGCCCGGGAGCATTACGTGCGCATGCAGGGGCGCGAAGTTTACCGCTTTGCCGTACGGGTGCAGGACGAGGTGTGCGAGGCGGTACTGCGCGAGGCCGGCCTCGGCCCCGCCGACGTGGATCTGTTCGTCCCCCACCAGGCCAACCTGCGCATCATCGAGGGAGCGGCCCGGCGGCTGGGCATACCTATGGAAAGGGTCCTGGTCACCGTGGACCGCTTTGCCAATACGTCGAGCGCGTCCATCCCCATGGCCCTGGCCTGGGCCTCCGAAATGGGCCGGCTCGGGGCAGGGGATCTGGTGCTTCTGACCGGCTTCGGCGCCGGGCTGACTTACGCCGGGATGCTGCTGCGCTGGTAGCGTCCCACAAGGAGACGATCCATGTATTCATTGAAAGTGTGCGGCCGCTTCGCCGCTTCGCACGTCCTTCCCGGCCACGGCGGGGCCTGCGCCCGCCTGCACGGCCACACCTGGCACGTGGCGGTCCGGGTGGGCGGGGAAAGCCTGGACGCCGGCGGCATGCTGCTGGACTTCCACGACTTGAAAGGGGCTCTGGCCCGCGTTTTGGACGAGTTGGACCACCGCCACCTCAACGACGTGCCCGCCCTGGCCGGCTCCGTTCCCACGGCCGAGAACCTGGCCCGACACGTTTACCGGGCGATGGCCGGCCTGCTGCCGCCGCAGGCGGCGGTCCTGGAAGTCGAGGTGGGCGAGTCGCCCGACACGTTCGCCTCCTACCGGGAGGATGGTGAATTTTGAAAAGCGTGGCCCTTTTGAGCGGCGGCCTCGACTCCACGGTGTCCCTGGCCCAGGCCCTCCGGGAAGGCGAGGTTCTGCTGGCCCTCACTTTCGATTACGGGCAGAAGGCGGCGCGGCGGGAGATCGCGGCCGCCGCCCGGCTGGCCGCGCATTTCGGCGTGCCCCACCGGGTCCTGGAACTGCCGTTTCTGGCCGAGGTCACCGGCACCGCCCTGGTGCGGGGCCAGGTACCGGAGCCGGCCCGGGAGGCCCTGGACGATCCGGTCCTGGCCCGGGCCACGGCGGCCGCGGTCTGGGTGCCCAACCGGAACGGGCTTTTCCTCAACATCGCCGCCTGTTTCGCGGAAAGCCTGGGCGCCGGACGGATCATCACCGGGTTCAACCGCGAGGAGGCGGCCACCTTTCCCGACAACAGTCCGGGATACGTGGCGGCGGCCAACGCGGCTTTCGCTTTCTCCACGGCCAACGGGGTAAAAGTCCTCAGCTACACCCAGCGACTGGCCAAGCCGGAGATCGTGCAACTGGGGCGCCGCCTGGGAGTCCCCCTGCAGTGGGTTTGGAGTTGCTACCACGGGGGCGAGACGCCCTGCGGCCGCTGCGAGAGCTGCCTGCGCCTGCAACGGGCGCTGGCCGGAGGGGAGACGGTCTAGTGCACGTACACCTGTTCCGGGAGCCGCGTCCCTACGACGGGCGACAGTTGACCTCTCTATGGATCTTCCACCAACTGGGTGTCGTCGGCGACGCCATCGCGGCCTTCCGGGGTCCCTGCCGGGTGGAGTTGACGGAAATGGTGGACCAGGCCGACGTCCGGGCCCGGTCCCCTATCTTCAGCGCGGACATGCTCCATTTCCTGGTGGAACATTTCGAAAGCGACCTGGAAAAGGCCGTCCTGCGCCAGCGCCTCCTGGTGGTGACCATCGGCGAGGAACTCGCGCGCCGCGGCGCCGTCGTGCACCGCGCGGGGGACGACCTCTTTCTGGGGCCACGCAAGCTCTCCGTATCCATTGCCACCGTCACGCCGGTATCGGTGGTCATCCATACCGGGATAAACATCCGCCCGGGTGACGCCCCCGTGCCGGCCGCGGGCTTGGACGACCTGGGGCTGGCCCGAGCCTGGGAGGAGATCGCGACCGGGGTCATGCAGGCCTACGCCAAAGAGACGGAAGGGGTGCGCCTGGCCCGTTGCAAGGTCCGGGCCGTGGGTTGAAGGCCTCCCTGGTGGAGGCCTTTGCCTCCGTGCAGGGGGAGGGTCCGCTCGTCGGCTGCCGCCAGGTGTTCCTGCGCTTTGCCGGATGCAACCTGGCCTGCCGTTACTGCGATACGGACCACGCGCCCGCGGCCCGGGCCCGGGTGGAGAAAACGCCCGGGGCCCGCGACTTTGTCATGGTATCCAACCCCCTCACGGTCCGGGAAGTGGTCGGGTTGGTCGCGGGCCTGGATCCATCGGCCGGCCACTCCCTGGTCCTGACCGGGGGCGAGCCCCTTTTGCACGCCGGTTTTTTGCGGGAATTCCTGCCTCTGGCGCCGCGGACGCGCCACGGCGTCTACCTGGAGACCAACGGCACCCGGCCCGATTTGCTGGCCGGGGTGCTGCCCCTGGTGGATTTCATTGCCGCCGACGTCAAGCTGCCGTCCGCCGCCGGCACCGGCGACCTTTGGGAGGAACACCGGCGTTTTCTGACCCTGGCCCGGCATAAGGTACTCTGTGTCAAGGCGGTAATCAGCGGCGAAACCTTGGAAGAGGAAGTGGACCGTCTCGCCGTGCTGGTGGCGCAGGCATGCCCGCAGGCGGTCCTGGTTCTACAGCCGGTGACGCCCGCGGGGGGCGTTCCCCCGGTGCCGCCGGCCCGGGCGCTGGCCTTCCAGCGGCGGGCCCTGGCGCAAGCGGCGGATGTACGGCTCATTCCCCAGACGCATCACGTTATGGGACAGTTGTAGGGAGGGGGAACGGTCTTGGTAGACCGGCCGAGGATAGAGAAAGCGGTGCGCGAGATTCTGGAAGCGATCGGGGAGGATCCCCGTCGGGAGGGACTGCTGGACACCCCGGCCCGGGTGGCCCGGATGTACGACGAGATTTTCAGCGGCCTGGCCCAGGAGCCCGAGATTCACCTGGAGAAACATTTCGGCGAGCAACACGAGGAAATGGTCCTGGTCAAAGACATTCCTCTCTTTTCCATGTGCGAACATCACCTGCTGCCCTTTATCGGGCATGCCCACGTGGCCTACATCCCGCGCCGCGGACGGGTCACCGGCCTTTCCAAGCTGGCCCGCGTCGTGGAAGGTTTCGCCCGGCGGCCCCAGTTGCAGGAACGCCTGACCAGCCAGATCGCCGACACGGTCATGCGGCAACTCTCCCCCCTGGGCGTGTTGGTGGTGGTGGAGGCCGAACACATGTGCATGACCATGCGCGGGGTGCAGAAACCGGGCTCGAAAACGGTCACCTCGGCGGTGCGCGGTCTGTTCCAAAAGAACGAAGCCACCCGCATGGAGGCATTTTCACTGATCAGGGGGGGGGCGTCGCGGTGAACGAAGAGGAACATAAACTAAAAGTGATTGCCGTCAAATCCTTCGCGCCTTACGACGAAATGTACAAAGTCGTGGACTTCTTGAATAAGACGTTGAAGGAGAGGCACGTTATGTTCGGCCTTGCCAAAAACGAACGGGGGACCATGGACATCACGGTTTACGAATTCTGAGGAGACGTTGCATGCGGGTACTTCTGTCTAACGACGACGGTATCGAGGCGCCGGGCATCACCGCCTTGCGCCGGACCCTGGAGGACCTGGACTGGGAGGTCTACGTGGCGGCGCCGGACCGGGAACGCAGCGCCACCGGCCACGGTATCACCGTCCACCGGCCTTTGCGGATACGCGAGTTGAACTGGAAGGAAAACAGCCGCGGCTGGGCCGTGGACGGTACGCCGGCCGATTGCGTCAAACTGGCCCTGGAAACCTTCCTGCCCGGCCCGCCGGATCTGGTAATATCCGGCATCAACCGGGGGGCCAACCTGGGCACCGACGTTTTGTACTCCGGGACGGTGTCGGCAGCCTTCGAAGGTATGATCAACGGTTACACTTCCCTGGCCGTTTCCCTGACCGCTTACGACGACCCCGATTTTGCCCCGGCGGCCGCCTTCGTGCGCCGGTTCCTGCTCCACATGCCCCGGCTGCCCGGATGCGCCATGCTGAACATCAACATTCCCCCCGGCGAGCCGCGGGGGATCAGGATCACCCGGCTAGGCCGGCGCCGCTATGTCAACGTCTTCCACCGGCGCACCGACCCCCGCGGCCGGACCTATTTCTGGATGGCGGGGGACATCGAGGACGCGGGCAACGGACCGGATACGGACGTGGCGGCAGTGGCGGACGGTTTCGTCTCCATCACCCCCCTGCACTGCGATCTAACCGACTACGGCCTGATGGACGCCCTGCGGGAACTGGAGAACGGCCGGACCTAGTCCCGGCCGTTTTGGCTGATGCTCTCCTCCATGTGCCGGATCATCACGCGCACCATCCGCCCGCCGATGCGCCCCCCGACGCGCCCGCAGTCCCGGGCCGGCAGACCGCCCCAGTAACCGTCCCTCACTTCCGGGACCAGTCCCAGTTCCCCGGCCACCTCGTACTTGAAACGATCCAGCAACTCCGCGGGCAAAAGGCGGTCGCCTTCTATGAACTTGGCCATTTTTGTCACCTCTTTCACGTAGTCTACATTAATTATAGTATTCCTACAAACAACGATACTATCCTAAGAAAACATACCCACCGTTGCAAACCTTGGCCTCAATCCGGTGGCACTTGAAGATTTTTTCCGCTTTCCAATACCACCGTTTTTAAGCGGTGGTGGATGTCGTGGCAATATCTATGTCGCATACTATCAGCCGCAAACGATCATACTAACAGCGATCCAATAATAATTGAAAGGGGAAAGGTGATGCTACCAGTAGAAAATCCTTTTATCAAGGGTGCCGTACAGCACGCCCAGATGGTACTCGGTGAATCGAACCGGGCCCTGTCCACATCCGCGGCCCTGTTGACGGCCTGCAACGACACGGTGAACGCGGCCAGTTCCGGCAACCTCCAGGCGGCGCTGGCGTCCGCCCAGAACGCCCGGAACCTGGCCGGACAGGTGAACAATTCCGTCCAGATGCTGAACTACGCCATCCACAACCATTTTGAACGGGCCTCGTACGTGTTGGGCCGTATACAGGCCCGCGTGAACGAGGTGGCCAGCGTGGTTCAAAACGCCCGCATCTCGAGCGGACTGCCGAGTTCGCCCTACCTGTACGCCACGCCCCCGGTCTGGCCGACCGCCGCCCCGTGGCAGTACGGAACGGCTCCGACCTGGCCGGCGACCGGCACTCCGTTGATGTAGCCGGTTTGCCAGGGGCGAAGGTACCCCGCTGCGGCGGTACCTTCGCTTTTTGTTTTTGGCCGAAACCCCGGTGGTGTGGTAAAATGGGGGAGACCGGCTTGCCGTGGAGGTGCATTCATGTCAGACAAACGGGCGTACAATGGAAGCAGTTGCTGAGGTCCAGTCCAAGAAGATGTTGGTCAACATCTGACGGAACAGACAGAAAATTGCCTTGTTTGCGGTGGTAAGCTTGAATACCTGGAATCCGGTCGCGAGCTTACGTGCATGCACTGCGGACAAAAGGAACCCGGCTATGTTTACTGTCAAAATGGTCATTATATCTGTGATAATTGCCACGGCAAGGGCTTTTTCGAAGTAATCAGGGACTTGTCACTCTCGGCTAAAGGCATCGATCCCGTCGTCATCGCCGAAGACATGATTAAATCGGCTGACGTTCCCATGCTGGGATGTGAACACGCCTGGATTGCCGCCGGCGCTCTGCTGGCGGCCATAAGAAACCATGGCCAAATCAAGGTATCTAACGACCAGATTACCGAAGCCCTCAACCGGACCCAAAAACAGGCGATCGGCGCCTATTGCGGCCTCACCGGTGTGTGCGGAGTGGCCGTGGCGATCGGCGCTGCCTTCAGCACAATCCTCGGTGCTTCCTGCCCTAAAAATAAGGAAACATCCATCACAATGCACGTGGTGGCACGGATTGTCGAAGTAATCGCCAATAATACCGGTCCCTGTTGTTGCAAGAATTTCGTACGGACCGCGCTACGCCTCGGTTGTCAGTTGGCCGGCGAGTATCTTGACGTCGATCTCGGCTGCACGGTTAACATAAAATGCGAAGACAGCCGTCGTCATCCCCACGGCTGCAGGGAAACCAGGTGTCGTTATTATCAAACTTAATATCTCGAACCACACCTACCCTCTTTCCACGGCCAACTGGAAACCGGTTTCCGCCTGCACCTGCTCCACCAGTTCTAGCCAGGCCGGGTGGTCGACGGCTTGGCTCCCCGTTGATGGTCAGGGTCCGGCCGCTAATCCGGCCCGATTCCGCCGGCGTTTCCTCATGGCGGGCACCGGCCTGCGGGGTGATGAAAGTTACCCGGACGGCCTTGTAAACCCGGGCCCCCCTGCGGGCGAGGTCCTTCGCAAGCTGGGCATAGCGCCAGCGGGCGGGCGTCACCAACGTCGTCCGCGGTTAGAGCAAAACGGCGAATCGCTGTGGCAATACTCGTCGTTCTCCACCTGGACGGTTACGTGATGAATATTCAGGTGCAGCAAACGATGTTCAATATCTTGCAATACCGACTGGCTCTGTTGTACCGTCATATCCCCGGTGCATACCACGTGGCACGATAAAGCGTTTTTCCCGCCGGTAATGCTCCAAATATGCAGGTCGTGCACGTTAAAAATGCCGTCGATGGACACAATCTCTTTAATCACATTCTGGAAGTCTATCCCTAACGGAACTCCTTCCATGAGGATAATGATGGTTTGCCTGATGATCCGCCACGCGCCGAAAGCGATGAGTAAGGCAATAAGTACGCTCAGTATTGGGTCGACAACGTACCACCCTGTCCACAATATAACGAGCCCGCCGACGATGACTCCCGCCGAGGCGGCGGCATCGCCGAGCATATGCAATACCGCGCTTTTGACGTTGATGTTGTCTTCCTTGTGCATGGTCAACCCCAGGTACAGGTTCACCATCATTCCCACGCCGGCGGCGGCGAACATCCACTTGCCCTGCACCGGCGGGGGATTGTGCAACCGTCCGTAGGCCTCCCATAAAATCCATAGCATGATCAAAATGAGTGACACACCATTGACCAACGCCGCCAGGACCCCGGAACGGTAATAACCGAAGGTCATGTTCGCGTCGGCCGGTTTCTCCGCCTGGCGCAGGGCAAACCAGGCCAGGCCGATGGCCACGATGTCCGTCAGCACGTGCCCGGCGTCGGACAGCAGCGCCAGGCTGTGGGCCATCAAGCCGCCGGCGACTTCGACCACCAAAATGGTCGTGGTGAGGAAAAAGGCGGTGGCCATCCGGGATACCGGGGCATGGATCACGTGTTCATGGTCATGGCGGAGTGTCTCTTGCGGCACGATCATGCTCCCGTCCTTATTTGTCGCTTTTCCCTGTATATTCTGCCGCGCGGGCCGCGGTTCCTCTCCGGACCCGCCGGAAGGTGCCAGCGCGGACAAAGCTGTTGACCAAATGGCCCGACCCGGGTAAAATAGGACTCGGATGGTGATGGAGCCCACCTCAAACGGCCGTCGGGTCTGATAGCTCCTGGCCTGGTCGCAGGCGGGAGCTTTCTTTTTGCTCCGCCGGGAACGAAAAAGAACGGAGGCGTACATAACCCATGGCTCTGGAAACGGACGGCACCAGACGGGCGGCGTCGACGAAACCGCGCTGGCTTACGGCGGGCGTCGCCAGCGTCGGTCTCACCAGCTTCTTCTCGGATTCCGGACACGAGATCGCCACGGCGATTCTGCCCAGCTTCCTGACTTCGGTCCTGCACGCTTCGGCGGCCGCCCTGGGTCTCATCGAAGGAGTGGCCGACGCCCTGACCGGGATCATGAAACTCGTCGGCGGCCCGCTGGCCAACGACCAGCGGTTGCGCGCCCGGCTCGCCTCGGGGGGTTATCTGGGCACGGCCCTGGCCACCGGGGCCATCGGCCTGGCGGCTGCCGTCTGGCAGGTCGGCGTCCTGCGCGCGCTGGCCTGGCTGTCCCGGGGCCTGCGCACCCCCGCCCGCGACACCCTGCTGGCCTCCCTGGCCACGCCGGACGCCTACGGCCGGGCCTTCGGCCTGGAGCGGGCCGGCGACAACCTCGGCGCCGTGGCCGGTCCCTTGTTGGCGGCGGCCCTGGTCGCCTGGGTCGGCATCCGGCACGCCATCTACTTCTCCGTCCTGCCCGGCGTAGGGGCGGCCGTGGCCATCACCGTCGCCGCCCGCGAGATCAAACGCCGGGGCCTGCCGATCAAGCGGCGGCCGAAGCTGGAGTTCTCCCGGCTCCGGGCCGCGGGTCTGCTGCCGGTGCTGGTCCCGGTGGCCTGTTTCGAACTGGGCAACATGGCCACCACCGTCCTGATCCTGCGGGCCACCCAACTGCTCCACACGGGAACCCGGTCCCTCACCGGCGCCGCCGCCCTGGCCATCATCATCTACGCGGCCCACAACGCCGGGGCTTCCCTGGTGGCCCTTTTGGGCGGGCGCTGGGTAGACAAGGCCGGCCCGCGGATCGTGTTCGGCATGGGCGCCTTCGTCTACATCCTGGCCTACCTGGCCTTTGCGTTGCCGCTTGCCACCTGGCCGCTTCTGCTCGTCGCCTTCCTGTTGGCGGGCACGGGCATCGGTTTCGCCGAAACCGCCGAGTCGGCGCTGGTGGCCCGGATGCTGCCCGACCACCTGCGGGGCAGCGGGTTCGGGTTGCAGGGGGGTATCCAGTCCTTCGGCAACTTCGCTTCCACCGCCATGGTAGGCCTGTTGTACAGCGCGGTATCGCCGGCGGCGGGGTTCGTCTATGCGGCCGCCTGGATGGCCCTGGCGACGATAACCACTGCTTTCGCCGGACGCTTCAACCGGGTGGGGTCCGGGACGTAACGGCGATCCGGTTTTCCCGCCGGGGAAAAGGGGGAGACGCTTTTGACCCCTGACCACGACCGGATCCTCGACCTGCTGCGCCAGGGCCGGCACGCCGATCTCATGGCCTGCCAAACCGCGGCCGTGGAACCGCTTCGCGCCTTCCTCTTCGCCCGCGAGCCCAGCGGCCTGTTCCAAACACGGTGCCGGGCCGTGGAAGTCCTGGCCGCCCTGGGCGCCCGGAACGTGCTGGCCGACTTTCTGGCCCACCCGCGCGAGGTCGCCGACCCGGTGGAACAGGCGGGGGAGGACGCCGTCATGAACGCCGTGGCCCGGGCCCTGATGCTCTGGCCGGATGATCACGTGTACGGCTTGCTCCTGGCGGTGTCGGCCCGCAAACTGCTCGACGGCGTGGTGGAGGCGCTCTCGCCCTACGGCCGGGTCGAGGCCGTACCGGTTTTGGCGGCGGCCCTGGCCGACGACTTTTGCCGTCCGGCGGCGGAAACGGCGTTTCGCCGGATGGGGGAGACCGCCTGCCCGTATCTGTTACACCTGGCCGCCGGTCCGGTGCCCGATCCCGAGCCCGAGTCAAGCCGCCGGCGGCGCCGCAGCGCGTTGCGCCTTTTCGGGGAACTGTACCGGGGAGAGGATTGGCGGAGCGTCCATTCCCTGACCGCGGATGCCGACGACCGGGTAGCGGTCACGGCCTGTTCGCTATGTTTACCGCGGGTTTCGCCGGTTTTACAGAAGCAAGTGGCGGCACGCCTGGTCGCTTTGTTCGCCGGCGCCGACTGGTTGCTCCGTGAGGAGATCGAGGACGTGTTGGTTCAACACTATGCGCTTTGCCGCGAGGTGATCGAAAAAAACCTGGCTGGGGCTTCCGACTCAGTGGTGGCCTCGTTGTTGCGCAAGACCGTGACCAGGGCCGGTGGAAAAGAGAGCATTGCTGAAACTCTTCTCTAAATGCGACTGACACCTCCTGCATGCGGGTGACGGTGGGAAGTTCTAATATTGCGACAATTAGAAAAGACGTTGACTTGCCCAAGTAATCCAGGTAAAATACCTTCGAACCGGTGATGGAGCTCACCGTAACGGGCCCTGGCCTAATAGCTCCTGCCTTTCATATAGGCAGGAGCTTTGTTTTTTCCCGGTGGGGAGGTGGATGTCTTTCGATATTTCACGAACTGGCATACTGGTTGACGAGTGCCAATTTTCTTCGGATAATTTTCGTGGCAATGATCATTGTATAACTGAACCAGGGTCCATAGCGATGGAGCTCGCTTAAGCGTCGGCTGATGGCTCCTTCGAATCCCGTCCGGACGGGAGAGGAGCCGCTTTTTGTTTTCGAGGAGGGGAGAATACCGGTGACCAAGGCCATAATCCTGAACCTCGTCCAGTTTCTGACGGTCTTGCTTTTCGCCCCCCTGGTCAAAGGATGGATCAACCGTCTGAAGGCGGTGTTCCAGTCCCGGCGGGGACCCAGCGTCTGGCAGCCCTATCACGACATCTTCAAACTCCTGGGCAAGCAGTCGGTGATTCCCGCGGAGGCATCCTGGATTTTTTCCTTCGCTCCCTATATCTACTTCACCGTACCGCTGGTCGTGGTGCTGTTGATCCCCGTCCTGACCACCTTCCCCCTGTTCATGGCCTTCATGGGCGACATGCTCGGCGGCGGGTTCGTCCTGGCCCTGGGCGGCTTCTTCCTCGTCCTGGCGGCCATGGATACCGGCAGTGCCTTCGGCGGCCTGGGATCGAGCCGGGCCCGCTTCGTCTCCTTCATGGCCGAGCCCGTCCTGATGATGGTCTTCTTCACGGTGTCCCTGGCGACCCAGGCCACCATCCCGTACATCGTCAACAAGACCCTGGCCGGTCCGGCGCTGCTTTTGGCCCCGTCCCACATCCTGATGGTTCTGGCCTTCTTCCTGGTCGTTCTCGCGGAAACCGGGCGGATCCCGGTGGACAATCCCGCCACCAACCAGGAACTGTCCATGATCGACGAAGCCCGGGTCATGGAGTATTCGGGACGCCACCTGGCCCTGTTGCAGTGGGGATCGGCCATGAAAATGTTCGTCCTTTTGACCATCTGGTGGAACGTCCTGGTTACGCCCTGGGGCCTGGCGGCTTCGGCCGCGCCGGCCGCGGTGGGTCTGGCCGTGATCGTCCTGTTGGCCAAAATGGCCGTGGCCGCCTTACTGATTGCCTTCATCGAGGGCACCCTGGCCAAGCTGCGTCTTCTGCGGGTGGCCGAGTACCTGGGGGCGGCCTTCGTCGTGTCCCTTCTGGCGGTAATTACCTACACCATGGGAGTCTAAAGGGGGAGAAACCGTGTTCCATTCCCTGGTCGCCGGACGGCTGGTGGACTCGCTGGCCACCCTGTTCCTGATCAGCACCTTCGCCTCGGTGGTGGCCCGGCAGATGATGGGCTGCGTTTACGCTTACGCCACGCAGAGCCTGTTGCTCACCGCCGTCGCCCTCACCCTGGCCGTCGTCACCGGAGCGCCCCATCTCTACCTGCTGGCCGGCCTGGCCTTTTTCGTCAAGGCGCTCTTCATACCATGGCTCCTGAAGCGGACGATCCACGACAGCGTCCACGAAAAACGGGAACTGTCCTTCTACTTCGGCATGCCGGCTTCGCTCATTACGAGCGGCATCCTGGTGGTCGTGGCCTGGGCCGCCACTTCCAACCTGCCCAACCTGGGCGCGGCGGCCCTGGCGGCCCTCAACGCGGGCGTAGGCACCATCCTCATCGGCCTCTGGACCATGATCAGCCGGCGTGAGGCCGTACCCCAGGTAGTGGGCCTGCTGTGCGCGGAAAACGGGCTGATGATGGCCGCCCTGGCCACCGTTGCCGACCTGCCGCTGATCACCGAAATAGGGATCCTGCTCGACCTGGTGGCGGGTGTCCTCATCATGGGCATCCTGGTCCGGCACATGGTGGCCGTCGGCCGCACTACCGATACGGCTAAATTCCAACGTTTGAGGGGGTAGGACCCTTGCTTCTGGCTATTGCGCTGCTGCCCCTGGCCGCTGCCCTGGTATGCCTGGTCCGGCCGCCCCGGCCGGTCATGGAGGGCGCCACCCTGGCCAACGCGACGGGTATCCTGGTGATCGCGTCCCTGATGGTCGCGGGAAGGTGGGCCGGCTGGAACCTGTCCTACGGCTTCCTTTCGGCGGACGCCCTGAGCGTGTGGTTCCTCTTCCTGGTGGGCGTGGTCACCTTCCTGGCCTCGCTCCATTCCGTGGGCTACCTGCGCGGCGACGCGCGGCATGAAAACGGACGCCCGCAACGATACCACCTTTATTACGTTCTCTGGAACGTGTTCACCGGTACGATGGTTCTGGCGGTGCTGACCCGGAACCTGGGCCTATTGTGGATCGCCATCGAGGCCACCACCCTGGCTTCCGCCTTTCTGGTCTGGTTCCATGACCGGCCGGAGACCCTGGAGGCCGCATGGAAGTACGTCCTCCTCACCTCGGTGGGCAGCCTCCTGGCCCTTTTGGGCACTTTTCTGGTCGTTTTCGCCGCGGGAGCCCCGACCCTCGACTGGACCGTGCTGCGCGCCGCGGCTCCCCGCATGGCGCCGGGCGTCCTGCAACTGGCCTTCGTGCTGGCCCTGGTGGGTTACGGTACCAAGGCCGGTTACGCCCCCATGCACACCTGGCTGCCGGACGCCCACAGCCAGGCTCCTTCCCCGGTCAGCGCGCTGCTTTCGGGAGCGGAGATCAATACCGCCGTGTACGCGATCATGCGTTTCCGGAGCATCGCCCTGGCCGGCCTGGGCCCCGCTTTTCCATCGCGCCTCTTATTGGGCTTCGGCCTGTTTTCCCTGGCCCTGGCCGCTTTCTTCCTGCTGGTGCAAAAGGACTACAAGCGCATGCTGGCCTATTCCAGCATCGAGCACATGGGAATCATCGCAGTGGGCCTTTCCCTGGGCGGTCCCCTGGCCCTGGCGGGCACCCTGTGGCAGGTATTCAACCACGCGGTGGCCAAGGCCACCCTCTTCCTGACCTCGGGCAACATCCTCCTCAAGTACCGGACCAGCAGGATCACCGAGGTGAGGGGAGTCCTGACCGCCATGCCCTTTTCGGGGGCCGTATTCCTCGCCGGAGGCCTGGCGCTTACCGGACTGCCGCCCTTCGGGCCTTTTCTTTCCGAATTCACCATCTTCAGCGCCGCCTTCCGCCAGCATCTCGTCGCCGCGGGCGTGGCGCTGGTGCTCCTGATCACGCTGGCTCT
>Ga0078972_1008449_pt1 | contig 21524 bp, 18 predicted proteins | sample YelNatPaOPGAMG01_FD_67568 | JGI IMG/M metagenome (GOLD analysis project Ga0078972, IMG submission 67568) | Hot spring thermophilic microbial communities from Obsidian Pool, Yellowstone National Park, USA - OP-RAMG-01 (SPADES assembly) (version 2) | ecosystem: Environmental > Aquatic > Thermal...
TGTTTCCATTTTCTTTTAATTGAACCGTGGTCTTTTTCGGTTTTTTAGCCCGTGGAGCCTTGAATTTTCTGGTTAGGTCTTGGTGGTAGCGGAATTCTGTGGTTTGTTTATAAATGCTCGTCAGTGCTATTTAGACCTTTCGTAATACGTCACCTCCAACCCCTAGGATTGGAGGTCCATCCCCCTCATTGAGCCTCCTCTTCTCGGAGGCTCTCTTTCGAAAGCATGTTAGAGGAGGGGATATTAAAGCGTTTGCCTGTATTACTTGAGCCTCTATGCGCCTCCCACTCGTGCAAGCCTGCAATCCTCACGATGATGCTTTACGTCAGCATCTTGTACTGCCCGTAGCCATAGGATACGTTCTTGCCAACGCCTATCATCTCGCCCATCTTCAAGTGCATCAATACTTCGCATAGCCTGCTTCCATCCCTTATCTTTAGCGCCACAGTCCCTTCTAAGAACCCGCCACTACCCTTAACTATTAGGCTAGATTCCCTAAGCCTCTTCTCTAGAATGATGTTTTCGTCAGCCCACTCCTTAAACTCTTGAACGTATGAGGGGTTCATCCATGCCAGCACCCTCCCATCGTAGAGATATTCGAGCAGGAACGCTCTCCGGATAATGTGTCTAAAGATATCGGAGGGCTTCAGCTCCTCCACGCCTATCGGTCTTCCATCTCTCAGCAGCTTGAAGGGCGTCAGGAATACCAGTCTTATGTCTTCGATGCTGCTTGCTGAGGCGTCCTTCGACCACGCCTCTACATCCTCGATGGATATGGTTATCGGCCTCTCCTCCTCCCTCAAAGCTCTCCTGACGTTTGTAAGCTCGTTGGACACGTATACCTCCTCTAGCCTAAGCTTCAGGTTGCCCGGGAATGTGGCCTTCTCAAGCCCGCTAAATATGAGCGATGCGAGCCCAGTATCCATCCCGATTCTCCCATAAATCCTCAGACCCACCTCAATCATGGATGATGCTAAAACACGTGGAGGCGGTATTATGTATGGTGGTGGGGGATGCTTAAGTTTCCTCAACATGAAACCTCTCGTAAGGAGTCTTCTCTCGGGCTTGAAGAAGACCCCATAGAGCTCTTTGGGAATCACTCTCCCTATGGCTCCTCTTATCCTTGGCCCAGGATTCCTCACAAACTGGGTTAAATCTCCACTAACCACCGAGTATGTAGCCCAGTATGATGTTATCATGCCTCCTTAAACACTACCTTTACCCATCCTAGAGGCATGAATCTACCATTAACGTCCACGACCTTGATATTATACGGCCTGCCACGCGATAGAAGTCCACTTACCTCCTTGAGGCGCTTATCCCCAGCCTCTCCCGCCTCTATCACCCTCCTGAAGTTGTTGTCGTCTATCAGTGCCGAGACCAGAGTTGTGGAGTATAGTCCCTGCCCTCCCCCGATCCTCAACACGGCCTCCAGCCCCCTGCATCGCTCAACCTCTCGAAAGAGATTATTATAGAACCCGTCAAGCATCATCCATGCTGGATGTTTAGAAGCTCTTTGAGCCATTCTTTGCACCCTCCTTCTCTCTAGCTCAACAGTCTTCTTCGCCTTCCTCAAGCAAGCCTCTACTATCTCCTGAATGGATATTGATCCGCCGATCTCCCCGACAACCCTATCGGAAGATACTAATGTGAGATCCGCCCTCGCGGTTACATTCTCGGGTATAATTTCTGCGAGTGATAGCGGTGTTGGGCTATCCAGCCTAGTAGATATCCTATACATTTGAGCCACGTATATGCGGTCTATTGGGCTCGAGTCGGAGGGTCTTATCAGCCTCCCGAGATCTCCCTGCGGTTCACTAATTCTAGGCCTCAATAATGTATCCTCGTTATGCTCATCACTCACCAGCATTCCCAGTACACGTGATATTTTTGTAGGATCTTTCTCGAGAATGCTATGTAGCAGGGCTATCCTTATGGCTCCCTTAATCTCGCTCCCAGGTATGTATGCCTTATCCCCAGCATTTCTTATGAAGGTGAGTATCTGTTTTCCCTCGACCCTCCCTGATAATATTTCCGAAGAATGCCTTATCATACTCTCATAGATCCTCGGCCCCGCATCTCTAATGAATCTCTCCATAAATTCTCTCAGACTAGCGACTCTAGCCTTCTCAACGTAGTTGATGAAATGATTTACGAGTCCTCGTCTTTCAAGCTCTTCAAAGAGCCTATCCTCATCTATAACATAGATTATGCGATCTTTCTCAAAGTAATCTAGAGGGGTCAGCCTGCCCCCATCACCAATATGTACGGGCGACAGTGTGGTGATTTCTAGGCCATACCTCTTGAGGATCCTTCCACTCAAGCTGCCACCTTCACCATTACAGGATATGCGAGCCCATATCTGTATACGCCATCAACATCAGCGATCGAGCCTGGATACTTGTTCACCATCGGGAAGACTGAGCCCTCCCTGAACATTCTGACAATCCTATTCCTCCGGCCTCCAGCCCTATAGTCCCTGAAGCCTCCCCTCTCCACGAGCTCATAGCAGGATTTCCCATCCACATACTTCTCGACCTCATCTCTCGTGGGATAGTATAGTGAGAGAGTTATGAAGCACCCCGTATCCTTGGGCTCTTCTATGCTCTCTTCCCTGATTATTGGAGGCTCGCCTGAACCTCCGAGTCCGGTGCTTCTCTCGCCTCCAAGCCCGTTCTCGGATAGAAGCCTAAATGCCGATGCGAGCTTCTTCTCCGAGACTTCCCTAGGCTCGATAACCCTGTATAGGAGCCTTAGCCCGCACCCCTCCCCCAAGACGCAGTATGACAGCCTCCACAGATCCGTCGAGCCTATAAGCCTATCCTTAACATTCTTGTAGCTCTTCACTCTCCTAAGCTCCACGGGCTCCTCATCAGCCGCATATAGTGCTCCTTCACGAAGCCTCAAAGAATCCTTTAACTCCTTAATGGATGCTCCCTCTATCAGCTTCCTGAAAATTTTCTCGCTCACAGCCCATGGCCTCTCCTTGAAATGCCCCCTAGCCTCTATGGAGAGGTTTAGTGGAAAAGGGTAAAGGCTGACTCCACCCATCTTACATGGGTAGATTGAGCTGAAGAGTAATGCCTTTCTCCTGCATGCCTCGATAAAGGCCTCTACCTCGTCCTTGCCATATAGCTCCCTATAGGACCATGCTAGGCCACCGAAGAATGTGTCAGAATGTACTACCGGCGAGGAGTCCTCTAGAGACCAGCTTTCACCCGTATGGTATCTGTTTATCCGGAAGTATACAGCTTTGTAGATAGACATCTCCGCACCTTTGCTTCTACGTCTGCTGTGGCAGGCTCAGCTGAGTCTTCACCTCGTTGATTATCCTCACCATGTCTCTTAACAGGTCTTCCAGCGAACTGTATGGGCTGCTTCCAATCATTATCTTGTTCTGGTTATCGCAGTTCTCGTAGTATTCCCTCTTCTTCAGCCTCATGGATATGTTCTTGAACCTCACTCTTCCATATCCTCTTGAGCCGTATCCTCCGAGGTAATCGTCTTCCACGAGCTTCAATGACTGGAATATGACGTCTACATTCTCAACGTCCCTTCGATCGAATATCTTGTAGCTCATCGTTATCCTGAACTCCGAGCCCTTTGGCACTCTCTCCACAGCTCTTGGATTTGCTCGCGATGTCAGCCTGTCCAAGACATTCTCATACTTCACCTCGACGCCCTCCGGCGAGAACGACTCCCATCTCTTGATCGTCTCCTCGGCTGGATAGGCATCATCAACCTTCAGCCTCGTGGTATAGACTATGCTATCCTGTGTCTGGCCTGCCTCCCTGCTCTCCAGCTTCTCCGGGGTTCTGCCGAAGACTCTGCATATCTCGCAGTCGGGGTCCTCACACATGTGCATTCTGATCTTCTGCGGCGACTTAACCACCTCGTAGTTTATCGGTCTCGTGGAGAATAGCTCATAATGGGCCCTCATCGCCCCTTTAAGGGATGAGCCCGGTACATAGGGCAAGCGCGTTAATGGATCCCTGATGACAACGTTCTCGACCCCACCGATCTCCATCACCTCGGGCCCAGCCCCTATTCTCAGGCCCGTCAGGCATTCCATGGTCATCTCTATTTCCAAGACCCCCTTAAGGCAAGTTTCAGAGGACATTTACGCCCTCCCCTCGCGTTCCTCCTTCTTAAGCTCCTCATGGTATTTGTGATAAGCCACTACTGCCTCAGAGAACATGTAGAGTTTTTCGACACTCTTTTTCAGTTTTTGTGGATCACGATCCTGTAAAATGGCGTTCATGGTTTTCTTTAACGTCTCCATATATTCTTTGAAGTGACCTCTCCCCCTCTCGAGCCTTCCATAAGTGTAAGCTAGCATGTACTCGAGATGCGTGAATGCCTTCTTAAGTTCCTCTAACATCTCATGTTCCTCCAACTCTCTGCCTTCCTCGAATATACTTCTCTTAATCCCAGCTATCTCTTGATGCAACTTCCTTATCATTGTTGCACTTATGTTTATCAATTTATTCTTCACAAGCTCCTCAGCATATTTTCCGAGTCCTGGATAGTCTAGCTCCAAGATGTTCCGTCCCTCCACTTGAGCCGGCCCCCCTCCCTGTCTAGGCGGGCCATGTCCCCTAAAGCTCACTCCCGCTATCCCTCCCTCCTCGTGTACAGTTCTGTGAAGTAGCTAATATTCGTTAGGTGGATGAACCTCTCACAGAGCTCACGGTAAACATCCTCCATCAACATCCTGCTTTCAAGCTCGTCCATCACGTCCTCCTCAAAACTTCTAGCCATGATGTACTTCAGCCTGTATCTATAGGTGGTCCATGTCTTCTCTGGGTCCCTCTCATAATCCGATACTAACCTTGAGAGCTGGAATATGAAGCCCCTAGAAATTATGCCCCTTTCAATGTATTGTGAGAGCCTTTTAGCAGTCTCCAGAGAATCCCTTAATCCGCTCCAAGAAACCCTTCCTCCCACAATATTAATCCCATTCTTGCCGGCCTCCTTAACCATCCTCAACTTCTCGGAGACTATCTCCGAGCATATCCTCACGGGGGTCTTGGGATCCTCTACCACTATGGCCGCCGATACCGTCGGGCCTCCGTGATCCATCTTCAGGATCTTCCTCAACCCTTCATAAATCTTATTCGCGGCCTCCACTACCGCATCCCAAGAGCCGACTAATAACAGGTCGTCCCCGCCGGAGTATATCAGGTAAAGCCTGTTTAAATCATCCTCGCTGAAGCATAGCATTTGCTCTATACAGCCCTCCATAATGAAGGAGATTATCTCCGAAAATGTCAGGAAGTCTGAGATCGTCTCACAAGAATTCTTGATCCTTTCTCCAAGGCCGTCAATGTCAAGCTTAAGGTACCCGATCATCTTCGAGCCCCTCGACGCCTCAGCCATGTCGTCAAACTCCCTTATCTCCCCCTCCTTGGATAATGGAGTGTGTTTGGAGATAAACTTGAAGCCTAGGCTGACCCTGTGAACAACGTCCTCATACTCTCTGCTAAGATTCTTGAGCCTCTCAAGCTCGGTTCTAAGGTCCGCGTCGTTGATCTTGTAGAGGTCTACATCCACGGGCTTGAGACCCAGCTGTAAGAACGTTTGGATGAGCCTCAGGGCGCTATCTATGTCTTTGTCTTTGCAGATGTGGTATGAGACTGAGAGGCCGCTCGCCGTGAAGTTTAGCGGCCCCGTATAGACCCCATACTCTGGAATATCTATTGAAAGCTCTTCTGGTTTATCGATTTTTCCACCCCACGAAATGGCCAGCATATATCTTGCATCTCTGAGCTCCTTGGCAAGCCCCGTCATACAGCGGCACCTCTCACAGAGGAAGATCTCCCCTCCATCTACTCCCTCCCTCTTCACCCCTTCAGCTCCTCCACAGGAGTAGCAAACCTCATCCCTCACGGGAACCGGCCCGAAAAACTTCTCGAAATCCTCGAACATCACCCTCCTGAACAGCCTCAAGCCCGACTCCATCAGCCTCCTGCGTGCCTCCTCAAGCTTGCTCCTGAATCTCTCCCTGTCGATGAAGTCCTCCCTCCTCAAGTATACGTACGAGAGCTTCAGTCCTATCAGCCCCCTCTGCTCCCTGAGCAAGAACTCCTCAACCTCCTTCAGAATCTCCTCAAGCTTATCCTCCCCGACATAGTGTGCCAAGATCATGAAGTGTCCACCGGAGCAGAACACTATGTTTAATGGTAGCAGGCCAAGCCTACTTACTATATGCCTTGCGATTGCCTCGGTCAGTATGGATAGGTATATGCTCCTAGCCCTGAGCATCTTCAAGGCGCCCTTATACGTCCTGCTACCATACACATACCTCTGTATGCCCGCTACATCGCCTAGGATGAGGGTGAACATGTAACCTGAGTTATTCTTCTTGTTGTAGAGTATGGCGGAGGCTAACGCAGCCGTGGTCTTGTGATGGGCGTAGAGGGAGTTCCTGACTTCAACCTCTATGCTTGGCGCAGAAGGCATAATAAATGTGTACTCCCTCAGCAATTCCAATAGCGCTTTAATGTAGTGTCTTAGGGATGAATCATCCTTTATCCCATCCGAGTATAGTTCTTTCAGGCGTTTTACATCTTCTAAGAATACATCCCATAGCGCTCTATATTCTTCCGTTGATGCCACCTCGCGACTATCACCCTCTAGAATCCTGTAATCTCTGAGATCTAATGGTCCGATTTTATAGAAGATGTTGCTATTGGCCGCGAAGACATGCTTCATCCTCCTCATCTCGCTCCTATACTCTTGTTGAGACCCCCTCTCCACCCTTCTCTCGGCTGCTGAAAGCTGGTCAGCCTCCTTGATAATTTTAGTGGCTTCATCCACCAGTTCCTCACGATGTTTTACTACGATATCTCGGACTAGCTCCTTGCCTTGGAACTCTGGTACATAATTCTCTACGAATTTTCCAGACAACGTCTCGTGCTCCCCACTCCTGTAAGCCCTGCGGTAGAATTTCCCGACATCGTGTAGGCATGCTGCGAGAATTATGGATAGGTCCCGCATATTCATGGTCTCCGCCTCCTAAACCACTCGTACAGGTTGAGCCTCCTCAAGATATCTTCGGGGCTAATGAGCCATCTCAGCTTCTTCATCTGAGGCGTCCTGTGGACATAGATTAGTGGTATTAGTTTCCTGTTTGCTACCTCGTAGAATGCTAGGGCTGGAGGCTTCCCATCACCCGTTGAGTCAAGTATTATCGCGTGGTCCCTCATTAAAGGCTCGATTATCTTTAGCAACTTCTCTTCAACTCTATCTATGTCCCATAGGTCGTCCTCAGATAGGAGTATCCAGCTGTCCACATCCTGTAGGCCTGTCCACGAGGATTTTGCCTCCTCGCTGGTCACGACATAGACGTATTTCGGCCTCACTCCGAGCCCCCAGTTTCTGGGATCTATTGATGAGTCAGGCTCCTTCGAGAGGAGGTTTATCGCCGTTCGGTAGACGGGCTCCTCGACCTCATCCCTCATCTTCCCCAGCAGTCCCACATACACCAGAGATTCCTTCAGCCTTTCGTTATTCTCTGAGAAGAAGAGCCACGGCGTCTGGCTTGGCAACCTGTATAGCCCGGTATCGCCGACCTTCTCGAGCACCCCCTCACCAATTAGTCTGTTTATGTTGTGGGTTAGCGTCCCATCAGGCATTCCCAGCTCTCTCTTTATCTCCGAATACCTCATGGAGCCACCCCTCTTTATGATGAGGGCCAATATCCTAACAGCATTTCTCGGGAGCCTCTCACCAGAGATTGCTACGCTCATGAATCTCTAGATGTAGATTGTAGTAAACTGTATAAAAGATTTTGTGGAGAGTTGCTCTAATCCATTAGAGTTTTACTCTAATAGTCCTCAACAACTTGAGGCCTAACTCTATTAAACGGTGTCCCGAATGAGGCATGTAAGCGTCAGCGACGTGGTGGAGTTCTACAGGTGTAAAGCCTGCTTCTTGGAGAAGCTGGAGAATGGTGGACGTGGGCTGCAGACTGTAAAATCCCTACTTGGAGAGATGTTGCACGAGTTTGCTGTGAGATGCCTTAGAGGCGAGGCAGAGATCGTAGAAGAACTCCATATACATGGACGCTTAGACTTGAAGAGTTTGCAGCAATGTTATAAGAAGGTTGCTGAGGATGCATCAAGAAATATTCTATGGAGGAGTGGGGGGAGACTAATCGGGCTGGGCGGCTCTCTAGAAGATGCGGAGAACCTTCTAGTGAGAGCCTCGGAAAAGGTGGTCGAGCATAGGGTTCTAGAGCTCTTCAAGGGCTTGAGGAGTATGGGTCTTCAGCGACTACTTCTCCACCTTTATGAGAGATCCTTTAACAAGAGACTCTACTCGAATAATTTAAGAGTCTCCGGCTCACCAGACATGCTCGAGGCTGATAGAGTTGTAGAATTCAAGTATTCTAGGCCGGGGCCTAGAGGAATGGTTAGGGAGGACGTAGTCTTGCAACTTTCCTTATACTCCATACTCTCGGGAAGGAGGTGCCTCGGAGTCATCTATCTCCCGAGCTTCATTTACCAGGACTTCCAAGTAAATGGTGTAATGATCGAGTGGGCTTTAAAAATTCTGGAAGAATTATTCAACTTCCTGTCCAACATTCCGGAGACGGCGGAACATACATGCAACCATCAGGCTAAATTTATGCATGTAGGGGTCGAGCCTCTATGGACAAGACCTACTTGCTCTCGTCAATGATTATTCCGGTATCTTTCGAATACGAGTCGGCCATAGTCACGATCAGGGAAGTCTCGGTGGAAGAAGTTAGAACAATTCTAAAGAGGGGCTTCACATCAGCTGTAGGACATGAGCCGACTGCAAGATTCTTATCAAAAATCCTCGGCATAGAAGTAAAGCCAAACCGGGAGACAATATACATCGATGAGGGGGATGTAGCGATATCAATACAGTTTAAGGAAAGAATACAGAAGACGGAGCTAAAGGAGGAAGAGGTAGAAAAATACTTCAAGGAAGGGATGGCGAGGTTCGTAAAAATGACTATAAACAGTCTGAGGAGAAAGATGAATAAGTGAGTGTCGATAAATAATACATTGGTCGAAAAATAATTGAGAGTATGTGTATAGGGCTGCTGACGAGTCCACATAGGTTTTATACTGCTGATAGTCAGCAGGGGCTTAGTCGTGCTCTCCATGCTTCCCTCGACGGGAAATTTGATGGCGGATTTCCTCGTCTCCGCCCTGCTACCCATCGCTAACCTGCTGTCCCTCCTCTTCGACCATGCCGCCAGGACTGTGCATGCCACGATGCCCGCGGTCCCGGCCATGATGCTCGCAAGCTCCGCCCTCGGCTTCCTAGCCATGAGGATAGACAAGGCCCAGGCGGCTATGGAGGGCTGGAGGCTGAGCGAGAGGAGCATCATCTGGTACTCGGTGACGGGCGGAGGGCCCGGAGTACTCGCGGCGGCCCTAATCTATAGGCACAAGACGCCCCCTAAGGGGGCCTCTTAGAGGCGGTTCCAGCCGCTGCCCTTATCTATTCCGTGGCGGTGATGGCTGGCTTCTCTGCAGCCTGATCCTCCCTCTTACTATGCTTCCACGGACACCACCTGAGAGGGTGGCCGCACTTTGGGCAGCTAGCACCTGCACCATGTATCCAATCGCAGCAGTAGCCGCAGTATTTCTGCCCCCTAGCATATCTTGGGGGCGTGGGCATCCTACGCCTCCCTCATGGATCTTAGGACCACTGCGCCTTGGGTATCTTGCACTGTCAGGTCATTGCTACTTGTTTATATTGTATTATTTAGCAAGAATTGTTTCTCAGGACCGTTACATTGCGGGATAAACTTTGTAGATCAAAAAAGGCTTAAATAAATAGTCAACATTACCAAGTTGATGTTTAGTATGTTAAAGGCGATGGATCTTAGGTTTTTGAATTGTGGATATATGTGGGATCCTAATTTGGAGAAGCTGAAGTACTGCCCAAGTCGTGCCTCTCGGCACCCTTTAGTTCGTTTGGGTAAAATTAGGTTGCCCAAAGGTAGGAGTTGGAGGAGCAGAAAGAAGGATAGGGTGAGTAAGTCACATAACTGCTGGTGGGTCTTCCGCAACAGTAGGGCATGATCGCTTATGTCTTGCAGAAGCTTTCCTACCATGCATGGCCCTGCAGACGAAATTCATGACGAAAAGAGTTTGAGGACAATGCTTAACTTAAGCGATCACGATACTTGTGCAGATTATTATGGGCATTATAAAAATTGTACGTGGGCAGTGATTGAGTGTAAGAGCAGACATCTTAGAAATGCTATAACTCAACTTGAGGAGACGGTTCGAAAGCTCCGTACTAGTGGTAAGCCGGTGAATAGAGTGATAGTGATTGCTGATACCTTCGGTAGGGAAAGAGGACTCGTAAGGCGAAACAAAATACTTTATCTAAAAAGGGGCAACAACACAAAGCCGCTCATGATTGATGGGATAATGGTAGAAGGATGGCAAGCAGAGGAGATTAGAAGGGGGACGACGCTTTATGACCATTAGCATCTGTCTTCGAAAGGAACTGTACCACTTAGAAAGCTGGACATCGAGAAAGATTAGCTTAGCCTACAAAATCCTTAATTTCTATAACGCGTACTTTGATCCCTCACGAATCGAAATATGGTCAGAAGCACCCAACGAAGCATTAGGAGGCCAACGTCGAAAACAAATTGAGTGTAGAGAGAAGTCTCGTGTAAAAGATGTGTTAATGCAAGCTTTGGATATTGTTAGAAAAGACCGGGACCTGCTCGAATCTATGATACTCGTGATACGCGGTGTCTGGACTATAAATAGGCTAAAGGCTCCAGGTTACATATGTGTTAACAATGAAGAGTCGTCAGTAAAGACATATGGTGATATTGAGGTAGGAGCATACTCGCATGGAGAGATCACGGACATTATAGACCTATTCTGGATGGACTCTACGAAGACTCGATATTTAGTAAATGACTTCCTATCGCAGTTCTCCAAGTTAGAGGACGAGTCACGCTTGATTAACTACATCGTGTTCGGGATCGGCGCACCATTAGTTCAGCCAGTTACGGAGTGGAGTGCTTCATACCATAAGCGGCCAACTGATTTCTTATACAAAGTATTGTCAACAATGAAGAAGGAACCACAAATCGATGTCTACAGCTACCTTAGGTTGATATATACGAGAGGAATAGCGGCCGAATTATATAAGATAGAAAATTTCAAAAAAACTCTTGAGAAGATCGCAGATAAGAATAGTGTAGAATTGGATGCTCGTAGTAGTCTCAAACTAGTAGGTAAGAACCAAGATTCCTACAAAAATATGATTATTGAGCTCATGAGCTTTTTAGGACCCGTATTTAAGAGGAGTCTTCCAGAAGATCAAACGATAACCAGAAGGATGGTTGAAGAAATAAATCGACAATCGAATTTGGACTAATTAATCCACCATTGTAAATAAAGACATTCTAAATTAAGGAGGGCGGGCAGTATCCGGATAGAGGATTATATAGTTGAGAAGACTTCAGCGTTGTCCTAGCTCGGGAGATTGCTTACCTAGAAAACATTATTAAAACTCTATTCAGACACTACCGCATTTTTTGCAGTAGTTTACTTCCCGGCCGAGGTCCCCGCACGTCCTGTATTCCTGCTCCTCATATGTGCGTGGCTTCTATCCATGCGACCACAGTTCTGCCGTGCTGCCCGTACGTGCTGTGCGGATCGTCTGTATCTCGGTTGGCGAGTTCGGCGCCGGTCCTCTCCCAAATCTCAGTATCGTAGCGTCTGCATCCTCGAATAATTCCTCGTCGTGGGTTATTACTATCGTCTGGCCGGCCAGCTCTCCTAAGCTGGCGAATATTTCTTGGAGCTTTTTCTTGTTTTCGGAGTCGAGGTGGATCGTCGGCTCATCGAGTATGAAGAAGCCTAGCTTCTGAGCCCCGAGCACGTCTCCGATCGCCAGCCTTATGGCTAGTGCGAGAGCCACCTTCTCTCCCCCGCTAAGTCTATCCGAGTCAACCCCCCTTCCACCGCAGAAGCATACGAACCTCACACCGCCCCTCTCGCCGCCCTCCTCTATTATCCTTACATCGTCTATCCTGACGTCAAACATGTCTAGGTATTCCCTGGCCCTGTCGGAGACCCTTCCATAAACCCACGTCCTCAGGCTTTTCAGGACGGGGCCATCCCTATGAAACACGTTGTCCCTGATCTTCTCCAGCAGCTCATAGAATTTCTTTGCTCTAGAGAGCTCCTCCCCAATCTTACGGAGCCTCTCTATCTCGCCTTGTAGCTCGGCAACCTTCCTCTTACGCTCACTAAGTACAGAGTTCTTCTCTCCTAGTTGCCTGTTTCGCTCTGCGTATTCTTCATCTATTCTTTTAAGCTCGCCTAAATCTAGTTCCGCGGGCAATCTCTCCATGCTTTGGATAAGGGTTTGGAGGGTTTCATTGCCTTCCCTGTCTAGTAGTTCGTCTAAGCCTTCGAGGTATGCTCTATCCGGCATGGCCCTCTCACCGACCACTCTCGCCAGATACTGAGACCTTTCGTTCAGGAGGCTTATGGCTGATTCAAGCTGCTGGACGCTTCCACTCCATCCTAAGTTGGTGAGCTGTCTCTCGGCAGTATTGAGCTCGCTCTTGAGGTCCTGGATGTTCCTCCCATTGTACTTCTCCAGACCTTTTATCTCATTCTCCAACTTTTTCAGCTCCATTCGGAGTTTATTGATTTTTGCGTCGGTCGTTTGGATCTCCTCCCTCAACCTTTCCACTCGGGCCGAGATCTCTCTTATCCACGCGGCGCGTCCAGAGCTATAGGCTCTCTCCACCCACCCCATCACCTTCTTGACTCCCAGCTCCTCGACCTCCCGGAGCCTATCTTCGCCGATGACTCCCCGCTCCAGCATCCGCCCCGCCTCTATCGAGTCCCTGATGAGCTTTCTAGCCTCCCGGTCAGCCTCCCCGCTCAACTCCTCGAGCGTCCCGACCTTAGCAGCCTCCTCCGCTAGCCCATCTTTAGCCAGCTCCTCAAGGTCTTTCTCAAATTCTTCAAGGGTCTTTTTCTTCGAGTTTCTCTCACCCTCAAGACCGCTGATCTCTCGACTTATTCTTTCCCAACTATTTCTCAGGTCTTCGAGCTGTTTAATACGCCTCTCCACCTCGTCCTTGCTTATCTCCTCCAGCAAACATACATACGGTTTAGCCTTTTCGAGGTCCCTGATCCTCCGTCTTACTGCCTCTGCGAGCTTTATCGTATTTTTCCGGACCTCATCATAGAGACTGGCCACCTCCTCAAGTGCTTTCTTCTTACAGGAGAGTTTTTCCAGATCTTTTTCCAAGTCTTTCACCTCTTTCTCAATCCTCTCCACCTCTTCTTGAAGACCCTTCAGCTCGTCTTCCTTACGTCTTTGCTCTTCTGCTACCTGCTCTGCTTCACCGATGCTTCTACCCACCTCACTTCTTACCCTTTTTTCGAATCCGGCGAGGACGTCCCGCATGTTCTCGTAGGCCCTCTCCATCTTGGATAGCCCTAGTAAGTCGTCGAAAAGCATCTTAACGTCAGCCGGCCTCTCGATAAGTATCTTGTCCAGCTCGCCCTGCTGTATTATTACTGCCGACTTCATCCTGTCGTAGCTGAGCCCTAGTAGTTGCTCGACATGGCTCGATACCTCCCTCTCTCCAGACGCTATCAGGCGGTCTTCTCCGTCTCTCAGAGCCGCTGCTAGTAGACGCCCATCGCGGTCGAACCCCCTCATCACCTTATACCTCCTCCCCCTGTAGTCGAACTCCAGCACGACCTCTCCGCCGGCTGTCCCGTCCCTAACTATGTTCCGCATCCCGCCTCTCGTTGTTTTGCCGTACAGGGCGTATGTTACCGCGTCGATCACCGAGCTCTTGCCGGCACCATTCCTACCTACGAAGATGGTGAGGCCCTCGGGTAACTCTATCTCGGTGTCGCTGTGGGATGTGAAGTTTCTGATCCTAATCCTTCTTATCATCCCACCTACCTCCGCGGTAGTAGTCCCATGCGACTTTGATTGCCTCTTCCTTCCGGCTTGGGTCTGATAGGAGTGGGAGGAGATCCGCGAGCGCGAAGCGGGCGCTCCTCTCGTCGCCCCCCAGAGCCTCCAGCGCCAGCCTCCTCAGCTCCGTGTCTATGCTGTTTTCTTGGAGACCCTGGTAGGTTTTTGTAGCGCGCTTTGTCGAGAGGACTGTTACCTTCTGAACTATGTATTTCTCGCCTAGCCTATCTATGAGGGACGGGTTGGGCCGAAATCTATCTGCCTCGACCTCCAGCCACAGGCAGGGCCTTCTACGGTGCTCCTCTTTGAGGAGCTCGTCGATGATGTGGTTGAGCTCTTCCTCCCTGGCCCGCATCCTCTTCTTGGGTCTCACGTTCTCTAGCCTGGCCCACTGGACCGTTGGCTGGTCGCCCGACAGGTCAACAATGTTTACGCCGCATTCATCCGGATCATTCACGTCCACCCAGTGCGTGGGGCCTGGATAGGACAGGAGACCATCACCGCGCCTCATTTCGACGTGTCTATGTAGGTGGCCCATTGCATAGTAATGGAAGCCCTCAGGCAACTCGACGAGCGATAGCTCGGCCCAGGGGCCGGAGAGGTCTCGGAGGTCCTGATGTAGGACTAAGATGCTCTTCCCTCTATAGTTGCGTTGCTCCCCTCCGATTCTATCCAGATTGATGAGCAGCTCGTTTCGCTGGGCCCTCTTATGCTTAGATAGCCCCACCACTCTCAACCCCTTCACCTCGCGCGGCTCGCCGTCGCCGATGAACAATCCTATCCCGAGCCTCTCGAGAAGGATCGGATACGGGGTTGAGGGAATGCTGGATATGTCGTGTTCACCCAACGTGAAGAGGAATGGGATGTCTCTCCTGAACAGCTCTCGCACCATCTCCACGAGGTTTATGACTGCTTTTCCGAGTGGCCTCGGCTCGTGTAGTATGTCCCCCGAGTGAATAACTACATCGACGTGCTCCTTTATGAAGAGCTCGATCGCCTCTCTGAACGCTTCATAGTAGTCGTTCTCCCTCTCCTTTACTGCCTCCTCCCTAGAATACAATCCTAGATGCGTGTCGGAGAAATGGCCCACCATCAAGGCCTAATTAGCTCCTCCGTCGAGAAGTATGCTCTAGCCGCCGCAGCCTCCTCTTTCCACAGCCTCACAGCCTCAAGATCCCTCCCCACAAGCTTCTCCTCCACCAGCTCCGTCTTGACGAGGGCTGGAACCTTGATGAAGTGCCCGACGAGGATCATCTCGCCGGGGTTCAGGCTTGTCAGCGAGGCCCCGAGCTCCTTCGAGATCTCATCTGTCACCTGGTTGATGAAGTTTTGGTCATTTGGATGCGTTATGCCCGATATGGCGAAGCTGCCCATCTGGCTCGTTATGTCGGAGTTCAGCCTGCTCGGCCTCTGAGACACTATTATCAGCGAGACCCCAAACTTCCTGCCCTCCCTAGCTATCCTAGCTATGGTCTCCGAACACTCCGTAGATTCTCCAGAAGGCATGAAGACATGTGCCTCCTCTATGGCCACGACTACGGGTGATCTGAACTTACCTTCACCACCCCTAACCATGGTCTTCCTGTCCTGGAGAATGTTGTCGAGGTACGTGTTGACGACTATCTGGGCCTGAAGCTCCGTCAGGTCCGAGATGTCGAGGACGTTAACCCTGTTGTTTACTATGGTGTCTAGAGGGCTGCGGGCCGAGGGGTCGAAGACCCCTCCCCAGACGGAGAGAGCCCTCCTCATTATGTCGAGCAGCCTCTGAGCTGTCTGCCTCTCTTGGGCTCCTGCATCCTCATCCTCAGCTATGCTCTTTAACTTGCTCTCTAGGGCTCCCCAATAGTCCGCCGCGTTTATGACGTCTTTCGTGTATACTTTTCCAAGCATCGCTCTCTGGCGCTCGGCGCTCCTCCTCACACCAAGCATGTCGGCCAGCTCCTCCGAGTTGAGGTGTCTCGGGTTTATCATTGGACGCGTAGTTTTGAGCCCCCGGATCCTGAGTCCTAGATACTCTCCATGGTAGTCGAATATCACCATTGTCCCGTTCTTCTCCGCGATCTTTTTCGCCAGCAATGCGAGGAAGTTGGACTTCCCCTTCCCGGTGGCGGCGAGGATTGCGAGGTGCCTTGAGGCTACGGCGTCTAGGTTGATGGTTATTTTCACGGACGGCCGCCTCAGCAGGTGACCCACATCTACCCAGCGCTCATCACCCCCGCCATAGATCTTATTTAAGAGGTCGTCGCCCGCGTGTTTGACAGACGCGCCGGGCTCCGGCGGCACGGTCGGATAGATGCGTCTCCCTTTCAGCAGCTCTTCGACCAGCCCGAGGGCCCTAGCAACGCCCACCCTGACTAGGTCCCTAGGATTCTTCTTGCTTGCCCGCCTCGCCTCGTCGGCAGTCTGGTAATCGTTCTCTCCCGAGAGTAGTTCGCTCATGTTTTTGAAGTACTCCGTCATGTATAGGACTTCTCCATCCTCTGTATCGACTGTCACGTATTCTCCAACCCTGACAGCATTTTTCGAGGCGAATTTGATCCGCTCGGGCCTGGCCTCCCCGATTACGATGCCGACCTCGCTCAAACCCTAAGCACCTCCCTAGCAGTGTGGAGTCCCGTAAGGCCCGCGGCCTTGCATAGCATATCCATCAGGCTGTCAGGCACGTTAACCGCCTTATGTGCGGCCATGAGTGTGTAGGGGTAGCCCCTCACGGCTGTCCCGCACAGCATATCGATGAAGAGACGAGCGAAGCCCTCGTCGACCGCGGCAGGCACCTCCACGTGGAGTGCGTTTGCGTTCTCGGAGAGCCTAACGTAGAAGATTGAGAAGGCCCACTCGTCCCTATTGACAGTGAAGGGTTTCGTATAGCCTACCTCACTCGAGGCCGCGTTGAGGTAGAAGATGTCCCCGAGCTCTCCACCGAGCAGACTCTTGTCATGGGAATACTTTGACACGAAGGCCACGTTCTTTAGACCATTGAGAGGCTTCGCTGAGGCGAAGTACTCCGTCCTAAGCCTAGGCGAGTCCCTCCTCTTTACATCCTCCAGCCTCGCGATGAGGGAGCCGTCGACCAGGACTAGGTCGCAGTTGTCGGATGCCCGGAGCGCGATGTCGTGCTCGTAACTCTCAGCCATGTATTTCAGCGTGAGTTCCGGCACCAGAAACGCATCGTGGGGGTCGCCCGCGAGGATGTCTACCTCGGCGGCCGGATGAAGAATATTCATCGAGCCATCAACAGCAGCCGCCTTAAGGGCGTAGACGTAGAAGCCTTCGTAAAGCCTGTAGTTCCACCCACTATCAACTGCCAAGACCGCGTGGTCCGCAGGTTTGGGCCTGTAACCTACCCACAGCCCCCTAGCCCTACCAACAAGCTCTTGAAACAAGGCAGTTTTAAGCCCCCTAAACTCCTCTACCTTATTCTTCAGATGGGCGGCTTTATCGAAGAGCTCTAAGAGCAACGTTCGGCTCTCCTCAGACACATGTGATGCTAGTCGCTGAGGGTAATATAAATTGCTGAAGCCCCCGTCATCGACCACCGTTATGCTACCGCCGTCCGCCGCGCCGACGCTGCCCCTCCAGTGCATACCCTCAACCTCTATGGGCTCGCCGACGAGCCTGACGAGCCCCCTCAGCGCCCTCGCCCTCTCTACGCCCTCCCTAACGTAGCTAGCGATCCTCTCCCGAAGAATCCTGACCAGGCCCGAGTAGGTCGTTACCTCCTCCTCAGACATGCTACTATATAGTTCGCCGCGATGCGTGATAAAAGCTGTTATGGCCCCTTTGGCGGAGCTCCAACGCTTTTTACGGAGCCTGCACCGCGGATTCCCAGCCCTCTAAGCCTCCCTTCTCCTCGACAGCGCTCCAGCAAGTATTAGGACTGCTATCACTGCGGCTATGAGCCCGACCGCGGCGAGCAGGATCCACGCGTCTATCAGGGCTCCTCCCACGGCTATCGCCGGGAAAGTTATGGCTGCTTCTCCGGGGCCTGAGAGCCTCTCCTCGGATCTCCCGCCGTAGGTAGCCGTGACCCTGAAAGGAGCTAGTGTAGCCGGGATCTTGGCGAGCCTCGCCGACCCGTCCGGCCCCATAGCGGCGGTAGCGAGCGTCGCCCCCGGGATCCTCTGGCTCTGGATGGTTATGCTTGCGCCCTCCACCGGCCTCCCCAGCGCATCGTAGACCCTGACGACTATGCTTGAAGAGGCGATCCTGATGGTCTCATCGGCACCGCTGTGCGTTATCCTCGTCCTCAGCACCTCGACGCCCCCACTCCCCATCACGGTTACGTTGTAGGCCCCGAAGGGAATGTCCTCGAGCTCCGCCCTCCCATTTACTACCGTCTCGGTCTCTCCGGCAACCGCCACCTGGCCCTCGAAGGGAGAGCCGTCGTCCCAAACTATTCTAAGCGCCAGCCTCCCCATCGGCAGCCTTATCACGGCGCCCCTGAGCTCCGACGGCCTGACGGCCTGCTCCAGCAGCCTCGCCTCCCCGCCGCCCCTAATGATCATCACCGTTAGCCTATACTCTTGCTCGGGCAGCATCTCTGCCGCGAGGCTCTCGCCCATGCCCGAGAGCTCTCTTCCCGCGCCGATTAGGCGCCAGCGGACCATCACGGGCTTCCCGTCGGCAGACTCGAACCTCGCGCTCACGTCGTAGACGGCGCACTCCAGCTCCCCGCGCACGATATCCCTCACCTCCAGCCTCCCGCCGTAGACCGTGACTCCTCCGTAGGAAACCTCGACCTCGTAGGAGCCGGCAGGGACTCCGGAGAAGGCCGCCCAGCCAGAGCTGTCGGCGGTTGCCAGGGCTCCATGGAGCCTGACCGAGGCGCCCCGGAGCGGCTTCCCGTCCATCGAGACGGCCCTGAGGGAGACGCCGAAGATCGGGAGGCGTATCTCGGCCCTCTCGCCAGGCCTCGCGGTCGTAGCGCCCTCGACCGTGGCTCCGAAGATGCTTGAGCTGTTGGCGGCCCTCACGCGGTAGTCCGCGATCGGCATCTGCTCGAGCCTTAGGACGCCGCCGGCCGCCTCTATCCCCTGCTGGCTCGCCTCGGGCGTCGGGCCCTCGACGCTGAAGACGGCTCCCACCGGGTTCCCCGCCACGTCGACGGCGGCAACCACTAGGTCGTCTACGCTGGCCGCCACGTCGAAGCTGGTGGGCAGGAAGCCGTAGGTCGGGTGGTAGCCAACATACCTGTGGGCCTGGAAGACCGTCACGCCCCTCCAGCCGACGCTTAAGGTGTAGTTCCCCGTCGGGACCAGGTAGAGCGCCGCGTATCCATTCCTCGTCGAGTTCTCCAGCGCCCTCCCCGGCATCTCTAGGGGCTCTATCCTGACGGAGGCTCCCTCCAGGGGCCTGCCCGACCTGTCCCTCGGCGTCACCCTCAGGGTGTAGAGCTCCGTCCTGAGCTCGCGTGAGGCCGCCAGTTTGTATGCCTCCGCGGAGGACACGAGCACCCTCTCCTCGCGGCCGAGCCAGGGTACCGTGTAGTTGACGGCCACCTCGTAGGTGTAGTAGTCCGGCAGCCTCCAGATGCGGACCACACCCTCGCCGTCCGCCGTGGCGTTCATCCTGAATGGGTAGACGTGGGACCTCAGTTCGACCCTCGATCCGGGAAGCGCCATCCCGCCCTCATGGTCGCTTATCCTTAGGCTGAACGTCCTGAATGGGTGTAGCCTGAACCTTCCGTAGAGGGCGTCCCTCAGGCCCCATATCTCGAGGTGGGCCTCCGAGCCGCTGGCCGCTGGGCCGTAGTCGTACTCGTAGGTGAATCCGCTCGGATACCTCATCCTGACCGTCAGCGTCGGCTGCGTCTCGAGGCTGCCGGGAGGAACGTCTGGCGGGAAATCGAACCTCACCGTGAAGAGCGTGAGGGAGCTGTTCACGTCGCCCCTCAGGATGTAGCTTATCGGGTCGAGGGCCTCCAGAGTCTTCTCGATCAAAGCCGTGGCGCTGCGCGCCCTCCCTATACCTGGCCACGCGAACCACACCGCTGCGGACTCCACGTAGATCGGCTCCCCCGTGCAGTACCCATAAACTACGAGCTCCCAGTCGGCGAATATCTTGTCTCCGTGGACCTCCGCGTTGTGCGCGTATACCTTATAGTTTCTTATGAATCCCGTCCTGTTCATGGCGTCTACCCTGAGGAGCATGGGCAGCACCTCCCAGTCCCACTTCCCCTCAAACCTCTCGACGCTGGGCTCCCTGGACCTGCCGCTGCAGTCCGTGTTCACGAGCTGGAAGGTCAGGTTGGCGGCCTCGCCCGGCACGAAGCGCGCGGAGGAGCGGAGCCAATCCTCGCTTCCCGGCCCAACGTTGCCGACGTCGATCATCCAGAGTGGCCCGAGGCCGTGCAGATAGCCTACATCGTATATGAATAGGACCTCCAGGCTCCAGCGTGCTGGCTGCGCGCCGGCTGGCTGGAGAGGAAGTGCGAGCAGGGCGGCGAGGAGCATCGCCAGGCAGGCAAGCCGCGTGGGGAGGCTGCGCCTCATCCCGATGCACCTCACGTCGTCTTACCCGCTCCCGGCCTCCCTCGTGCCCGCCAGCGAGGGTATCCTTTCCTTCTCCTGGATGGCCCTCTCCTGCTCCCTGATTATGGCTAGCAGCGCCGCGAGCTCGCCCTCCCTCTGGAGCAGCAGGAAGAGTCCGGTCCTCACGGCCTCGGCGAGGCTGACGTAGTGCCCCCTCTCGACCAGCAGCCTCACGGCCTCGTAGTACGCCTCCGGTATCTTCACGCTGACGAGCCTGAACCTCGCCCCATCCGACATACTACACACCACTCGCGGATTGTGTTATAAAAGCTGTTGAGGCCCCTCAGTTACTGGTCCCGCTCCTTAAGCATTGCGCCGCAGCTGTGGCAGAAAGAAGAGTCTCCGGCGACGGCCTCGCCGCATGCAGGGCATACGGGGGCGCGCGCCGCCCCGCTCTTCCTCCTGCCCGATGCGTAGAGCGCCACTCCCGCCGCCGCTGTTCCGGCCAGTACTCCCAGGTTGATGAGGTCGGGCTCGTACGCGTAGACCGCCGCTATGCTCCTCGGCCTGTCCATGATAAGCTCCATCCTTCCTCCGTTGTGCCTGCACTCCCCGCAGTCCCCGGAGAAGCCGCTGAGCCTCCTCTTGACGAAGACGTTTGTGGAGGGGTTCTCGGGCACCGTTACCATCGCGGTCGACCCCTCGTCGTACCAGCCCGCCCCTCCGGCCCCCACCGGCGAGCTGACGGAGAGGAGGTACTGCCTGACGTAGGTAGCCTCCAGCCTCAGCGGCGCCGAGACCCTGATGCTCAGCTCCCTCGAGCCGGCTCCCTCAACTCCGCTCCAGCCCGCGAACCTGAGCCTGACGCCCTGCCCGAGCTCTATGTATTCAGGCGCCGTGAGCTTGAGCTCCTCGCCCTCGCCGACCCAGCCGCTGAACATCACTCCCTGGGGGCCCTTCGCCGTCACCAGGTGCTCAGCCCTATAAATAGCCATGACTACGTGCGGGCCCCGGACCTCTAGGACCGCGACTCCGGGCGATGCCTGCGGCGTTACTATGGCTGGGACCGAGCCGGCGGTGACC
>Ga0078972_1008452_pt1 | contig 21523 bp, 16 predicted proteins | sample YelNatPaOPGAMG01_FD_67568 | JGI IMG/M metagenome (GOLD analysis project Ga0078972, IMG submission 67568) | Hot spring thermophilic microbial communities from Obsidian Pool, Yellowstone National Park, USA - OP-RAMG-01 (SPADES assembly) (version 2) | ecosystem: Environmental > Aquatic > Thermal...
CTTCTTTCTTGTTCATCTTATTTCTCCTTTCTTTTTCTTTTATTAAATGTATACCATAAAGCATACATTTTGTCAAGTAAAAAAATAAATTTTTTTTAGTATATAAAATCTATATATCCTTTTAATATATATAAATTTTTAAAACGTTTATAAGAAGATTATTTTACCTACCATCACTAAGGGATTACCCCTAAAAATCGCAATGAAGATTTTCAGATAATCCCTAAAATCGCGATAGAGACGATTTTGGGGTTAAAAATATAATAAAATAAAGCAAAAAATTTAATTTTTAAATCACCCAATAGTAAGTGAATAATTAAAAAAAATTTTTATAATTTTTGTTTGTTTTTAAATATACTTTTATATTTTAATTTTTCCCTGAAAATTGCTATCGCGATTTTCGGGATAATTTTAAAATCTATTATAAAAATCATATTTTATGATATAATATTACTATGAATTTACGAAAAATCATACATATTGATATGGATGCCTATTATGCCTCCATAGAACAAAGGGATAACCCTGAATTAAAAGGCAAGCCAGTAATTGTTGGCGGGTTTCCTGATGAACGAGCGGTTGTTTGTTCTGCTTCTTATGAAGCAAGAAAATCAGGGGTTCGTTCTGGCATGGCAACTAAAATAGCATATAAATTATGTCCAAACGCCATTTTCTTACAACCCAGATTTGATGTTTATATTGCAACTTCTAAAATTATAAAAAATATATTTTACGAATACACCGACCTTGTTGAACCATTATCTCTTGATGAAGCATTTCTTGATGTTACTGAAAATAAAAAAAATATATCTTACGCTACTGAAATTGCAAAAGAAATAAAGAAAAAAATATTTGAAATCACTTTGCTCACTGCATCTGCTGGCGTCTCATATAATAAATTTTTAGCCAAAATAGCTTCGGATTTTAAAAAGCCAGATGGCTTAACAGTTATTACGCCTGAAAACGCAATTTCTTTTATTGACAACCTACCCATTGGAAAATTTTATGGCATTGGTAAAGTAACAGAAAAAAAGATGTTATCACTGGGAATAAAAACCGGAGCGGATTTAAGAAAATTTTCATTAGCACAGCTTATTGAATATTTTGGTAAATCAGGTAAATATTTTTATGATATGGCACGCGGCATTGATGAAAGTCCGGTTGAACCAAATTCAATAAGAAAATCAGTGGGTAAAGAAATTACTTTGCCAGAAGATACTTTAAACATAAATACTTTATACAGGATAATAGATGAACTCTCAAATGAACTTGAAAAATGGCTAATAGAAAATAAAAAAAAAGGTAAAACAATAACATTAAAAATCAAATATTTTGATTTTAAATTAATTACCAGGAGTGTAACAATTAAAGAACCAATTTTTAATTCCTGGATAATTGCAAAATACGCAAAAGAACTTCTTTTAAAAACTCTGGCAGGAAAAAAGAAAATTCGTTTAATTGGAATTTATATTTCAAATTTTATTAATACAATTGATATAGAAAAAGAACAGCAGATGAAATTATTTTAAATTAAACAGCACCCTTTTTTGTAACTGCTTTAGCCCCAATTTTATTTGCAAATCTGGCAATAGTTATTAAACTTTTTTTATTTATACCTTTTTCAAATATTTTCATTTTTAAAATTTTATAAATTATACTTGCCATAAATGCATCGCCAGCACCAGTTGTATCAACAACTTTTACCTTATATCCTTTAACATATTCAAAAATTTTATTATATTTCACATAACAACCTTTTGCCCCACAACTTATAAAAACAATTTTATCGCCAAAAATGTTTCTGCGGGATAATTGTTTAACAGTTAAATTAAATAAAAATTTTAATTCATCTTCGCTTATTTTTATTATATCCGCATATTTAAAATACCTTTTTATATTTTCTCTAAATTTTTTTATACCGTTTTCAGCAAGATTAATCCTGACATTCGGGTCGTATGAAATTTTTTTACCATATTTTTTTGCGATTTTTATTGCTTTTAATGTTGCAGCTCTTGATTTATATCCAATCATACTTATTGAACCAAAATGCAATAATTCACATCCTTTTATATATTCTTCTTTTATATCTTTAACATTCAAGAACTGATCAGCTGACGGATTACCATAAAAAGAAAAATCCCTTTCTCCTTTTTTATCCAGAAAAACAAATACAAGTCCAGTTTTATATTTTTTTATTTTTGTTGCACAGGAAACATCTACATTGTTTTTAATAAGAAAATTTAAAAGAAATTTCCCTAAAAAATCATCCCCTATTTTAGATATAATACCCGTCTTTACTTTAAGCCGTGCAAGATTAACAGCCATATTTGATACAGCCCCGCCGGGCATTAATATATAGAATTTACCTTCAGGAACTAAATCAACAAGAATTTCTCCTATGGTAATTACTGCTGGCATATTTATTTTAACATTTGCTGGACTCTGACAACGTTTATTGCAATCACGTTTAATATATCACTTGCCTTACAGCCACGCGATAAATCACTGCATGGCTTTTTGGTCCCCTGTAAAATTGGTCCGTATGCCTCTGCCTTTGCAAGTCGTTCTGTTATTTTATAAGCAATATTCCCCGAATCAAGGTCAGGGAAAATCAAAACATTTGCTCTGCCTGCAATTGGAGAACCGGGTGCTTTTCTTTCACAAATTTTAGGTATAAGTGCAGCATCTGCCTGCATTTCGCCATCTATTATTAATTCAGGATGAGTTCTTTTTACTATGTTCGTAGCATTAATTACTTTATTTATTCTCGGGTGTGTTGCGCTTCCTTTTGTAGAAAAAGAAAGCATTGCAATTCTTGGTTCATCTTCCATTAACATCCTGTAACTTTCCGCAGTTGAAACCGCAATATCCGCAAGTTGATTTTCATCAGGGTCTGCAACAACACCACCATCAGCATAAAATAAAATGCCATCTTTACCAAATGATTTATCAGGTAATATCATTACAAAAAAACTTGACAAAGTAGCACATCCACGTTTTAATCCAACCACCCTTATTGCTGCACGGCAAACTTCTGCTGTGGCATAAATATCCCCTGCAACAAATGAGTCCACCATATTTCTTCTTACCATCATTGCAGCATAATAAAGTGGCTCTTTTATTCTCTCCAACGCCTCTTCTTTCGTTATCCCTTTATGTTTCCTCAGTTCATATAGTTCATCAGCATATTCATGCAAATTGGGTAAATTATGTTCTTCGTAAATTTCAATGCCATCTAATTTAAGATTTTTATCTTTTGCAATTTTTTCCATTTTTTGTAAATCACCAATCAGAGTTATTTTGGCTATCCCTAATTTTGTTGCTTCAACCGCTGCTTCAACTGTTCTTTCATCATCACCTTCTGGCAAAACAACTTTTTTCGGGTCCTCCTTTGCTTTTTTATAAATTTTTTCTATGAATTCCATAAGTCAACCTCCCTTATTTTAAATAAATATCTTCTTTCATCAAATAATTTTGAATGTAATCTGCAATGCCTTCTTCCAGAGTCATTACTTTTTTTTCATATTTTGCTTCTGTAAATAACTTCTTCATATCCGCTTCTGTATGATACTGATATTTTTCCTTTATAAAATCAGGCATATCAATATATTCTATTTTAGCACTTTTCCCAAGAATTTTAAATATAGTAAATGCTATATCATTAAAACTTCTTGCTTTTCCTGTGCCGATGTTATACAGCCCTTTTATTTTATTTTCCATTAGAAATAAAATCATATCCACTGCATCTTTTACATATATAAAATCTCGAACCTGTTCCCCATCCCGGTATTCTTTTTTATATGATTTAAACAATTTTATTTTTCCTGTTTCTTTTATTTGCTGATATGCTTTATGAATTATACTTCTCATTTCTTCTTTATGATATTCATTTGGACCGAACACATTAAAAAATTTAAGCCCTGTGATTTTATCAAATAATCCATTTCTGTATGCCCATAAATCAAAAAGTTGTTTTGAGTACCCATACATATTTAATGGTCTTAAATCTGGCAAATTCTCAATATTATCAGAAAATCCCATTGCCCCATCTCCATAAGTCGCTGCGGATGAAGCATAAATAAAGTCCTTATTATTTTTTAAGCACCATTTACACAGAACCTGAGTATATTTATAATTATTTTCTATTAAATAAGAAGCATTTTTTTCTGTTGTTGAAGAGCATGCCCCGAGATGAATAATTGCATCTATTGAATTTTTTAGTAATGGATCATCATAAATTATTCTTTTTAAAAAACTTTCTTTTTCTTCGTAATCAGAAAATTTAAGATTCACTAAATTTTTCCACTTTTCTGAATCCTTTAAAGAATCAACTATATGGATATCAAAAAACCCTTTCTTATTTAAACCCCATACTGTTGCACTTCCTATAAAACCTGCACCACCTGTAACAACAATCATTTTTACCTCCATTAGAAGTCATTGTTTCTCAATTGACTTTAAAATTACTTTTTTATTATAAATCTTTTCATATCTGTTAATAAAATTTTTATATCCTTCTTCCAATTTTATTTTTATCTCTTCAGGTAATTCAATAAAAACTTCTTTTTCAATTGTTTGTTTGCATTTATATTTTATCTCTTTTAAATAATTGATGCAAATACTTTCTTTTGAAAATGTAAGACCTGTTCCTTTGCAGGATTCACAGTTTGTAAAATAAACTTCATTTATACGTTTTTCATTTCTTTTTCTTATTATTTCCATTAATCCAAATTCACTTATAGGACTTGTTTTAAAAAATAATTTACTTTTGGATAATTCCTTATCCATTATTTCTTTTATTTTAACTTTATTTTCTTCATTTTTCATATCAATAAAGTCAACCACAATCAAGCCCCCAATATTTCTTAAAATTATCTGCCTTGCAATTTCTTTTGCAGCATTTTCATTTGTTAAATATATGCTATTTTCAATATCTGTATCGCCTTTAAATTTTCCACTGTTTACATCAACAACGGTTAATGCTTCTGTATGATCTATTTTTATATAACCTCCTTTTTTTATCGGAACAATGTTATTGAATAACATTTTTATCTGGTTATCTATTTCAAAATATTCAAATAAAGGTTTAATCCCGTTATAATATTTTAAATTTACTTCTTTTTTTAATTCTTTTAATTCTGACATAATTTTTTCATATGCCATTTCTGAATCAACAATGATTTCTTTTACTTCTTCATCCATATATTCCCTTATAAACTTTTTAAAAATATCTGGTGCTTCATATATAAGGTAGGGTGCTTTTTTAATTTGTGAATTTTTAATTACCTCATTGCTTAAATTATAATAATAATTAATTTCCTTATACAATTCATCTTCCCCTATTCCCTTTGCATTTGTTCTTATAATTACACCAAAATTATTTCCCATTTTTTCTCTGATATTTTGAACAATATTTTTCAATCTTTCCCTTTCATCCTGCTCCTGTATTTTTTTTGAAACCGCAATATGTTTTAAAAAAGGAAAAAAGACAATATAATTTCCCGGAAACATAATATTTGTGGTTAAACGTGCTCCTTTTGTTTTATATGCTTCTTTTACAACCTGCACCAAAACCTCCTCACCTTTTTCAAAAAATTTTATTTCACTATCAAATGCCTGTATTCCGATATCCTTTACATCATCAAAAAAATCGCTGAAATCTTCCATAGAAAAATTAAAATATTCTTTTTCGGATAAAAAACCTGGTTTATCATCATTTATATCAACAAAAACAAAATTCATATTAGGAATAATTTTAGAAACCCTGCCTTTATAAATATTACCTTGTTTTGCATAAACAACTCTTTCAACATAAAAATTAATGAGTTTTTCTTCTTCAACCACCGCTATATTTATTTCATAATCTTCAACATTAATAAATACTTTTTTCATTTATTTTTCCGCCTTTATATATTCCTTATAAATATTTTGCATTATTCCTAAAGAAATCATAATTATAATCACAGAAGTTCCACCATAACTTAAAAGTGGCAAAGTAATTCCAGTAACAGGCATTATTCCAATTGTCATTCCTATGTTTATAAATATCTGTAAAAAAATAATTGTTGTTATAGAAATCCCCAGCATTTTACCGCCTGTAAACCGACATAATTTAATAATTTTCAGGCATTCCATTATTAAAATAAAATAAATAATAATAACTATTAAACTACCAAAAAATCCAAATTCTTCCGCAATTACTGCAAATATGAAATCAGTATATTTTACAGGTATAAAATTAAGTTGGCTTTGTGTCCCGAGTCGCCATCCCTTACCGAATAATTTACCGGAACCAACAGCTATTTGTGATTGAATCACATTATAACCAGAGCCAAGTTTATCAATTTCAGGATTTAAAAAAACCTGTAATCTTTGTCGTTGATAATCCTTTAACATAAAATAGCCGGTTGGGAGCAATAAAGAAAAAACTATAATTATTGTTATAAGTTTTTTTATTGATATATTCCCAATAAAAAGAACAACAAGGATAATCGGAAATAATAGCAATGCGGTTCCCAAATCAGGTTGCTTTAAAATTAAAATTACCGGGATAAGTGTTATAATAAAAATTTTTAAAAGATTCTTAATTTTATATGCTTCATCTTGTTTTATAAGTATAAATCTTATTACTGTTAAAGGAACTATAATTTTCATAAATTCACTTGGCTGAAACTGAAACCATCCAAAATTTAACCACCTCTGTGCACCCATTGTCTCTTTCCCAATTATTAAAACAACTATTAAAATAACGATAAAAAATATATAAAGATAATTTGATATTGCAATTAAAAAATTATAATTTATATTAAATACTATAAATAAAAAAATTGTGCCTACAATATAAAAAATAATTTGTTTTATAAATAAAAAATTTAAGCCAGTGCTGGAAGCACTATAAATTGCAAAAATTCCCATTATTATTAACAAAAATGTGCAAATTAATAAAACAACGTCAAAGTAAAAAAATTGTTTTATAATTTTTTTATAAAAAGAATGCTCTAACATATTATTTCCTTAATATTTTAAGATAATATTCAATAATTTCTCTTGCAAGCGGAGCAGCGACCTCTCCACCACCTCCACCATGCTCTATTAATACAAAAACTGATATTTCCGGTTTTTCATAGGGAGCAAAACCAACGAACATTGCATGCGTTTCACCATGGGGATTTTCAACTGTTGCTGTTTTCCCCGCAACTTTTATATCAGGAATATCTGCCTTTTTCCCTGTTCCTGTTGATACAACTTTTCTTAATGCCAATCTCATATTTGAAACAACATCTTTATCAACATTCAACTCTAACAATTTTGAGTTTTCATATTTCTTAATAATTCTTCTATTATCCGAAGTAATTACTTTTAATAAATGCGGGACCATTGCATATCCGTTATTTGCAATTACATTTAAGATATTTAAAATTTGAAGTGGCGTTGCTGATAAATAACCCTGCCCAATTGCCATCATAACTGTATTACCCGGGAACCATGCCGAACGCGACATTCTTATTTTCCATTCCCTTGAAGGCACGATTCCCATTTTTTCTCCAGGCAAATCAACATTTGTTTTTTCTGCAAGCCCAAACATTAACCCGTATTTATGAAGTAATTCTACTTTCATTTTTAAACCAAGTTTGTAAAAATAAATATCGCAGGATTCAGCCACACCACGAAAAAAATTAACATAACCATGGCCGCTTCTCTTCCAGCATTTATAAGGCCAAGTTTTTATCCAATATATCCCTTCACATAAAAAACTATCATTTGTATTTATCACTTTTTCATTTAATCCACCAACGCCCACTACAATTTTAAATATTGAACCTGGCGAATAAAGCCCCTGAATTGCTCTATTCGTTAATGGATTATTTTTATCTCTTAATAATTTTTTCCAGTATTTTATATCAATATTACCTTCAAAATTTGCTAAATCATAATCCGGTTTAGAAACCATACACAAAATTTCGCCTGTTGCCGGCTCTTCAGCAATTATGACTCCTGTAAATTTATTTTTTTCCATTAATTTTTCAGCATATTTTTGTAACCTATAATCTACAGTTAAAACAAGATTTTTCCCCTGTTTATACTTTATTTCATTAAGAATTTTAATCTGTTTCCCAAAAGCATCTGTTAAAATATATATGGCGCCATCTTCTCCTCTTAAAATATCATCATAATAACGTTCAATGCCTGTTTGCCCTATTATATCTCCTGCTTTATAATTTGAATATTTTTTGTCACTCAATTGCTCCTTTGTTATCTCAGAAACATAACCAAGTATATGACAGGCAACATTGTTATGCAAATATTTTCTTTTGGGCTCCTGTTCTATGGAAACCCCTTTTATTTCAATTTTTTTCTCTTCAAGTAAAGAAAGTTGTTTTTCCGTTATTCCACGTTTTATTGTAACTGGCTCAAGAATATATTCTTTTTTTTCATAAATTTTTTCTTTTATTTCATCAGAAGAAACATCAAGAATATGAGATAACAAGTTAATTGCTTTTTCAATATTTTCATTTTTAAAAAAATAAAATGGTATTATTTCAACTTTATAAGAAGGCATATTTACTACAAGTTCATTATAATTTCTATCATAAATATTTCCTCTTGGCGCAACTTTTTTAACAATATTTACACAATTAGCATTCGCAAGTTTATTATAATAATCACCTTTTATTATCTGTAAATAAAAAATTCTTATAATTAAAATTACTATAAGTATAGAAAAAATCCATGCAATAAATTTTAACCTCACAAATCTTTTATGAATACTTTTTATACTCTCAAAAATATTTTCCTTTTTCATTTTAAATTTTCTTTCTTTCTAAATTTAATAACTTAAATAATATAGCCCCAAAAATAACAGTTATAAAAACTTTTGGAATAACTATTTCAAATGGGAAAAAATAAAATTTTATTTTCCAGTAAAATAATAAAACAAAAATAAAATACAGTATATTTTTTAGAAGTAAGGATAAAAAAAGAACAACTATTTTAGTTAAAAAATTCTTTATATATAAATTATAAGATAAAAAATCAGAAAAAATTAAGGCAAGTAAGGAAGGAATTAAAGAAAAACCAATATAAGGATTTAATAAAATATCATATATTAAAAATGAAGCAAAACATAATACAAAAGATAAAAATTTTTCTCTCCTGATTAAAAGTATAAAACATACAAGATATAAAAAATCAACAAAAACAAAGATTTTGTTTATCCTGTAATTTAATAACTGTAAAAATAATACCAGTAATAAAATTGATAAAATTAAAATATATTTTTTTATAAAAAATCACTTCCTTATCTTACCAAAATCGCTATAGCGATTTTAGATTATCTACTGATTATTGCAACCTCACTTATTGTAAAAATATCCACAAAAGGTTTTATTTTTATAAACATTGATAAGGCATCAACTTTTTTATTAACTTCTGTTATTACTCCAACTTTTATTCCTTCCGGGAATGATTTGCCAAGAGATGATGTTAAAATTATATCTCCAACCGCCATATCTTCCTCTTTTGGCACATAATTAATCAGACATTGATTATATCCTTTACCTGATAAAATACCAACAACATTTGTTCTTTCATTTTTTATACTTATACTGCTTTTTTCATCAGTTAAAAGCTGAATTTTTGAAACAGTATCATAAGTATTGATTATTCTTCCTAAAACATAACCATCTGCAATTACACCATCTCCTTCTTCCACACCATCATTTTTACCCTTATCAATTAAATAATAATAAATAAAACCATCGTTATTGGCACCGATTACACTGGCATAACATTTAATATTTTTTAATTTTAAATTTTCTTTTAATTTTAATATATTATAGAGTTTTCTGTTTTCTGCTTTTAATTGTTGATTTTCTGTCTCAAGTAATAAAACCCTTTTATTTAAATTACCAATACTGTTTTTATTCATATATAAATACTTTAATGAAATAAGTGAATCCAGTGAATAAAATGTAAAGTAAGTAACTTTTTTGTGAATGTCAAGTACTAATCTGGTAAAATATCTGTGACTTATCAAAATTATAAATATAATTAATAAAATTATTATTATTGTAATAAATAATTTATTTTTTTTTATGTATCCCCTTTTTACCATTGCTAAGAAATAAAGGTTTCTTCGCCTTCAAAGGATAATCGTCTTAAAACATCTAATTGTTCTTCAAGCATTTTACCAGCACCTAAAACAACACATTGTTGTGGATTTTCTGCTATATGAACAGGGACTCCTGTTTCATCCGATAATTTTCTGTCAAATGCTCTCAACAATGATCCGCCGCCTGTTAAAACAATTCCTTTATCAATAATATCTGATGCAAGTTCAGGAACTGTCTGTTCGAGTGTGCTTTTTACACCTTCTATGATTTTATTTACCGGTTCTTCCAGTGCTATTGCCATTTCGTCAGAATTAATTTTTACAATTTTGGGTAAACCGGTTGTCTGGTCAGAACCCTTGACATCCATTGTTAATGTTTCTTCTAATTTTTGAGCACAACCAATATTAATTTTTACCTTTTCCGCTGTTCTTTCCCCGATATGTAAATTATATGCTTTTCTAATATAAGAAGCAATCGCGTCATCAAATTTGTCCCCAGCAGTTCTTACCGAATTAAAAACAACAAGCCCCCCCATTGAAAGGACTGCAATTTCTGACGTTCCACCGCCGATATCAACAACCATATGACCTACTGGTTCTTCTATTGGCAAACCAGCGCCAATTGCCGCAGCAAGTGGTTCATCAATTAAATAAACTTCCCTTGCACCTGCCTGTAATGCTGATTCTCTTACAGCTCTTCTTTCAACAGGTGTTACGCCTTTTGGAACTGAAATTGCAACACGCGGATTAACAAGCGAATGCCTGTTGTGAACCTTTACTATAAAATACCTTAACATTTTTTCAGTTACATTGAAATCAGCAATAACACCATCTTTCATTGGCCTTACTGCTTTTATATCCCCTGGAGTTTTCCCTACCATTTCTTTTGCTTCTTCACCCACAGCAATAACTTCTTTGCCTTTAAACAAAGCAACAATTGATGGTTCATTTAAAACTATTCCCTTATTTTTTATATAAACAAGTGTGGTTGCAGTTCCAAGGTCAATTGCCATATCGCTGGAAAATAAACCAAGTATATAATCAAGTATCATTTTTTCTTCCCTTTCTTAATTTTTTTAATTTCTGGCTTTTTAGCTTTCTTTGTAATATTTTTGGGTTCAATTTTAGCCGGTTCCTGTTTTTTTCCAAAGAACTTATCAAGGTCAAAATTTCCCCATTCTATCATTGCCTGCAAAACAACAAGTCCAATTAATAACAATAACAATAATATACCTAATATTACACCAACCATAAACAGCCTCCTTTTTAATAATATTTATTTAAAATATTATACCAAAATTATTTTTTTATGCAATAATTTTATTACAAACTTCATTTATGGGAAGCGGAAGCAGAATAAAAAATTCACAAAAAACTAAAAAAGTCATAATTTCCATTTAGAGAATCTATCCATTACCTACATATTTAGTTTTTGCAAGTAAATGGCAGTTATGCAATTTTTTAAATTTATATTATTTACTTAATGCGTTTATATTTTTTTCAGTGTATTTAATTATTTTATTCATCATATCAACACATAATGCTGGATGCCTGCCCGCTGCCGTTTCAGCAGATAACATTACATAATTTGTGCCATCCAAAATTGCATTTGCAACATCAGAAACTTCTGCCCTTGTTGGAATTTTATTCTCAACCATACTTTCAAGCATCTGTGTTGCCGTAATAACAATTTTTTTTGCTTTCAAGCATTTTTTTATTATAATCTTTTGCATTACAGGGACCTCATAAATCGGCAGTGATACGCCCATATCCCCGCGCGCAATTAAAATGCCATCGCTAACTTTTAAAATTTTATCCAAATTTTTTATTCCTTCTTTACTTTCAATTTTTGCTATTATTTTTCCACCAAATTTCCCTTTTATATAATTTTTTATTTCAATAATATCCTTATCATTCCGAACAAATGATTGAGCAATGAAATCAATGTTATTTTCAATACAAAAATTTATATCTTTTTTATCTTTTTCCTTTAATCCAACAAAATCAATTTTTAAATCAGGAATCACAATTCCTTTATGCTGTTTTAAAATTCCGGGGGTAATTACAATTGTTTTTAAATTTTCATTTTCATAACCTATCACTTTTAACCCGATGTTTCCATCATCAATAAAAATATGCATACCCTTTTTTATATTTTTTATATTTCCTTCATAATCAAAACTAACAATGTTGTTATTTCCAGCAATATCTTTTTGTGTTAAAAAAAGAATTTGCCGTTTTTTTAAATTTACCGGTTCCTTTAATTTCCCAATCCTTATTCTATACCCTTCTAAATCCCCTAAAATTTTTATACTTCGCCTGTATTTTTTATTTAACTTTCTTATCAAATTAATTCTTTGTAAGTGTTCATTATGTGTTCCGTGTGAAAAATTCAATCTTATAACATCCATCCCATTAATCATCATTTTTCTTAATTCGGAATAACTTTCCGATGCAGGACCTATTGTACATATAATTTTTGTTTTTGGCATTTTATTCTTCCTCTGTAAAAAATTCTATTTCATCAAAATACCATTCATTTCCAAAGGAACCCGCTGCAATTCCAGAAGTATCAATTATACTAAACTGTAAGCCAGTTGCATTCTTTAAAATATCATTTAAATCCATCTGACTCCCCATCCCCCACACCGGTCTTTCAAACATCTGCCATGGAATATAAAAACATTGCCAGTCAATATCAGGTTTATATGTAAATTTCCAGTACGAATAATCTTTTATATTATTGGAAATAATTTGTATAACAAAATCAACAGGTGTTCCAGTTCCTTTTTTGCCTTTCATATATAATTTAAGCCCTACAAATTTTCTTAAATCAATTGCATCCCCATTATTTAAAAAATTAGTTGAAAAAATAGCAGGAGTCCATTTTTCGCCTGTTATATCAGCGGTTACTTTTATACAATTTCCTTTTATCCCTTTTACTCTTTCTGTTTTTATACTGCAACCCGATTTTGTCCATGTTAACCATTTACCACCTAATAAATTTTCTATTTCATTGCTACTTTCAAAATCATCAATTTTAATTTTTTGCTTGGAAATTTCAACCTTTTCTTCTTTTATATTTAAAATTGGCGGTTTTTTATACCTTATCTTTTTTATTCTGTTCCCATTTTCATCAATAATTTTAAAAAATGCTCCAAGATAAGTTTCATCAAATAAACCAGAATATGGTGAATGCGGATAATAAAATATTTTTATATCATTTTCTCCTTTTTTTAAATAAAATTCTTCATTTGATATTTTGTTATTTACAAAAAAGTATTTAAAACAATCCTTTTCATAAATTGCTTTTACCTTTATATCATTTTCACTTTCAATAATCCCCCATAAACAATAAATCAATTGTTCACCATAAGGATAAAATAAACTTTTATCCCAGGAATAAAAAGTAACAGAAGCATCCTTACCGGTTGTAAATATGATATTCGGGCTCAATTGCTCTTTTTTTTCAGATGAAAAATCTTTAAAACATTCTTTCTCATCATTAAAAATATAATAACAATCTTTTATTTTTGCCTCGGATGTTATTTTATCCACAAATTCAACAAAATTAAAATTTTTATTATCCTGCGGCAAAGGGCCTAAGATAAAAAATCCATTGTATGGATAGGTATAATCTTTTTCGTCTGATTTAGCAATACATATTGAATAAAGTCGCTTAAATGTATTATTTACTTTAAAATCAATCTGTGCCACAAAATAAAAATTACCTGCAGCATATAAAAAATCATTATTAATTTCAGTAAGTTCAATTTCTATTGTTTTTGTTTCATCGGGATTTAATTCTAAAATTTCCATTTTGCTTTTCCTGGTGTTCCATTTTAATGGTAATCTGAACAAAATTCTTATATCTTCCAGTTTTTCTTTTGAATCATTTTTTAAAATAAGAAAAATTTTTTTATCCTTAAAATAAAGCAGAGATGAAACTTCCGGAACTTCTTTACTTTTCAGTAAATTATCTTTAATTTTTAAATTCGCAAAATTATTAACAGCGCCATAACAAGATGGCAATGAAAATTTATTATCATGCCATAAATTAATCAAAATTTCCTTTTTTGTATTTAATTTTTTTTCAAACTTGGCACTATTGCATAAAATATCTTTTATAACGCTATCATTTAAACCTTTTATTTTTATAGTTAAAGGTATATCGCTATTCAAGTCAGTTAAAAAGGGTCTTTTAATTATTAATTCTATCTGATTTTCTTTTATATTTTTTTCTATTTTTGTATTAAAAAATTGATATCTATAAGCTCCATATTCATTTTGATTGCAATACCACCAATTTTTTTTATTTGATAGCTTTTTTAAACTTTTTTCTAAATACAAAAAATTTTTACCCCATTTATCAACCCAGGCATGCATGCCAATAACATAAAGTGTATTTCTACTATTTGCCCTTTCAATTTCCTGTTGCAATTTTTTATCAGGTGATTGATTATTATCAATGGTTATAAAAGTAACATCCGAAAAATCTGTTTTATATCTTTGGTTAAAACCATCTTCTGCAATATGCAAAACCCCGCTACGATTGATTATTTCAATAATGTCTCTTAACTGTTCATCACCTTCCATCCTTGAAGCAAATGCCGTATAAGGGAAACCAAATGTATTTACAGGACTCTGGCTATTAACTTCCCTGTCAATTCTGCAACCAAGAATTTCATAAAATATATTATTCCTGCTTAAATAAGTTAAATATCTATGATTTAAAGTATGGCAACCAATACTGTTGCCGCCTTTTAAAAGTTCTTTTGAAAAATACTCTTTTGGTTCCAAAGAAAAATTTATATCTGATTTTACAGGGCTGTACCAACCATCTGTTGCATTTAAAAAGAATGTCCCTTTGAATCCGTATTTTTCTAACAATTCTCTTACTTTTAAAGAATCAAGGTTATTATCATCCCATCGCGTTGATATTGCAATTTCATAATCATTAAAAAGCGGAGTTAAATCTATTTGTATCTTTTCATTATCAATATTTTGATTTAATTCAATGATTATTTTTTGTTCATATAAATCAAAGTTTAATAGACCAGCAAAAATTTGCAATGGAATAAAATATAAAAAAATTAAAAAATAAATACTTAAATTTTTCATTTATAGAATTTCTCTTTAATATCTTTAAAATTATGTTTACCTGAAAGTAAAGCACCTGTTATTGGAACTACTTTTTTTACCTTTTCAACCATTTTCATTGAAATATCGCGTATGTCCCATTGTGCATGCTTATCCATTCTTAATCTTGCAATATGATAAAGTTCTCTGAAATTAACATTTAAAATAACCCTTCTTTTATGTGCATTTGTGAGTATATAATCAGCCACCAATCCGTATTTTTCTTTTAATTTTTTATAGACCCCTTCTGTTTCTGAAATCACATCTTTAAAAAAATCTTTTCTGCCAATTTCAATAATTGAATCCGGAATTCTATAACCTAAACTTATATCATAATCGCCTTTTAAAATTGTCATCATTCTATGTCTTTTTAATTGGGCAAAAGCACTTGCACTTATTTTTATATCAAAAATAAAATTGACAATTTCAAATTCACGTGGCATAGCATCATATTCTGTATAAATATCAAAAAATTCTTTGAAAAAATCCTTCATCATATTTTCATTTTTCATTATTTCTGCAATAGCAAGACAGTATGTAAAAGGTTTTGAAGTTGTAGAACAAAGTAAAGCAGCAAGAACTTTAACTTCTGGTTTTTCTGTATACGAAACCAATTCAACATCGGAATCTTTTTCATAAGCATCAATATGTTTAAATTTTTCTGTATATTTAACACTTAGTGAATTTAAAAATTTTCTTCCATTTTTTAAAAAACCATCTGATACATCCCAGCCAAATTGTTTTTTAAATGCTTCCGGGTCAGAAAGTATGATAAGTGACGGAACAACTTTTTTAGCATTTTCAAAAAGAAGTTTCCCGAGTTTTCTTGTTTCTTCTAAATTACTGTATTTTAATTTTCTTATTATATATTCTAAATTTCTTGCGTTAGAAGAAAAACCGAGCTGACATTCAGTTGCAAGAGAAAGAATATATCTGGCATCTTCCTTTGCCCATCCCTCAACTGTGTTTTGCCCAAATTTTGTACTTAATAAATCAGGATTCAGTTTTTTCTGATATTCTAAAAGTAATGGAAATAATTCTTTATAAGCATTAACCTGCTTTTCAATCATTTTTTTAAATAATTTTATATCATTTTCATCTTTTATTTCTTCCGGCAAAACATAATCACCTTCCAGTGTAATATATCTTTGTGATTTTTCCGTATAAGAGCAAAGACGTGACTCTTCAAGGTATTCAACTGCCAGTCGGGATAATCCAAGAATGTCAAAATTCAAATATGCATGTTCTGCAACAGAATGATGTCCCATTTTAAATACAATATTTTCATTTGATTTTCTTGCTTTATCAACTTCTTCCCTGGCAATTTCGCGTAATTTTGTAACTTTTTGCGGGTCCCTGCTTATCCTTGCATATGCTGCTGAAATTGTTTCAGGTGTTATATTATCTTTTTTATAGCCAGCATCTTTTTTCAATTTTTCAATAACATCGGCATCAAGATTATATCCTGCAAGTATTACTTCAAGCATAAATTCACCTCTTTTTATTTTATAATAAAGCTTCCCTGCCAAGCATTAAAATCTGATTTTTCCATAACTGTTGTAAATTTTTTCTTGCCATTAAATCAAAAGGGTTATAATCATCTGTTAAAATAATCCCTTTTTTTTGCACTTTAACTTCTAACCCACTAACTGTTTTTATATCACCATCCGAAGCATATATTAAAATGTTAGACATTCCTAAATTAGTTGCAATTAATTTTATATTTTTAAAATTAGTTCTCAACGTTTCATTAACAGCAAAAATATAATTATCTTCACAGTTCAAAGTTTTTGAATTAATATTTCCTATTAAATTTATAACAATAATGCCATTATCATTTAAAATTTTTTTCATCTCAAAAAAAGCTTCTTTTGAAAGAACATAATGATAAAAAATAAATGCGCCATAAACATCAGCAAAAATTATATCATATTTTTTATGAGAATTCCTTATAAAATGACGGGCATCATCTATATAAACAGTCCCATTAAAATCAAAATATTCTTTTGCTATATCAACAATCTTTTTATCAATTTCAACAAAATCAATTTTAATATTTTTATTTTTTAAATAATTTTGCGCTCCGCCGCCGCCAAGTCCTAAAATTAAAATATTTTTTATATTTTTTTGTATTTCTACTGTCTCGGCAAAGAGTTTAAGATAAGGAACAACAAAATTTTTTTTGTATACATCATAATCGGATTGTAAACAACCATCTAAAATTAATGACCTGATATTTCTCTGTTGAATAACCTTTAAATTAAAATAAAGGGTATCAATTACATTTTTGATTTCCGTTGCATTTAAAAAATATGGTTTTGGAATTGAAGTTAATAAAATGAATATTAATAAGAAAAAAATTAAATAAAAAATAAAATAATTTTTATTTGCTTTTTCTAAAAATATAAAAATAAAAGAAATAATTATTAATAAAAATCCAATACCAAAAACTATGCTATTTATTCCAAAAAAAGGAATTAGAAAAAAAACCGTTGCAATTGCGCCTGCTAAACTACCAATTGTAGATATGGCATACAATTTCCCCGCTTTTATTCCCAGATTTGAAAGGTCTTTTGTCAATATTTTTAATGCATAAGGAGTTATGGCGCCAAGCAAAATTAAAGGAATAGAAAAAATTATAAAACAACTAAAAAAAATACCTAATCTATAATCCAAACCCTCTGATAATAATAAAATATGTGTTTTAATAAATGGTATAGAAATAATAAAAATTCCTGAAAAAAAAGTAAATATATTTAAAACATTTTTTTTTAAATTATCCGCAATATTACCACCTAAAAAATAACCAAGAGCTAATGAAAACAAGGTCACAGTTATTGTTGCAGCCCATACATAAATCGTTGTTCCATAAAAAGGTGCAAGGATTCTTGTTGCTAAAATTTCAATAATCAAAATAATTGCTCCAGTAAAAAAAATAACAGTATAAATAAACCTTTGCGTTATCATTTTAATTTTTTCCATTAATTATTTTTCCCATAAATATATTTAAAAAATTTTCTATAAAAATATAAAAAGGGCGGTTTTTTAAAACCGCCCTTTTTATCTAAAAATTTTTACTTATCTCTTTCTTTTGTTTTTTTGCCTTTCTTCTCAACTTTTTCCTTCACTTCTGCTTGAGCTGCTGCAAGACGTGCAATAGGAACTCTAAAAGGTGAACAGGAAACATAATCAAGTCCTGTTCTATGACAGAACTCAACAGATGCAGGGTCGCCGCCATGTTCACCGCAAATTCCTATTTTTAATTTAGGTCTCACATTTCTTCCGAGTTTTACAGCCATTGCGACTAATTTACCAACGCCATCCTGATCAAGTGTCTGGAACGGATCTTTTTCAAAAATTAATTTATCAATATAAACCTTTGTGAATTTTCCTGAATCATCCCTTGAAAAACCAAGTGTTGTTTGTGTTAAATCATTTGTTCCAAAAGAGAAAAATTCCGCTTCTTTTGCTATTTCATCAGCGGTGACAGCGGCTCTTGGAATTTCTATCATTGTTCCAACCATATATTCAAATTTTACACCTGTTTCTTCCATTACCTTTTTTGCAACATCATCAATTATTTTTTTCTGGTTCTGGAATTCTTTTAAGAACCCAACAAGCGGGATCATAACTTCTGGAATTATTTTTTTACCTTTTTTAATTAAATTTACTGCTGCTTCAAAAATTGCTCTTGCCTGCATTTCTGTTATTTCAGGATATGTGATACCAAGACGGCATCCTCTGTGTCCAAGCATTGGGTTAAATTCATGCAACTCTTCAACTCTGTGTAATAATTTCTCTGCTTTTTCTAAATCTGTATTTCCTTCTTTTACCAGTTCAAGTGCCTTTTTTATTGTTTCATTAGAAGTTGAAGTTGCGCCTGTTGCCTTCATATTTGTTATTTCAGTTAAAAGTTCTTCTCTTTTTGGTAAAAATTCATGTAATGGTGGGTCAAGCAATCTTATTGTAACAGCATATCCCTCCATAGTTTCAAACAGCCCCTCAAAATCACTTCTTTGCATTGGTAAAAGTTTTTCTAACGCTTCTTTTCTACCCTTTTCATCATTTGCTAAAATCATTGCTTGCATATGCGGCAATCTATCGGCGTCAAAAAACATATGCTCTGTTCTACAAAGTCCAATTCCTTCTGCCCCAAAATTTCTTGCAACTATGGCATCTCTCGGTATATCTGCATTTGCTCTTACTTTTAACTTTCTTGTTTCGTCAACCCATTTCATAAAAATACCAAATTCGCCTTCCATTTTTGGGTCAACTGTTGGCACTTTTCCTAAAATTACACTACCGGTTGAACCATCAAGGGAAATCCAGTCCCCTTCCTTTACAACAATATCTGCTTTTCCTTTTACTGTAAATTGTTTATTTTCTTCATCTATTTTTAAATCCTCACACCCGGCAACACAGCACTTTCCCATTCCTCTTGCAACAACTGCGGCATGGGATGTCATACCACCACGTGCTGTTAAAATTCCTTTTGCTTTATCCATACCGTGTATATCATCCGGACACGTCTCCAATCTGACTAAAATTACCTGTTCCCCTTTTTCTGCCCATTCAACTGCTTCATCTGCTGTAAACACAACTCTACCAGAAGCAGCACCTGGTGATGCAGGCAACCCTTTTGCAATTATATTTAATTTTACAGTCGGGTCAAAGACGGGATGCAATAACTGATCAAGTGTTTTGGGGTCAACGCGCAATATTGCTTCTTCTTTTGTTATTAATTTTTCTTTTACCATATCAACTGCTATTTTTACTGCTGCCTTTGCAGTTCTTTTTCCTGAACGCGTCTGTAACATATAAAGTTTTTTTCTTTCAATTGTAAATTCAAAATCCTGAACATCGCGATAGTGTTTTTCAAGACGTGACGTTATTTCTACGAGTTGTTTGTAAACTTCCGGCATTTCTTTTTTTAGTTCTGAAATTGGCTTCGGTGTTCTTATTCCTGCTACAACATCCTCACCCTGAGCATTTGTTAAATATTCACCATAAAATTCTTTTTCACCGGTTGCCGGATTTCTTGTAAAACCAACGCCCGTTCCTGAATCATCCCCCATATTTCCAAATACCATTGTTTGAACATTAACAGCGGTTCCAAGATTATGTGGAATATCATTTAATTTTCTGTATGTTATTGCCCTTTCATTATTCCATGAATTAAAAACTGCGTTTCTTGCGATTCTTAATTGAACAAGCGGATCCTGTGGAAAATCTTCACCTTTTTCTTTTTTATAAATTTCTTTGAATTGTTTTACAAGATATTTCATATCATCTGCAGTTAATTCAACATCATATTTTACACCTTTTTTTTCTTTTAACTCATCTATTTTCCTTTCAAAAAGTTGTTTTGAAATTCCAACAGCAACATCTGAAAACATTTGAATAAACCTTCTATAACTGTCATAAGCAAATCTCGGATTCCCTGTTAATTTGGCAAGCCCTTCAACCACCTCATCATTTAAACCAAGGTTCAAAATTGTATCCATCATCCCGGGCATAGAAAATTTTGCGCCAGACCTCACAGATACTAAAAGTGGCTTTTCCGGATCGCCAAATTTTTTACCTGTAACTTCTTCTAATTTTTTTACATATTCCATCATCTGCTTATCAAGTTCTGGTGGGACTTTTTTATTATTTTCATAATATAAATTACATACTTCGGTTGTTATTGTAAAACCAGGCGGAACCGGTATCCCAGCATTGGTCATTTCAGCAAGCCCCGCACCTTTACCACCTAAAAGTGCTTTCATTTCGCCATTGCCATCTGCTTTGCCTTTGCCAAAAAAATAAATGTATTTTGGCACCTTTTTTGTTGATTTTGTCGCTTTCTCTTTCTTACTTTTTTTTATTTTTGCCATATAAAACCTCCTTTATTTGTTTATAAAATTGTTTAAAAATTTTACTACTTTAAAACTGTATGTCAAGAAAAATTTTTAATAAATTTGGAAATAAGGATAGACATGGTATACACTCGATTAATATAAAGAAATTGCTTATTTTAAATAAGGATAGATTTCTTGCTCTTTCTAATGCCATTAAATATAGAAAGAATTTTTATTTTAAAAAGCCAAAAAAAAATTTAAATTGGGGTAGGTATAAAACCATTACCTCTCCTAAGATCGCTCGTTTAAACTCATTCTACGAAATAATTTTTTGATTGATTTTTTGTTTTTTGGCTGTTTTTTACTTTTTGCTTTTATTTTACCTCCTCCTGAGATATTATTATCTCAGAAAGGAGGTATTAAATATGTATAG
>Ga0078972_1008454_pt1 | contig 21519 bp, 16 predicted proteins | sample YelNatPaOPGAMG01_FD_67568 | JGI IMG/M metagenome (GOLD analysis project Ga0078972, IMG submission 67568) | Hot spring thermophilic microbial communities from Obsidian Pool, Yellowstone National Park, USA - OP-RAMG-01 (SPADES assembly) (version 2) | ecosystem: Environmental > Aquatic > Thermal...
TAGCAAGTGATAGGCTATTCTGTTTTGCCATAATGTTCTCCTGTGTTGTTTTTTGACTTATTGAAAATTATAATACAATAAAATAATATGTCAAGAAATGTTAATATCTATACTGAACAAACTGGATAGCCCAATTTAAAAACCTTTAAAAACACACTTCCATAAGAACATCCTAAAAAATAAAAAATCCTCTCTTGACATTTTTTAAAAAGACTGTTACTATGAACACGGTTTCAAAAAACAAAAATTTGTTTTAAATAAGGGTTAATCTTAAAATTTAACTCATTTTAAAAAATTATAATTTTATTTTAAGGAGGAGTAGTATCTCCCGGGTTTCCATAATTGTTGCAACTTTTTTTGTGTTTGCCATCGCAGCCTGTTCAGTTGAGGCAGGTACTGGTTCATCTAATTCATCAAAAGGTTCTGTAATACCTGATAAGCTTTGTGCATTAACCTTTGATGATGGACCTGATGTAACGCTAACTACAAAAGTTTTAGATAAGCTTCAGAAGCACAATGTTGTGGCAACATTTTTCGTAATCGGCCAGCGTGTAAATGAAAGTACCAAAACTGTTCTTTTGCGTATGACAAATATGGGATGCGAAATAGGAAATCATTCATGGGCATGGGATAGTATGACCTCGATGACTAAAGAGCAAGTAAAGGAATCTGTAAGTAATACATCAGCTGCTGTTGAAAAATTTACTGGGACTAAACCAAAATTTTTCAGACCACCAAATCTTGCAGTCAATAACACTATGTATGAGGCAATTGATCTACCCTTTGTAAGTGGAATACTTGGTTATGACTGGGCTGGATGTGAGAATAGAACGGCTGCAAACATTGCAAATAACGTAATTAATCAAATTACTGATGGCACAATAATTCTACTTCACGATGTCCAGCCAGAACCTCATCCTACTCCAGAAGTTCTTGATATATTAATTCCGGAACTTAAGGCCAGAGGATACGAATTTGTTACTCTAAGTGAACTTTTCAGAAAAAAAGGTGTTGATCCCAACGTAGAATACAAAATGTGGGCAGTTGTTAAATAAGTAGACTTTCAGAAACCTCAAAGGGCTGTTGGAAATAGACTTTTCTACCAGTCCTTATCCCATTACAACATCAATCCTTCCGTAAAAACCTTCTCTTACTCTAAGTGAATATGGCTGAGTTATAAAGCTATTTTCTACAATGGTCTTTTCTCCATTACTACCATAAAGTATGTATTTTTTGACCTTTACACTATTCTCCCCAAAAGTATCAAGCCTCTTTTCATTAAAAAAGAACACAAAGGTGTCTTTCAAGAATTTCACCACAAAACAGTTTGCAGGCACAGAAATTTTTTCTACTTTTTCACCTGTGTAGTAGCTAACCTCACTTTCTTTTTCAGTGAAAAGGAAACTGGCCAACTTAGGTTCAAACTTAAGACAGAGTTTATTCTCATTATCAAGGTAGAAAGGTTTACTTCCAAAAGCCATTACAATAAGCATATTGTAAAACTCGGAAGTACTACCCGACAATCTGGCCGCAAACCCCATACCATGGATTCTCTCGTCAGGGTTTGCACTGCTTGCTATAAACGAAACATTTTCAAATATGCTTCTTTTGTAAACCTCTGGCTTCAAAAATGGAATCAAACAATTTTTCGCTTCCTGATAAAACAGACCAGCATTGCCAAATTTTAATAACTCAAGCAAATACTTATACTCCATGTGCAAAAATACACTTTCATTTTCAAGCCATCCAGGGGTAAATGCCTTAACCCTTCCCACTTCCATTGGCACATTCTCAAGGGGTTCATTTAACTTATACATCTTAAGTTTTCTGTCATAGATTTGAGTGTTTTTGACAGCTTCATAGATAGGGGCATCCTTTTCAATCTTAAGATAATGTACAAAAACCTCAAGGAAGGCTGGAAGAAATTTTCTTACAAATTTTTTTGGTTTTATTACTTCTTTGCCATTTTCTTTTTCTACTTTATAATCCGCAAGCTCATAGTAAAAATAAGTGTGATAAATCTTCCTTTCTCCATCAAAAGCCTTTTCGATTGCCATTTCCAATTTTTTAAGTGCTAAATCAAAGAACTTTTCCAGATTCGCAATTTTAACTTTAATTTCTTTTCCATCTATACCCATTCTTACTCTTTCTCTGTACATTTCCCTTTCAAGGGAGCAAAGATCCCAGCACTCAAATTCATTGATTTCTCCCTGTAAGTTCCTAGCAAGAATATTTTTAATATTGTTTAAGAAATCATAAACTTCTACAGGAATAGCAACTTCACAGTTAGCAAGATTGTACTTATTTGTCCAGTTTTTAAGATTCAGGATAAGCCTTTTTAACTCAATAGTTTCGTTTACAGAAGAACCAAAGATAGCAGGAAGCCCATTTAGAGAATCATTCCATCCGGGTTTGCCAGCTTCCATTTCAATTCCCGTATTTTCTGGATCAAGTGTTGATAACTTTACAACAGAAAGAGTTAAAAGCTTGGAGAAAAGTGTTGTGTAGTAAATTTCTCCCCTTCCATAAGACTTTCTAACCTTGTGTGGTTCAATCTCTCTAGACTTAATAAGCTTTAACTTTTCTTTATCTTTTTGCAAAAATCTATACTGCTTTACCCCACTACTGGTTAATACGTACCTTTCGCTTCTTGGCAAAACAAACTCATAACTATCGTAGTAAGAAAATTCATTTATTTCTAAAAGCAATTCCTTCATTTTATCAGGAAAAATGGACTCAAAGCTTTCAATAAGGTCAAGGTTGTAAAACCAGTGATCTATCCAGTAACCTTCACCGAAGTCTGCATTTTCTACTTTTCTGCTATTTACAAGAAGAAATGAAATAAACTCTGTAAGATTTCCTTTCTTAAGCTTGAAATCATAATTTTCAAGTAACTTAATTATACTAAAGGGGATAAATGGATTTTCCAGAATTTTTTTTAGTTCAATAGCTGCCTCTTTTTCAACCCAGCAATCGATTTGATTTATTTTGCCACTATCAAAAATGTAGTTAACTCCTTTGATTACAAGTGGATTATAACCATCAAGCTGAATTAAGTTTACAAAATAAATAATATTTGAATATCCTACATCAGGATTAAAATAGATATCGTTTCTTCTGTTCTGATTTATGTCTCTGTAGTTTGCATTACCCTGAGAAAAGTAGTGTGGATCAAGCCAGAAAAAGTTGTAATCCCTTTCTAAGTCTCCATGTTTTCTTGAAAATAGGTAAATCACATCTTTTTTCCTTTCATAGGATAAAGTAACAGGTAATCCACCTCTTAAAACATTGTCTAAAAAGCTCTGTCTTGCATAAAAATTAAATTCCTGTAAGGCGCTGTAAACAAAACAATTATCCATAATGCTTTTTATTAGCAATTCATTCTCTTTAGATTTCTGCATCACAAAATCCCTTCTGGCATAAACCTTAACTAAACCTTTCAGTCTTTCAAGGGAATCAGCTCTTCCGATAAATGTAATTACTGACTTTTCTTCCGAAGGCTTAAGCTTAAAATGTGCGTAGCTTAATGCGGAAGGAGTTTTATTTCCATGAAATACAGGCTGTGGCAAAGTAAAGTTGTCAGCAAAAAACTTTTCAGGAAAAGAAAAATCTGATACATCGCCAAAAACATCTTCAGGCTCAACTATTACATCTAAAAGCTTTCCATCCTCAATGAAAGAAAAATAAAAATGCCCGCTATTTACAGCCTTAACCTCAGCCACATCTTTGAAAGATGTAGAAAGTCTGTAAAATGGAGTTTTTTCCGTTAGATTATCAATTCTGTACCAGGCTTCTATGGTTCTTGACATATTTTTCATTGCCTCATTATCAAGTCCATAAGGCATAATCTGTGGCAATCCATCTATAATTTCAGGTTCCATCTCACTGTTAGAAATATTTTTTAGCTTTAATATCCTTATCAGTGCACCAACAGGCTCTTCAGGAAGTGTAAAATAATTCACTTCACATTCAAGCCCGAGTGTTTTGTTAATTTCCCTTATTGTAAGGTCGTATGGAGTTATTTTCATAAGGTTTTCAGAATCGTATTTATGGTTTACACCCGCTCTGAAAGGTTCATAAAGCTCATTTTTGGTTTTGATGAAAGTTCTAAAACCATACAGCGGTGTTAACCTATAAGCCTTATTTGCCGGCTGAAACTCAAGAATTGCCCCATCTTTGCTTTCAAAACCAAAACTTGCAATACACTGCCCTCTATTTACATAGAAACACCACAAGGGAATACCCATTGTTCCTGCAATTCCAGGGAAAAAGCTTGAAAATGGATAAGCTGTGTTGTAATTTTTAATATTGAATGTAAGTTCCTTGTCTCTGTCTATTTCGTAGCTAACTTTCGACATAACAAAACCTCACAAACTTTATGCAAGAATTATCTTTATAACATTATCTTTATTTGAAGCTAATTCATTAATTCTTTCTTTCGGCATGTAAAATACTCCATCCTTTAGAAGGTTTTCTGTCTGGTGTGTTCCATTTACAAAAACCTCTTTTATCACTGTGTAAGCATCTCTAATTTTATCCCTTACATACTCAACCTTAAATCTCTTTGATGCAAAGCAAAGTTCAACCGATACACTATTTTCATTACCAAAGAGTTCGCCTGAAAGCCCGGGCTTAATAACAAGATCACCAAGTTCACCTTTTACTCCATAAATTTCTGTAAGTAGTGTCAGAACAAACCAGCTTGCAGATCCTGTAAGGTAGTGGTACATACCCTTTGCTTCCGGGGTAAAGTATTCAGGTATTCCCGGATAGATTTTTGCATTCCCTCCAGTGCAGAGTTTGTATAGTGAATCAAACACCTCAAAGCCTTCTTTTACAAAGTTCCTTCTGTATAAAGCGTTCATAAACATTACAGCCATATGACAGAAAGTTGCCCCATTTTCCTTCTCACCATAGGCGAAGGCAAACAGCCTTCCAAAGTTAAGCTTATTTGGACCAAGGAAGGTGTTAAGTCTGTATCCACCGTGAGTTTCTTTTAAGTAGGTTTTTGCTGCATTGTATGCTTTTTTCACCTGCTCTTCTGTTGCAAGTGACATTAGCGTAAATACCTGACCTGCAAGATTCATTCTCACACCATCTTTTAATTCCTTTTCATTTAAAAAAATTCCATCAACTCTTTCTCCATCATTGTTGTAGTAGGAATTAAAGAATCCCTTTTCTTCATCAACATCTATCCATTCGTTCTTTCTTAAGTAAGAGTAGATCCATTCCCCCTTTTTCATTAAATCAGAAGCAAGCTGTTTTAGAGAAATTTTTCTTTTTACGCCGGAAATTTCAGGATATATGGAGTTGAAGTATTTTTCTAAAACCTTTCTCTTATAATCAACGCTGTCATAATCAGGATTACCTCCAAGTGTATCAAGAAGGATGAAAATTTCCTCGAAAAGCTCAATTTCCTTAACCTCCCTTTCAATCGCAAGAAGCAACTTTGCAATAGAAACAAGATTATACCCATAGAATGCAGTAAATGCAACACTTTCGCCTCTGTCCTTTGCCTTGTCAATACCGTCATTCCAGTCAGCACCTTCAAGCTTTATAATGTTATGCTCTCCCACATTGAAAAAACTTGAAAGATTTTGCAGTATTATATGCTCAAGAATGCTTCCCTTATAGACATTGGCATTTTTGTCCTTGTGGGAAAGACCGTAATTTTCTGTCCATTTTTCATCCCTTTTAGTTGCACGCCAGATCTGCGGGTCCCTAAAATATGATTGATTTTCGAAAAGAATCTTGTAGTCTCCCGTCTGATCAATGTAAAGCCTGGTTGTAAAAAATGGCCAGGATCCATGGTCCATCCATACCCTCGGGATATTATTTCTGTCTGCAATGAATTCACCCGGCTTATTACCTATAATTGTAGCGTTGCTTCCATCAAGTCTTACCCCTGCAAAATTGCTTATAAGTAAATCTCTCACTTCAAAAGGATTCTGTAAAATCAATGAAAGACAATCCTGCCATAAATCTCTCCAGCCTCTTCCACCCTTACCATAATCATGATAAGGCAAAAACGAACAACCATAAATCTTGCGTAAAACAGGCTGAATATTAATCCATTTCATAAGCCCATTGAAAAGTGGCAGGTTTGATTTAAAAACTATTGAATTTGACTTTTCTAACCAGTATGAAATGTTATTTTCAAGTGCTTTTTTTACTTTTTCAGTAGAGTTATATTCACGATAAATATCTTCAACTTTTTTGCCATTTTCATGTGTAATTCCCAGCATAATAATGTAGCACGCTACTTCACCCGGAGAAAGCAGAATTTCTTTAAATCTCAATGTGCCAACATATTCCTGTCCATCTGTCCTTGAATTCTTAAAATTATCAGGCGGAATATTCTTAACAAGAGAAGCGGGAAACTCAAGATTGCCATTATCTCCGATGAAGTCATTTAAAACAGGAATAGTACCGGCTGGTTTTTCACCTTTTTCATCACAGCCAGCTACAAAGTATAGATAGGGATTAGGCAAATGTCCCCTTTCATCAAAAATAATCAAAGGCTTTGAAATTACACCAATTTCAGAAGGTATAAGTCTATTTACAAGCGAAATAACATGCCTGTGGTCACGAATGTTTTCAGCAGATCTCCCGTAAATAGCTATTGCAGAAGTCGGGGTAAGCTTCAGAGGCTTATCACTGATATTCTTTACCTTCACAAGCATTATTTCTACAGTATTTTCATCTGCTGGAACAAAGTTCAAAATTTCAGAAGAAAGCCCGGCTTCTCTATCCTCATAGTAAACAGAATGCCATAGCAAACCTGCTTTAACCTTTCTATAGTAGTTCTGCGGGTAGATTTTTTCTTTGTAAATTTGCAATGAAGAAGCACCGCTTGCAGACCATAAACCTTTACCATCTATGTAGAACCAGAAATTTCTTGAAGGTCTTGTGTTATGCAAGTCGTAAACTGTAACAGGGGGAAGGATAAAGGTTTTATTCGAAGTCTTTGCGTCCCCGTGCAATAGGGGTGTAATGCTTGACATCATTCCAGCTTCATTGCAGAGGGGGAAGTACAGATCATTTATAAAGGAGGAATTTTCCCATTCAAATGTCCCATTTTCATCTATAAACTTCCACATAAAGTTTATTTCCTCCAGAATTTATAGTTATTTTCACCAATTATGATAAATCAAAACTCCAAATAATTCAAGAAAATTTTACTATGCTATATAGCAACTTAAGCGAAAGAAAGGTTACTTGGGGTAAGCTCGTCTATCTGCCCACTAATTTCCAGACAATTGAGTTTTAAAAGTCGAATGTTGAATAAGTTATTGGTGCTGCAAGTTAGTGACTCTTTTATATACTAATTTTTTATTTTTATCTCTCCGATAGTCCCAGCTGGTCTAACTACTTTAGGAAGGTGTGAAAACTCCCTTGCAAGAGGCAATGCTTTTACTAAGCAGACAGGATGTCAGCGTTGAAGCAAACTGGTGCTTTTACCCTTTATTTTTTATTTTAATTTTCCACCATTCACAGCTGTGTATACTATCTTGATCAGGGTTTACCGCCAGTAGCTTTTCGCAGCATGTCGAAGCGATTGTTACTTACAGAAAAATCTTACCCTCTACTTTAGCTAAGAAATGCAGGAGGCATTTTGTCCCGAGCGCATAAAACAGGATGTTGAATGTGCGAGGGTAGATTTTTCGTGCTTTACCTTTGAGCAAGGCTTAAAAGTGAAAAGCTACTGGCGGTAAAACCCACTACTCCATACAGCTGGGGTTTTTAGCGTTAGCGGTGGTGCTGTGTTTAGCAGCACTACCTGTTCATCTTATAAAGTTATGAGATAAAGAGATAAAAATTTGATTTCTATCTTATGAAGTTATAAAATCTTTTTAAGTATGGAGTAGGTAAATTTGATTTTTATCATTTATACTTTACAGAACCCTGATTAAAGCTAAATACTTTAGTCTATTTTCCTCTGCTATTTGTAGAATCTCTGACAAATATTCAGCTTTTTTATTATCATCCTGAAGTTTTTTCTACATACCTGGTGAAAATTGTGGTACTTTTAAAACTTCAATATTAATTTCCTATGGGGGTAGAGAGGGAAAATTTTTAGAGATCAGTGGGATATTTAAGCTATCCAGTTTGCTCAGTATAAGTCATCATCTTAGCATTAAGAAAGGCAAAAAATAACATTTTTAAAAACCTTCCCTCATAACCTTCGATTGAAAATACTTGCCTTATGAACACAGTTTTTACATTCTTATCTTTGGATAATTAGAAAGTATTCCTTATACCTGCATTTAGTACAGATAAATCCCTGAGGAAATCTGAGTTTAAAAAGATGTTCTCTCTATTTTTCTTTAGTAGAAAATTTCTTCTGTAAGCCATTTTGTTTTGCCACTATTTTTTCCTATCATGTTTTTTAGTTTATTGAAAATAATAACAAAATGAAAAAATATGTCAAGAAATGTTAATGTTTATACTGAATTAACTGGATAGCCTAACTAAAAAATAAATAAATAAAGCTAAAAAATTTTTCCAGCCGACTATAAAAGCAAATTACCTCTCTTATAAGTCAAAATTTTTCTTTAAATGAGGCTATCTGTGTCTATCAACAATATTGCACCCCCTTGGTAAGGGGGAGTAGAAAAATTGACGAATCATAGCCTGTGTATTGACTTTTGGATTATTTTTAAGTAAAATAATTATATAAAAATTTCGGAGTGTAGCGCAGTTTGGTTTAGCGCACTACCTTGGGGTGGTAGGGGTCGCCAGTTCAAATCTGGCCACTCCGAAATAGCTGGTGTGCTTGCTATCGCAAGCACACCTATTTTGTAAAGTATGAATTATCTTCATATACTCTGTCCACCTGTATGGGAAAAACTTCCTTCTTTAGGACCTGCTTATCTTTTAAGCTACCTTCGTGGTTATAACATCAATACTTTCTTTGTTGATCTTAACAATATCGCTTTTAATCTTGCTTCTTTAGAAATGAAAAGGTCCTGGACAATAAATAGAACCTTTACAGGGAATTTTTTGTTTGAATATTGTTTTAAAGACCATTTTGAAATTTTCGAAAAAGTGATAGAAACAATAGACAAAAATAAAATAAATTTTGTGGGTTTTTCTGTCTTTAACACCAACAGGTTTTTTGCAATTGAGATGGCCAGATTTCTAAAGAAAAATTTTAAGAAGGTAAAAATAATTTTTGGTGGGCCGGAAGTTCTTACAATTAAATTTGAAGGTTATAGGTATCCTGATTTTGTTGATTATTTTGTTATGGGGGAGGGAGAAATTGCCTTAAAGAAAATTATAACTGAAGATCCTTTAGAAAATATATTTGAATTCGAGGAGCAAAAGGATATTAACTTTTTCCCTGATTTTAGTGATGTTGATTTGAATGATTATCCCCGTAAAAATGCACTGCCTGTCATTTTTGGAAGGGGTTGCGTAAATAAATGCAATTTCTGCAGTGAAAGGTTACTTTATAAGTATTACAGGCACAAGGATGAAAATTTTTTTATTGATGAGCTTCTCTATTATAAAGAAAAGTTCGGCATAGAATGGATAACATTTTACGATTCAATGCTTAATGCAAACATAAAATCTTTTGAAAAGGTCTTAGACCTTATGATAGAAAGAAGATTAAATCTCAAATGGGATGCCCAGATTGCTATAAGAAATGATATGTGTGATGAAATCTTTTTTAAAATGAAAGAAGCTGGTTGTATTAACCTTTTTATCGGACTTGAGTCTGGTTCAGATAACATTCTAAGTAAGATGAATAAAAATTTTACAACAGAAATTGCAAAAAGTTTTTTTAAAAAACTTAAGGGGGCAAATCTTCACTTTGAAATAAGTCTAATAATAGGTTATCCTGATGAAACAGAAAAAGACTTTAGAAAAACACTTTCATTCATAGAAGAAAATATGGAGTTAATTCCAAAGATTGCACAGGTAAGTATTTTTAGAAATTATCCTGGAATAACTGCAAGAAGAACAACTGAGTACGAAGAAAAAGAAAGTATGAAAAAACTTGAATTTTTTGTAAACTTTCTTGAGAATAAAAAAATTCCGTTTACAAGGTCTTATATAAACAATTTGATTTAGGAAATTTTATGGCTGAAATAGTTTTAAAAAATGTTTCAAAAACATTATCCCCGGAAAAAATTTCAATCGAGAGCACCTTTTTTCACCTTGCAAAAGGATATTATACAGCTATATATGATAAAGAAAAAACTCCCGAGAAAGAATATTACACAGAAGCTAAAAAGTTTTTCAAATTAGAGAATATTAATCTTGTTATTCCAGATGGTAAAACCACTGTAGTACTTGGTCCCTCTGGTTGTGGTAAAACAACATTGCTTAAACTTATAGCAGGGCTTATAAAGCCGGATTGCGGAGTTATAGAGTACGATGGGGTGGATGTAAGTAACATTCCCCCCAAGGACAGGGGTATTGGCATAGTTTTTGAAAATTATGCTTTATATCCCGGATTTGAAGCAGAGAAGAATATTCTTTCGAGATTTATCTTTTCAGAAAAGCTGGATAGTTTTGTAAAAAAAGAAAGGCTAAAAGAAACCGCACAGCTTCTTGGTGTAGATATAAAGCAATTACTTGGCAGATTCCCAAAAAATCTTTCCGGTGGAGAAAGACAGAGGGTAGCACTTGGTAGATGTATCACAAGGGACCCAAAACTTTTCCTGCTTGATGAACCACTTTCAAATCTTGATGCAAATTTGCGGGAAAGGTATAGAATCGAACTGAAAAAGTTACTTAGAAAATTTAAAATTACAACTGTCTATGTAACTCACAATCAGGAAGAGGCTATCTTTCTTGGTGACAGAATTGTTGTAATGAATGAAGGAAAAATTATTCAGGAGGGAAATTTTGATGAGTTATTCAACAGACCAGTAAACACTTTTGTGGCAGAGTTTATAAATCCTTACGGGGAGCTGCCCTCAATTGTTTTATTTGATGGAAGTGAGATTTCCGAAAGATTTAACAAATATCTTGTTGGAGTAAGGCCGGATGATTTTATTCTGGATGAAAATTCTCCTTCAATTCTTGCTGAAGTCTTTCTTGCAAGGCTATCTGTATCTTCTAGTAATCAGATTATAGGTTTGCGATATAAAGAAAATGAATTCTTTGTTTACTTAAAGGAAAAAAGCCTGCTCAAAAGAGGGGATAAACTTTCTTTTCACTTTAGAAAGTTATTTTTATTTGATAAAAATTCTGGCTTTTTAGTTGATTTAATTTAACTTTTATGGCATTATTTATATTTAAGGAGGCTTTAATATGGAAAAAATTTTATCCTGGTTTTTGATGATATTTCTTATTACTGGCATAGGGTTTTCAGAGGAAACTTCGAGCAAGGCAAAAGAAGTATTTAAAGAAGTATATGAAAAAATTCTTTCGTCTTTGCCTTCTGGCTTTTCTGCAGAGCTAAAAGGAGAAAGTATAGAAAAAAAACTTAAGTCTATTCCGAAAGATTCTTACATTAATAAAAATAAAAGAATCTATCTTGATGTGAACTACTCAAAATCAGAAGGAATAAGTTTTGTTGTAAGAAATGCTGACGAACTTTATAAAGACCTTTTTAAGAATTTACCAAAGCAAATATTTGCCTTCGATTTACTCTTTTCAAAGAATACAAATATTTTCGAAAAGTATGAAGTGAAAATAGAGCTCGAAGATGAAAAAAACCTGATTTTAAGCCTCTCTCCAAAGAAGGCTGAAAACAAGGGAATAATATACTACGACAAAAGTAGTGGCAGGGTGATGAGAATTGATTACCAAGTAGGAAGTGATTTACTTAGTACGACAATTGTTATGTATAAAAGTATTAATGGGTTTCAAATACCTTACAAGTTTATTACAAAGGAAGTCACCAGGGAGAAATCTACTCTTCCTGAGATTTATGAACTTGATAATATTCGAATAAGATAGCCCATTTTTCTGGATGTATATTCTCAGGTCTTGTAGATGCTGGAATTTCTAATTTTTCCAGGACTTCTGGAGAAATGTTTAAATTTTTCAGATTATTAAGTATTGTCTTTCGTCTTTGAGAAAATGCTTTTTTTAGAAAATTTCCAAACTCTTTGTGGTTGTATCTGGATTTTTTCTTTTTTATTCTTATGACAGTTGAATCAACTTCTGGAGCAGGAAAGAAACAGTTTTTACTTACATCGAAGAGTTTTTCTATTTCTAAAAAAAAGTATGTTATGATTGACATAACACAGTAGTTTTCAGTAGAAAATGTGGCAAGCATTTTTTCCACAAATTCTTTCTGCAGCATTAATATTCCTTCGTTTAGCGTTTCTTCATCTATAAATTTTTTTAATGCTTCACCGGAAATTGAATAAGGAAGGTTTGAGACAAAGTATAGCCTTTTTTCTGGAATCTTCGAGAGGTTAAATTTTAAAAAATCACCATTAATCAGAATTAAATTCTTGCTTTCGATATGGTTTTTTAACTCAGTATATATCTTTTTATCTATTTCTACTGCATACACCCTGCGATTTTCTATAAGAAGAAATGTAAGTGCACCAAGTCCAGGCCCAACTTCAAGTATAGTTTCATTTTCAGGAATAGATGAAACAATTTTTTGGGCAATATTTCTGTCAATTAAAAAATTCTGCCCTCTTGACTTGGAAAGAAAAATATTTTTTTCCCTCAAAAGAGACTTAAGAAAACTTACAGAATATGGACAAAAAATTTTATTTTCCATTAGAAAGTTTTTTCTCGATATTTGCAAGTTTTTTTACGAGTTCAGGAAGCCTGAGCAGTGCTGCCTGAATTCTTTTTTCTTCCATTGCTGGTTTTGCTGGTGTGCCAAAGAGAATTGAACCTGATTTTACATACTCCCTTGACTGGACACCACTTTGTGCAAGAACTACAACATTGTTTTCAAGGACAACATGGTCAGCTATACCAGATTGTCCTGCAAGAATACAGTTTCTACCAATTTTTGAACTTCCGGCTATACCGACCTGTGCCACTATGATTGAGTTTGCACCAATCTTAACATTGTGAGCAATTTGAACAAGATTGTCAATTTTTACTCCGTCTTCTATAACTGTATCACCAATTGTAGCCCTGTCTATTGTAACACAGGCACCAATTTCCACATCATTGCCAATCCTTATCCTGCCTATTTGAGGTATTTTAACATTTTTGCCATCCTTTTGATAGTAGCCAAAACCATCCCCGCCTATAACAGTGTTGTGATGAACTATAACATTGTTTCCTATTGTTGTACCATCATCAATCTTCACGCCACTTTTTATAACACAGTTTTCGCCAATTTCCACATTTCTACCAATGAAGCAGTTCGAGTAAATAACAGTGTTTCTACCGATCTTTGAGCCGCTCATTATTGTTGTAAAAGGATAAATAGTTACACCTTCATCAATCTCAACATCTTTCTCTATAGCAACAAAAGGATATCTCTCTTCTATCCCGACTGGTTTTTTTCTTACATCATAAGGGTTGAATAATGAAAGAAGTTTTGCAAGGCTTTCTTTTATGTCTTTAACTGTTATATAAGGTTTTTTCGTTGAAATAATATTTTCTGGAAGTATTAAAGCACTTACAGGTGAATTTTCGAAAAATTCAAGATACTTTTTGTTTTCCACAAAGGCAATAGTTTTTTCTCTCTGGAAGTCAAGATCAGATACACCTTCAATTTCTATATCTTCCCCGTTTAAAACTCCATTCAGTTTTTCTGCAATTTCCTTTAGTCGCATGAAAACTCCTAAATAAAGCTTATCTGAAGGTTTCCAAAATTTAATATAAGTTCAACTTCAATGGTTTCTTTTTCATATCCATTGAAGTTGTAGTAGTAAATGCCGCCAGAAAAATTGAACTCCTCTGGTATTTCAATCTGGGAAGCTGTAACGGCAAGCGCTAACTTAACCTTTGATTTTCTTGGTATCTTAATAAGGAGATTTCCAAAGTTGTTTAAAATTTTAACAAATTTCGTGGAATTTCCTGCATAAAGTTCAATTTCTCCACCATTTATTTCACCTTCCAGCCTTTCCAGTTTGATTTCATTCCCGAGAATTTTCAGTTTTCCATTTGCCACAAGGCTTTCAACAAATATGTTTTTGCCCTTGTTTAAAAGTAATGTGCATTCTCCTAAAATGTTCTTAAAACTTAAATTAAAGTTTGTGCCATCTGAATTTGTGTTAAATTCGCCGGAAAAGGTGTTTTTTCTCAATTCGTAGAGGTGAAGGTGAGTTGAATCAATTGTAAATTCTCCAGCTAAGTTTTCTATTTTTACAAAGAAATTTTTAATATTTTTTGCCTTTGAAATTCCTACCTTTGAAACCTTACTCTCACAGGAAAATAAAAAAAGTAAAAAAAGAAAAAAGAGAAAGTTAATTTTTAAAAAAAATCTCTTACTATTCATAATATAAAAATATTCATGCCGGATTTTCTTGTGCTTGCAGAGAACGTTTTTTTAGTATTTCATTTATTTTATCAGCAGTTTCCTTTCCGCCGGGAGCACATTTGGTTACAGGAGCTTCATTTTTAAATATAGCTTCTGCGTACTGTTCACATCCCGGATATCCACATGCCCCGCAATTGTAGCCTGGTAAAGCAGCTATCAATTCTTCAAGAAGTGGGTCTTTTTTTATTTCAAAAACTTTGCTGAAAATAGCAATCATTGTACCTAAAAACAAACTTAAAAATAGCATTATAAGAACCGAATTTAACACCAGCATAAAGTCTCCAGAATATAAAATTTTAAAGATTATAACATATTTTTGTAAAAAATATCAAGTAAATTAAAACTACTTAAATAGCCAAATAGCCCGGGGCATTCAGTTAGAATTTTAAGTATTTTATGAGCCGGGGTTAAGGTATTTTTATAACATCCAGTATTACATTGGTAGCAGGCTTTGATCTTCTTACAAATCTTCCAATTTGTGAATTCTTTTTTACAAGTGGTGGAGTTTTGTAAATACCTTTAGCGTAAAGCACAAGGTTAGAAAAACTCTTAGGATTAATTTCAACTCTCCTGATTCTGTAGGGATCAAAATTAGTCTCGTTTGGGTTGAAAGCAAGAGGTCCTTCGGCATCTATGGCTGCGATAAATCTGTATTCTCTGCCATTAAAGTTTATTTTTTTGATGAAGTTTGCGAGTTCACGGCTTTCATCACCAAAGGGATAACAAATTTTATTTATCGAAGCAGTTCTATAGCCAAGATAAGATTCAAATATTTCCATGGCCTTTCCAATCTGATACACTACAAGTGCCGGGTTTTTTTTAAATAGCTTTGTAAGTGATTTATGATCCTTTGTATGATTAACTATTTCAAAACCGTAGTCTAAAAGAAGATTTAACTTTTTTTCAACATACTCTGGCTGTAAAAATGGGACATTTTCAAAATCTATACAAAAGGCTGCATTAAGCTTGAAATCTGGATGTTTCCTTGCAAAATCTATCAATATTCCGAGTGCGCACTCCGGGTCAATAATCAAATCATTTTTATTGTTGGTTATAAAATCAAACTGTCCGTATGTTGCATCATCAAAAGTAAGGACATAAAGTTTTGAATTAGGGGGAATTCTTGCAAGGTCTTTCTTTTCACCTTTCATTAGCGAAAGATATTCATTTAAGGAAATATTTCTAAATCCATTTTTATAAAGAATATCAAGTTGTTCTCTAAGTTGAGACGATGTAACAAAAAACCTTTCATTAATTATATTCTTCTTAAGCTTTCCAGTAAGGATATAATTTGAATAAACATATGGAGACTCAATTATGTGATATTCAAGAATGGGAATTCTTCCAGGGAGATTTTCATAAATCTCATCCATATTAGAAAAATCAAACTGGTTGAAAAAACCGCTACTTTCATCAAAGTAAAAATCCTTGGATAAATTGAAGGCATACCTTTCAATGTACTTTTTAATATCATCCTCAAAAACAAGGAGTGTAGAAACAAAAACAAGTCCAGAAAAAATAAGGGTTATAAGAAAGATATTGTTTTTTCTCATATCTTTTCAAAGAATTTTAATTGATTATCGAAAAAAATGTGTGATATCTTAAACTTAAGGCTTTTACTTCCTCAAAGTTTATAATCTAACCTATTATTCCACCTGTAATTGAACCAGAAAATCCAGCTTTTAATTTTTGGAGAAATAGCTTTATTAACTTTCTAAAATTTGACAAGGGAAAATTTTTTAATTATTATTATTCATACAGAAAATATATAAATTAAGGAAATATTATGGAAAGGATATATCTTGACAACAATGCAACAACCATAGTTGATCCAATAGTAAAAGATGCAATGGAACCATTTTTCTGTCAGATTTATGGCAATCCAAATTCATTACACTCTTTTGGAACTGAGACACATCCTTACTTGAAACTTGCTTTAGAAAGGCTTTATACTGGAATTAATGCCAATGAAGAGGATGATATAATCATTACATCCTGTGCAACCGAAAGCAACAATTCAGTATTTATGGCGATATATCATCTGTTCGTAAGGGAAGGAAAAAAGAAAAGAATTATTACAACACAGCTTGAACATCCATCTGTGGCAAATCCAGCCAGATTTTTAGAAAAGCTTGGTGCTGAGGTAATTTATTTGCCACCAAACAAGGATGGAATTGTAACAAGGGATATGGTAAAGGAGTATCTTGATCCTGATAAAACAGCTCTTGTTTCAATAATGTGGGTCAACAACGAAACAGGCCTTATTTTCCCCGTAAGGGAAATAGGAATTTTATGCAAGGAGTATGATGTGCTGTTTCATACCGATGCTACTCAGGCTATAGGAAAAATAAAGGTTGATGTTGAAAATGCTTTTGTGGATTATTTAAGCTTTAGTGCCCATAAATTTCACGGTCCTAAGGGAGTAGGGGGGTTATACATCAGAAAGGATGCTCCATTTATTCCTTTCTTTCATGGGGGTGAACAGATGGGTGGTAGAAGGGCTGGAACTGTAAATGTAGCTGGCTTTGTAGGGATGGGTGTTGCAATGGAACTTGCTAATAAATATCTTGAGTTTGAGAACACAACAGTTTTAAAATTGAGAAACAAGCTTGAAGATGCAATTTTAGAGATACCGGATACCAGGATCATAGGAAAGAGAGAATTAAGAGTTCCCAATACAATATTTGCAAGCTTTAGAGGTATTGAAGGTGAAGCGCTGATATGGGATTTAAACCAGAAAGGGATAGCTGCTTCCACAGGTAGTGCATGTTCATCAGAATCACTTGAGCCAAATCCGGTTCTTGTGGCTATGGACATAGAAAAAGAGCTTGCACATACAGGTGTCAGGTTTAGTCTTTCAAGATTTACAACTGAAGAAGAAATTGATTATACAATAAATGTTTTAAAAGAAAGTGTTAGTAGATTAAGAAGTATTTCTTCCACTTACTAAATTTAAGGAGATTTATTATGGCAAAAAAAGATATAATTGGTGGTGCTTTGTGGGAACAATATTCAAATAAAGTTGCTGAAAGAATGAACAACCCCAGAAATAGAGGAGAGATTACTGAAGAAGAAGCAAAAGCTCTTGGAGCAAAACTTGTCATTGCAGACTGGGGAGCCGAAGCATGTGGAGATGCAGTAAGACTTTATCTTGCTGTAGATCCCAAAACGGATAAAATTATCAAGGCTAAATTCAAAAGCTTTGGTTGTGGAACTGCCATTGCATCAAGTGATATGATGACTGAGCTATGTGTTGGAAAAACAATAGATGAGGCAATGAAAATTACAAATCTTGATGTAGAAAGAGCCTTAAGAGATGACCCTGATACACCTGCTGTACCCCCGCAAAAGATGCACTGTAGCGTAATGGCTTATGATGTGATAAAAAAAGCTGCATCAATTTACAAGGGAATTGATTTAGAAAAACTTGAAGAAGAAGAAATAGTGTGTGAATGTGCAAGGGTATCACTTAGAACGATAAAAGAGGTGATAAGATTAAACAACCTCAAAACCGTTGAAGAAATCACGCAGTATACTAAAGCAGGAGCTTTCTGTAAATCATGTATAAAACCTGGTGGTCATGAGCCAAGAAAATATTATCTTGTGGACATACTTGAAGAGGTAAGGGCACAGATGGATAAAGAGGAAGTTAAAAAATCAATTCAAAGCGATGAGTTTAAGAAGATGACTCTTGTAAAGAAACTTAAGTTGATAGAAAATTTACTTGATGAGAAGGTCAGACCTGCGATAAAAAAAGATGGTGGAAATGTTGAAGTGGTTGACATAAAGGAAAATCAGGATTTTGTAGATATATACTTAAGCTATGTAGGCAGTTGCAAGGGGTGTGTTTCAGCTTCCACACAGACATTAAGTTTTATAGAACAGACTCTAAAGGAAAATCTTGACCAATGCATAAGAGTTTTTTCTGTTGATGAAAATATATAATGCTTAAAGGTGGCTTTATGGGAAATGATTTTCTATGTATAGCAGATAAAAAGTTCAAATCCAGACTTATAATTGGTAGTGGAAAGTTTCCCTCTGATGAAATACTACTTGACTGCATAAAGGAATCAGAAGCAGAGATTATAACTGTGGCTGTTAGAAGAGTGGATTTAAAAAATCCCGAAAATTCTGACATCTTAAAGGTGCTTGACCCGAGTAAAATATTTATAATTCCGAACACTTCAGGGGCAAGAAATTCAAAGGAAGCTATAAGAACTGCATTTCTTGCAAGGGAAATGGGTCTATCATCCTGGATTAAACTTGAGGTTGTACCTGATCCCCGCTACTTACTACCAGATCCAGTTGAAACACTCAAAGCAGCAGAACTTCTTGTCAAAGAAGGTTTTACTGTACTACCTTACATTAATGCTGACCCTGTTCTTGCAAAAAAACTTGAAGATATAGGATGTGCTACAGTGATGCCACTAGGAGCTCCAATAGGGACAAATAAAGGCTTAACAACAATTGAACAGATAAAAATTATTGTTGAACAATCAAATGTTCCTGTAATTGTTGATGCAGGGATAGGAAAACCTTCTGATGCCTGCAGGGCTATGGAGTTAGGAGTCGATGCTTGTATGATAAATACCGCCATCTCTACTTCTGATAATCCAGCTAAAATGGCTAAAGCTTTTAAAATTGCTATTGAAGCTGGTAGGATGGCCTATCTTGCAGGGCTTGCTCCGGTAAGAGAATTTGCAAGAGCTTCCTCACCACTGGAGGGGATTTTAAGATGAAGGCTTTTTCTGAAATTCTTGATGAAATAAATATAAAAGAAGATGATCCTCTTTTTTATAACAAAAATGTTGATTTACTTTTAACTTCAATGAATAAAGAAAATAAGTCATTAGATGATATTAAAATAATACTATCAACTGCTGCTAGAGACAATTTAACTTTCCTTAGAGAAAAAGCGGAGAAATTGACACGAATTCATTTTGGTAAAAATATTCAGTTATATATACCCATCTACCTTTCCAGTGAATGTATAAACTCATGCATCTACTGTGGATTTAATTTAAAAAGAAAAATTCCAAGGAAAACCCTTTCATTTGAGGAGGCAGAGAGGGAATTTGAAAGAATTGCAAAGACTGGAATGAAACACATTTTACTTTTAACCGGAGAAGCTCCTGAAGTTGTTGATATCTCCTACCTGGAAAGAATGATAAAATTAGCTTTAAAATACTTCCCTCAGATTTCTCTTGAAATTTATCCTTTTGATACTGAAAGATATAAAAGGCTTGTAGATTCTGGAGCCACAGGCCTGTATATCTATCAGGAAACCTATAACAAAAATTTATATGCCAGCTATCATCCTTATGGACCAAAAAGTAATTTTGAGTTCAGACTTGAGGCACCAGAAAGGGCAGCAGAAGCAGGTTTTAAATTTGTTGGAATTGGAATACTTTTAGGGCTTGATTTCTGGAAAAGAGATTTTATTTTTCTATTACTTCATGCTGCATACCTTATGAAAAAATTCTGGCAGACAGATATAGGATTAAGTTTTCCAAGAATAATTCCACCTGAAAATAGTAATTTTATCCCTCCTTACTCTGTTAGCGAAAAAGAACTTGAACATATGATTTATGCTACAAGAATTATTCTTGAAAATGTCGGTATTTCTCTCTCAACAAGGGAAAACGCATATTTCAGGGACAAAATGATAGGTTATGGAGTTACAAGAATGAGCGCAGGTTCTAAAACAAATCCTGGAGGTTATACCCTTTCCGATGAAAATTCAACTGGCAGTCAATTTGACGTGTGTGATAGAAGAAGTATTCCAGAAGTCATTAACTCTATAATAGAAAAAGGGTACTACCCGGTTTTCAAAGACTGGGAATTAAGTTTTAACAGTGTAGCGGAGGAAAGCATATGAAAATCTTTATAAATGGAGAAGAGTACAGTTTTGAAAAGGAATTTACTCTTGAAGAGCTAATTCAAAACTTAAAAATAAACAAAGACACAACTGTGGTAGAAATAAATGAAACTATAATAAACAGAAATAACTACCCTAATATCTTTCTTAAAAATGGTGATAAAGTTGAAATAATTACATTTGTTGGTGGGGGATAATATTATTAATGAATTAACTTTTCACAAGGTAGTAAACATATTTATTTTTCCAGAAAATTGCTTTTTAAGAAAAAAGCAATTGTAAAACTATTCTTACTTTCTTTCTTGCCGATGAGAAAGAATCTAATATTGCCTTTCTTTTTGCAAAAGAAAGGTGTCAAAAGCTTATTTTCACTTTCTTTTGTAAGGCAACAAAAGAAAATAAGTTGTGGCACTGGCAAAGCCAGTGCCACAATACAAAAAGTCCACTGTGGGGAAGTAAACAATCCAGTTCTCTTTCAGTTTTCTTTAAAATCGGGTGAAACTTCACCTCCTGTGTTCGGTGGATTAATCGCAAACTTAAATTTTATCAGCCCAGCAGTTCTTGAGTAAAAAAATACATTCTTTTTCTCAAACTATATCTTGATAACCTCAACAAATCTTTTTTCATAAATTTGCTGGGTACCCACTGATAAAATTTAAGTTTGCTTAAGGGTAAAGCAACAGTTCACCCTCAGCGGGCACATCCTTGTGCCCTTAGTAAGAGCAAGGGGTAAAAACTGAAAGAGAACTGGATTGTATAGCAGGTAGAAACCCACAGCGAAATGGAATGGAAGAAAAAAATAAAAAAAATAACCCAAAGAAAACCCACGCTTCGTCTGGTTTGAAATCTAGTGGCTCAAACTTCGGGAAAGCCGAACTCACAAGCACCCTGCTGGCTCTTGTCGTTGCGACGCACAACCGTGCATCGCAACGGCTTTCTTACACCTTGTTTTCGCCAGCATTTCTACACCAGACTTCGCAACGGCAAGGCTTTTTGGTTTAACTTGCCTTTGTTGGTTTATAAAGCTTTTCTTTTATCATTTAATTTTTTTTATCTCCCCACTAATAGTCCCCGCTTGTATGACTTCTTTAGAAGCTTCGGTGATTTTTCTTCTGCTTTTGATGTAATCCAATCTTTGGATTGCATCAAATCAAGGGGAAAAATCCCCTTGAACCCCTTTGTGATTTTGTATTTATTTTGAGGTTAGTTGTTAACTTAA
>Ga0078972_1008457_pt1 | contig 21498 bp, 13 predicted proteins | sample YelNatPaOPGAMG01_FD_67568 | JGI IMG/M metagenome (GOLD analysis project Ga0078972, IMG submission 67568) | Hot spring thermophilic microbial communities from Obsidian Pool, Yellowstone National Park, USA - OP-RAMG-01 (SPADES assembly) (version 2) | ecosystem: Environmental > Aquatic > Thermal...
TCCAGCACCACGGCCATGCGGCCCCCGTCCCGCAGGGAAGCGACCATGTGCTGAATCCACCCCCAGTCGGCGCTGGAGGAGGGAGGCGTCCCGAAGCGGAAGCGCCCGTAGAGGTCGTTCTCGTAGACCTCCTGGGGAAAGTTCTGGTTCCACATCGGGTTGGCCACCACCAGGTCAAACTGTCGGAGGCGGCCCGCGTCGTCGGCGAAGGCCGGCCGGCGCATGGTGTCGCCCAGGCGGATGTCCGCTTCCATATCGTGGATAAAGGCGTTCATCCGGGCGATGGCGAAGGTGGACGGGTTGATCTCCTGCCCGTAGAGGTACAGGGGAGCCACCTCTTGCGGCAGCACCCGCCGGCCGTTCTGCTGGACGCCGTGGGTCTCCAGCAGCCGCAGGTGGCATTTGATGAGCAGGCCGCCGGAGCCGCAGGCCGGGTCATAGGCGGTCATGCCCGGGCTGGGCTCCAGGAGGCGCGCCATCAGGATGCCGACCTCGCGGGGGGTGTAGAACTCCCCGGCGCTCTGCCCCTGCCCCTCGGCGAACTTGCGCAACAGGTACTCGTAGGCCCGGCCCAGGACGTCGGGCTCCACGTCCTTGAGGCCCAGGCGGTGGCGGCTGAGCACCTGGATGAGTTCGGCCAGGGGCGGGTCGTCCAGGATGCGCTGGCCGGCGGCGGTGGCGTTGAAATCCACCGTGTCGATGACGCCCAGGAGTTTGGGATTTTCGCGGGCCACGGCCCGCATGGCGTCGGTCAGGTACTGTCCCAGGCCGGTGGTCACGCGCCGGACCGCTTCCCAGCGGGCTTCGGGCGGGATATAGAAACGGACGAGTTTGTGGTCCCGCTCTACAAGGCGGGTGGCGGTCTCCCGGCTTCCGTACTCCTCTGCCAGATGCTCCAGTTCATCGTCAAAGACATCCGAAAGCCGCTTGAGAAAGACCAGGGGCAGGATGTAGTCTTTGAACTTGGGGGCGTCCACGGGGCCGCGGATGGCGCAGGCAGCATCCCAGAGCCAGGATTCCAGTTGCTGAATCTCCAGCATATCTCCCCCATTCCATGCGCAGGGTGAATACCACCTCGGCGCCGATGCCTCTCAATGACCAGGCCCGCCGGCCTTGACGGCGGGCGGGTCCGATGGTAAAATCTCTACCGCCAGGGCGATCTGCCCACCTTGGCCGTCGCCTCGGGCTGCGCGCAAGCCGCGAGGCTTTTTCCTTGTCCGCCCCCCATTCTACCGGAATGCTCCCGAGATGTCAAACGCCCCCCTAACCGGCCGCTCCAGAGAGAAGGACTGAACGGCGTCGGGGGACGGCCCTTGAGATATAAACGCACATTCGTCGGATCGGTTCGGAGGTGACATGGTCCGGGCCTCCCCGAGCCTTGGAAACCCTCGCTCTGCGCGGCGGCGACAACCCGTTCGATGTCGGCCGGCGATGCGGCCCCGTGCAAAGTCTGGGGAAGCCTCGACGGTTTTCGAAAGGCCGGCCATCCTCCGGCCACCGGGCTGGAAAACGGGCCTGACCTCCCTTGCCGATGCCCGTTGGGCTGATCCCAAGAGTACGGGGAGAATCACAGACCTCGACAGACCGGACAATCCGGCCGGCGGCGAATCCAGCCGGTGCGGTCCGGGGCCATCCCCAGGAGGTCCGCTTCGCGCCAGTTGAAGCGGTCGACCCCCTCCGGCCAGCCCATCAGGGCTCGATGGGCAAAGAACAGGGCAAAGGCCGAGGCCAGGAAGCAAGTGGAGATGATGGCGGCAGCACAGGGAGCCGCGCCCTCCGGATTCAGGTTGGGCAGGGCGCACCAAAGACAGGCATCCTCAGGAGCCGGCCCCTGGAAGAAACTCTGCAGGCGCATCCCATCCAGGGAGAGCATGGTGAATATGGCCGGAATCCGGCGTTTTCGGGCTTCCCGGACGCCTCGCAGGCGGCAGGCATTGTTATCCACCCCAAAGATGAAGAGGTCGGCCGGCAGGGCGAACCTTTCCAGGGCCTGCTCGAAAGGCAGAGGGATGCCGATCAGCCGGGCGCCGGCGGTGGAGTGGCCGACCAGGTTGTGCGCCAGGCGAAGCGCCTTGGGCTGTCCCAGGTCCTCCCGAAAATAGAGTTGGCGTGGCAGATTGGTCCGGTCCACCAGGTCGGGGTCCACAATGATAAGGGTTCGGACCCCACTACGCACCAGCCCCAGAGCCGTCCAACTGTTGAGGCCGCCGGCACCCACCAGGACAACCCGGGCCGTGGTCAGGGCCTCCTGCCGGTGCCCGGGGATACCCTCATGCCGGGCAAAGGTGTCGGCCTCGGCCGGATGAGGGGGAGGCAAAGGCTCCGCCGTCACTTCAACCGGTTGAAGGGAAAGCAGGACCTCCGGATCACCAGGCCAGTCGGTAAAGGTGTCCATCCCTGTCCTCCTGGTGTATGCCCGAACCCACAACCTGCAAATAGACCTGACCATGCTCAAGCGCCGGCCCCCAAAAGCGCATCCAGCCGTCGGCGACGACGATGACTCCCAGCAGGTCAGGAGAATAATCCCGTAGCCAGTCCTGATGCTGGTGCTGGTCCGTGGCACTGGGACAGGTGGCCTCCGGACCGGCGCCCGGATGGGAATGCACCCAGGCGGCCAGGTAGGTGTCAGAGAGGTCCATGGCAATCAGGGCCCGGCCCAGCCGCGTCGGATCGGCCCGGACATGCCCACCGCTGTTGCTCCCGGTGACGTCGAAGGCGGCCTCCAGGACGGTGCTTTTCCCCCGGCGTCGGCCGGCGACGACCAGCAGACGTTCCGGAGGGAAGAGAAGGTGGCAGAACTGATAGGCCACGGCGCTGGAGAGAACAACGAATCGCCTCCCGGCCTTGCTGGCCTCCTCCAGGCACCTGGCCATCTGGGCATCAGCCCGATTTAGCCGACTCAGGGTTCGGAGAAGACTTTCCCGGGCGACGCGATGATTCTCGGGTAGGGCCTCCAGGTTAGACAGGACCTCGCCGGCCAACCGGCGCAAAATGTCCCGCACCGGGCGAGGGTCGGTGCCATCCTGGAGCGTCTGGACCAGGACGGCCCGGACTTGGGCGATTCGGGGGAGGAAAGCGGCCAGGGCCTCAACCTGCGCCGGCGATTCCCCGCACCGCCGAAGGATGGCAACCTGCCGGGCGTATTCTTTGCTCAGCGCCCGGAGCAGCGTTTTTAGAGCCCGGGAAACCGCTCCTGGATAACTTCTGCCGGCCATTCTGCCTCCTCCGCAAGGATCAGTTGGTCCTGCCGTTCAGTGCTTCCGCCAGAATTTTTTCGATGTAGAGGATGGCCTCATCCGCGTTTCTGGCCGGGCGATGCCAGTGGACCTGAAACCAGGGAGCATGGACGAGCATGAAACAACGCCCCTTGGGGTGGGTTCGGAGTTCGACCGGCGGGTCGGCGATGTAAGGTCGGACGTCGTTGGGCCGCACGATCACCCGGCCGGGAAAGCGCCGCAGCCGTCCATGGCGATCGCGAACCCGGTAATGCCCCTGGTAAACCCAGGCTCCGTCGTTCCGATGGCGTACCCAGCCCTGCTCCTCCCAGGCATCCCGGGGCAGAGGCCCGATGGTCAGGGGCCGGCCCGGCCCGATGACCAGCGGGGGCGCGCCTGCCGGTCCGGGTTGCGCGCTTTCCCTGTTATGGCGTCTCCCTGGGGACTCAGAAGGGCCTTCCCGGTCGGCCGGGCGGCGATTTTCGGGAACGATCGTAACGGGTTCCGTCGGCCCGATCAGGGAAAGCGCCCCGTCTCGCCGGCCGGCCGGCTTCGCCTCCCGGTGTGGCTCAGGGCCGGGAGAAGATTCCGGGGACGAACGGGCCCTGAGCCACACCACAAACAGGCCGAAGATGATGATCAGGGCGATGGCAATCCAGGCGACTTCCACCGGTTCCTCCCCTGCCGGCATCAACTCCGGCCTGCCTCAACGTCCGCCTTGGTGGCATAGACCTTTTGTCCGTCGGCCACGGCCTGGTAAAGGTCCTCGGTGAAGTCAAAGGCTCCGCCATCGGGTCGGGAGAGTTGAAAGCCCTGGAGGCCGAGGCCGGCCAGAACGTCGCGCGGCTGGGTGCCCGGCAGGATGACGACATCCTGATACTCCCGTTTTCCTTCCGTTCCGGCTACGGCGATGGTGATCCTTTTCATCTTGCACCTCCTGTTTGGCCCTCGCTAACCGCCTCTGGGACCGAGCGGAATAACCCGCAAAGTGTCCACCTCCCGGCCGGTCTCCGGGCCTGGTCCCCCGGGCCGGCGGGTAGTTCCCGCCTCCCGGCGCGGCCGGGTGCCCATGCCCCCCTGGTTGCCCCCAGGGGTGATCAGGGTCTGGGGAGTACGGCCGTTCTGGCCCACGGCCGCCGCCCATTCGAGCACCAGCGCCTTCCAGGGCTCGTCCTCCTCGGCGCCTCGCTCCCGAATGCCCTCCAGGAGCGGCTGCAACCGGAACCAGGAGAGGTCCATCGGCCTGAGGGCCAAGACCGTCACCCCATCACGCCTGTCCACCCGAATTCCCAAACCCCGGACGCATCGGGCCAGTTCTTCGCTCAGCATCTGTTTGAGGCGGTTCCGGCCCGCCGAGGTAAGAAGGTTCCGAAAAGTGAAACCTCCTGTGACCTCACCCGCAACCTCCTGAAGGATATTTCCCAGGATCGCTTCCCATCTGGCCTCGGGGACGTAAAGGAACTGGAGGCGAAAGTCCCCTTCGGCAAGACGGGGGTCGAGTTGGTAAAACCCCTGCAGTTCCAGGGAGATGGGGACCCGATCCTGGGTCAGGAGGTCGGAGATCTTGACCGTCGTCTGCCGGGGCGAATGGCAGATGGGACTTCGGACCTGGTCCACCAGGGGAATGAGCCAGGTCCATTCCTCCGGCCCCAGGAAGCGCCTTAGACGACCGAGGCGGTAGATGACGCCGATGTGGTTGTCAGGAGGCCGGTACAGGCAGGAGAGGCCGGCCACGACCAGAAGCACCGCCGCCAGAGGGATGGAGACAGGACCGGGCAGAGAAATGGCCCATATCAAGCAACCCACAGCAAATAACCACAAGAGTGCTCTGACCATCGTCTTCTCCTCCTGGGGAGACCACTTTTTCTCCCCAAGGTTTATCCTACCATGCTTAATACCACCGGGGCGGGCAATTGTCGGGAGGAAGGCTGAAAGAAGGACGAGAAAATGGTGAACCGGGCGGAGTCCGCCCGGTTCAAAAACGATGGGAGGTAGTAAACTGGCTGTCAGGAAGACGACATTTTTCTCAGAAATCCAGTTTGTAGCCGGCCCCCCGGACGGTAAGGAGGTACTTTTTGCCGCCCGGCGACGGTTCGATCTTTTCCCGTAGCCGGCTCATCAGGGAGATCAGGCGGTCCCTTTCCAGGATGCTATCTTCGTAATGTTCTCCCAGGGCCTCCTCCACGATGGCCCGCTTCCGGCAGAGTTTTCCCCGGCGATGGTACATATATCGCAAAACTTTGAATTCCTGTTCCGTCAGGGGAATCCGCCGGCCTTCCACCCAGACTTCCCGGTTCTCCTCGTCCAGCCAGAAGTTTTCCCCGGCCGGCCCCGGGAGCGGCCTGTCCAAGGCCTCTCCGAGGACGGCGGTGGAAAGGAGAATATGCACGTACAGGCGGACCTCCCGAGGGGCATGCCGCACTCCCAGTTCGTAACGAGCGATCCGCTCCAGAGCCTCGTAGAGGAGGGCGAACAGGTAAAGGTGGCCCGCATCTCCCAAAGTCCGGGCGGCCCAGGAGCGCACCTGGCCGATGGCCCGGGTTGCCTTCTGCAAGGAGGGGGCAAGGTCCTCCGCTGGAATCGGTTCCTCCAACGATTTCGCCTGCAAGAGCCGCCGCTCCAGTTTCAGCCACTCGAGCGGGTCGGCCTCTTCCAGCAAATCGAACCGGATGCTGTTCTCCAGGACGGCGAAATCGCGCACCAGAGGGCCGACGCCGGCCCAGGAAAGGTCCAGAAGCCAGGCCTGGCTCCGGGGATCCACCAGGAGGCGATGGACATCCGGCCGGCCGTGGATAGGGCCGCAGAGTACGGGTTTCCCGACGGAGAGATATTTCTCCCCAAGGAAGACCTGGGGATTGGGCAAAGTGGTAGGACCGCCGGCCAGATGAAAGGTCAGGCGGTTCGGGCTATACTCCACACGTCCCACCCCGGCGGTCAGGCTCTCTTCGCAGATGCATTTCAGGCAGTCTTGTATTTTCCGGGGAACCAGGTGCTCCCCATGTTCCTGGAGTCCCTCCTGCCAGAGGGAGAGGAAAGGCCGATCGGCCTGGAACTGGCCCCGTCTATGCCACGAGGCCAGGACCTGCCCCAACAGGACATCCAGAGCGGCGGCGACCTCGGTGTCCGAATGTTGCCAATAGAAATCGTCAAAGGGGGAGAGTTGTTCCAGAATGGCCCTTTCCAGGGAACAGGCGAGGGCGGCATAGTGAAGGGTCTCCGCCCTTTGTTCCGGCCGGGGAAAGAAAGGACGGACTTCCTGAGGAACGGCGGAGCGGGCGCGTTCCTGCTGGAGAACCGCCTGAGGCCGGCCGCAGAGGACGATGAACTCCCGGGCGGGCAGCGGCCCGGTGGTTCCGCGGGGATAGGCCAGGGCTTCCAGAAAGGTCTGCTGCTCCGGTAGGGTGAGGAAGGTTCTCCCCAGGGACACCTGCTCGAAATCGTAGAACAGTTTGCGCAGGAGGTCTTCCACTTCCTCAATCCGGCCGGGGAGGTCTTTGGCCGGCAGTTCCGCTTCGATGCGGGAAACCAGAACGGGGGCCGGATTCTCCCCCCAGCGGATTTCGAGGTCCTGGTTGATGCGCACGTGCTCTTTGAAGGCACGCTCCACGGCCTGGATCAGGGCTTCGGGCCCCTCCTGCTTGGCCAGGAAATCCGCGGCCGGCGGCAGTCCGTCCAGGGCCGGGCCCAGGGCCTCGCGCACCGCCTGGTAAGAGGGATAGCCGGTGAGAATGATCTTGGGGATGGTCCGAAAGACCGGATCCTTGGCCAGGGTCAGGCCGGAAATATCCTTTTCGTCGTCCTCGTTTTCCATACGGATGTCCAGGATGGCCAGGTGGACATAGGCCGTCTCCAGGAGTTGCCGGGCCTGCTCCAAAGTATAGGCCTTGAGCACCCGATAGCCGGCCTGTTCCAGAAACTCGGCGCGGGTGTCCAGGAAGTCGGGGTCGTTGTCGGCGAAAAGAATTTTGTGCTCAAACACGATGCTCTCCTATCTCAGTGCTTTTCTGTGCCCGTTTTTTGAAGAACATGACCTTTTATCGCAGCCAGCAGTCTCTGGCTGTCCCACGACTTGCGGATATAGTCTGTGGCGCCGGCCTGGAAAGCATCGCGGGCGCGTTGCCAGGTAGGGGAAGCCGTGGCCACAATGATCCGGCTTCCAGGGCATCGGTCTCGTAAGCGGGAAACCAATGCCGGGACTTCCTCAACCGCCGCGGCATCAATAATAACAACAGCCCCACATTCATACTGAACGAGCCGCTCGGCGGCATCTTGCTCTGAAACGGTCTCTACCTGACCCAAAGGGGACAGGGCCTGTTCCAGGATTCGGGGCCAGCCCGTATCTTCCGGGCGGCTAATGAGAAGGAAATTAATGGGCATGGGCGGCTTCCTCCGCTTTCCCCTGCGTGGTCAGCGGCAACCAGACGGCCATGGTGGTGCCCGTAGGGCCGGTGGAATCCACCCGCAGTTCGCCGCCGTAGGTTTGCACGATGGTCTGGGCCATCAACAGGCCCATGCCCAATCCCCTGGCGTCCTCAGGCTTCTCTATAGGTTCCAGGCCGATCTTGGCCCGAATCTCCTCCGGGATGCCCGGCCCGGTATCGGATACAAAAATCTCGGCCCCGCCGTTCGCCATCCGGGTGCCGATGGTGACTTCTCGTACCTCCCGGCCGGCCACGGCCTCTACCGCGTTGTCCACCAGGACGTCGAAGGCCCGCCGCAGCCACTCCGGGCTGGCCCATACGGTGGCCGAGGCGGGGAGTTGCAGGTCCAAACGCAACTGAGCCTGCCGGTAAGGGTCGTTCTGCCATAACTGCCTGGCCCGTTCGCCCACCAGGTCGTTGAGCATCACCCACCCCGTGCCCTCCTCCCGCGAGAGGGGTGGGACGATGGGTTTCTCCAGAATCTGATTGGCCAACCGTTCGATGGAATCCAGTTTTTCCTGGATGTACGGGAGCCGAGGAGAAGGCTTCCGCATCTCCATACGCAGGAGTTGGCTTTGTTCCCGGATGGTCAGGGCGTGCTCATTAATGGCGTGTCGCCAGGCGCTGCTGGCCATGCCCATCCAGGCCAGGGCGGTGCGGGCGCCGATGATGCTCCTGGCGCGCCGCATCTCATCATATTGCCGGGCATTCTGGATGGCGAGGGCAGCCTGGGCAGCCAGCGACTCCAGGTCGCGCTCGTCATCTTCGTCAAAGGCTCCGGGGTCAGGATGCTCCACATTGATGACGCCGATGACCTCCTCGCCGGCCTTGATCGGCACGGCCAGTTCGGAGCGGGTCCTCGGGTCGTAGGCGATATAATCCGGGTCTTTGGTCACGTCGTCCACCCGCTGGGGCCGGCCGGTTCGGACGGTCCGACCGGTCACGCCGATGCGAACATCTTTCTCCAGGTCTATGCTTCCCACCCCACTTTGCAGGCCGGGCAGATGCTCCGGAGGATACGCCGCCTTGAATACCAGCCGGCTTCCTTCCCGCAGGGCCAGATGGCTGAAGCAGGCCTGCTTGCCGTAGCGGCCGGTGAGTTCCCAGGCCTGCTCGACGATGCGATTCAGAATGTTATCCAGGACCAGCGTGCCGGATAGCGCTTTCCCCGCCTCATAGAGGGCCTCCAGGCTGCTGGTCTTTCTCTTTATCTGCTCAAATTGCCGGGCATTTTGAACGGCCAGCGCCGCCTGGGTGGCAAAGAGGAGCAGGGCCTCTTGCTCCTGAGGCGGGAAGGGGTGGAAGGCGCGGTAGTTGACGAACATCACACCGACGACCTGCTCGCCGAACTTCAGCGGGATGCCAGCGGAGGATCGGATTCCCTCGCGGGCGACAAATCCGCCTGCGCTCATGACGGGATCACCCGGAGCGTGATCGGCAAAGTGGGCCTGGCCGGAGGCCAGGAGTTTGCCCACCACCGAATCCTTGCTCACATAGCCCAGTTCATCCAGACTCTTCCGATCGCGCAACTCGCCAGCCTTGTATGCCGGGAAGCCGATTTTCCCCCGGTCCTGGTCATAGGTGTACAGGGTCACCACGTCGCAGGCCAGCACCTTTTGCATGATGTCGACCACATTCCGTAATACAACCTCCGGATTCTGCAGGGCCATGATCTCTCGGCCGGCCTGGAGCAACCCTTCCCGTAGTTTGGCGTCTCGCACGATTTCGGCGTATTGTTGTGCATTACGGATGGCCACCGCCGCCTGGTCGGCGAAGAGTTGGATGGTGGCGATCTCATCGGCGGTGAAGCGGTGAGGGGAGCGGAAATTCACGAACATGACACCGACCTTACGCCCGCCCACCCGCAACTGAATGCCGATGGCCGCCCGGATTTCCTCAACGTGGACGAAACGCCCGCCCAGCAGGCGGTCGCCTTTAGCCTGATCCTCGGCCAAGTAGTAGTAAGGAGGCTCTGAGAGGTTCAGGATGCTCCACACTACTGAATCCGGTTCCAATTCCTCCGGCGGGCGGGCCGAATCTGACCTGCGGGGTTCCCGGATTTCAGTTGCCCATTCGGCAAACCGCCCTGTCGCCTCATCGTAGGAATAGAGGGTGACCACGTCGCTGCGCAGAACCTGCTGGGCATGCTGGGCGATGGTTTTCAGAGTCCGGGCCAGTTTCTCCTGCAATGTGACGCCGGCAATGGTCCCGGCCGCCTCTTTGGTCCGTTTCATCTGGTCCAGCAGACGGGAGTTCTTCAGGGTCAGGGCGGCATGGCCGGCGAAGGTGCGCAGTTTGGCCTCATCCTCCTCGCCGAACGTCCGGAGACGCCTGTAGTTGGCGTAGAGCACGCCCAGCCGTTCATCGCCTACCCGCAGGGCAATTCCCTGGAAAGAACGTACACCGATACGGTTGAGCAGGTCGCGGGTGGGTTGCCCCAGGAAATCGTATTCGGGCTGCGCGATATCGGTTACGGCTACGTAACCCCGAGCCATCACCGTATCTGCTGTTCGGCCAGGCTTGGGCTCTTCCTCTCTGAACCTTTCCAGTTCCTCGGGCGGAATCCCCACCGCCACCAACTCCTCGGGGATGAACACATCCCGTACCTCATCATAGGACCAGATGGCGGCCGAATCGGCCCCCAGGACCTGGGCGGCGCTCTCCACAATCTGCTGCAGGGCCTGGCGGGGCTCAAAGACGCGGGACATGGCCTCGGCCGCCCGGCGCATCTGTTCCAGTTCCTGCATCCGTCGGGCGTTGCTGATGGCAATGGCCGTCTGCCCGGCCAGCGCCCGAAATACGTCCTGCTCCACCTCGTTCCAGGCCCGGGGACGCTCGCTCTGAATAGAGATGACGCCGAGCATCTTCCCTCCAACCTGGAGCGGAAGAAGGAGACAGGTGGCGCATTCCTTTCCGCGCTGTACGGCCCGGATGCCCAGGGCAACAAGTTTCCTCTCCCGTTCCTCCCGGTTCAGGCAGATGAACGGCTCCCCGGTCTTGACCACATAGCCGGAGACTCCCCATTCTTCCCGCCGTGCCAGAGGCCGTTCCTCCATCGCGAGCGGTTTTCCATCCTCGTAAGCCATCTCAAAACGCAACACATCCCTGGCCTCGTCGTACATGGCGACCAGGAACATGGAAGCGTGCAACTTCTCCCGGACAAATCTCTCCACCAGCCGGCATTGCTCCTTCAGGTCCATCGTGCCGGAGAGGGCCTGGCTGACCTGGGCCAGGGCGGCCAGCAGGTCGGCCTGGTGCCTCCGTTGCTCATAGGCTTCCGCGTTCTTGATGACGATGGCCGCCTGAGCAGTGATGGCCTCCAGCAGTTCCAGGTGCTCCCGGGTAAAAAAGCCCTGGCGGGGATGCGTCAGGGTTAAAGCCCCCACGACTTCTTCGCCACATGCCAGAGGAACGCCCAGCGCCGCCCCTCCCACACTTCGTCCCGGCAAAACGAGCCAGCGGCTATCCTTTTCCAGGTCGGGGAGGATGTCTGCCCGCCGCTCCCGGATGACCCATCCGGCGAAGCCGTCGGCGATGATTCTTTCCACCTCCTCTTCACTCAGGTCCGGCTTGAGCCCGGTATTTCGCCAGGCGCGGACTTCTCCCTCAGCGCCTACCATAAAGAGGGTGCCCTCCGCAGCCTGGACACTTTTCACGGCAAGGTCGGTAATCCGCTTCAGAATATCCCCCAATCCGGCATCGCTGTCCAGCCGGCATGCGCCGATTTCGCCGGCCACCTCATAGAGCGTCTGGAACTTGCCTTTTTCCGCCCGCGCCTCCTCCAGAAGACGGACCACCCGCAGGGCCACTCCGATCTGATCGGCCAGGAGTTCCAGGGTCCGACGCATGGCGGGGTCAAAAGCCCCCGAACGAGTGCTGTAGGCATAGAGCACACCCGGCCGCTCCGGCAACCCGGGAATGGGAACGCCGATGAACGACCGGATTCCGGCCTTCTTCAGGTTCTCATCCACCTCCGGATGGGTTTCCACATCCTCGAGGTAGAAAGAGTTGCCTTCCCGAATGATTTCGCGGGTCAGTTCCCGACCCCGGAGGTGGCGTTTCCATTGGACTTCCGAATCTCCCAAAAGGCGGGCGATTTTAAATAAAATCCTGCCCTGCCCCGGAAGTTGGTAGGCTACCGAACAGCCCTCGACCCCGAGGAGTGGAGGGACGGCATCGGCGATCAGCCTCAAGATATTTTCTACCTGGGGTTCCTCCACCATGGCCCTGGAGATCCTCAGCATGGCCCCCAGAAAGTCCCGCTCGCGGCGTATCCGCCCGTATTCGGCCGCCGCCTGTGCCGTATATACCAATTCATCCGGATTGAAGGGCTTGGGAAGGTAACGGTAGGCCCCGGCCTGCAGGGCCTGGAGGGCCCGTTCGGTCATCCCCCAACCGGTAAAGAGGATGGCCTGGCTATCGGGGAACCTCTGGTGGATTTCCCGCATCAGTTCGACGCCCATATATTCCGGCGTCTCATCCGGACGGGGCTCCAGGAGGTCGTCGATCAGGAGCACGTCATATGGCTCCCTCGTCCCTAGAACCCGCTGGAGCGCCTCTTCCCTGCAGGCCGCCGTATCCACCAGAAAGCCTCGCCTGCGCAGATATTCGGCCAGCGGTTCCCGCAGGCTGCGTTCATCGTCAACCAGCAGCACCCGAATGCCCATCGTTCTCCTCCCGACGTGGCCGGCCGGGCAATTCCACCAGGAAGGTCGTCCCCAAAGGGATGACGCTCTCCTCGACCACGATCCGCCCGCCCATCGCTTCGATCAGGGCACGGGCGATAAACAGCCCCAGGCCGGTCCCTCCGGGCCGGGTGGAAAATCCTGGGGCAAAGATGCGCTCCCAGAGGCGTTTGTGAATTCCGGGGCCGGCATCGCTAAAGCGTACCTGGACCACGGCGCTTTCCCCTTCCCGCACCGCGGTAGAAATCTTCAAGATACCCGGCCCATAGCCCTTCAGAGTCATCTGTTGCACCGCATTGAGCATGACGTTTAGAAAAGCCTGCTCCAGGGCTGTGCTTTTTCCCCGTACCAGAGGCAGGCCGGAAGACAGGTCGGCCTGGAGCCGCACCCGATGCCTGCCGGCCAGCGGCTGCAAGGCCCCCTGCGCCCGACGCAGGACCTGGTTCACATCGAAAACGGCCTCCTGATCCAGGCGGGAAAGGTGATGAAACAGTTCTACCGTCTCCTTCATCCCAATGGCCGCCCCCAAGACTTCCCCTAGCCTCTGCCCCAGTTCCGGCATCGGACGCCCATCCCCTCCCTCCGCACAGTCCCGTCCCAACCTCTCGCAATCGCTTTGGAGGTTGCGCAGGGAGAGTTCCAGCCCGGAGAGGCGGTTGTAAATCTCGTGGCCGATGCCGGCCGCCAGGTGGCCGATCAGGAGGACCTGGCCCAGGGCGCGGGCCTGCCGGGCCAGCGCTTCTCTTTCCAAAGCGATGGAAAGAAGCGCCGCCGCCGCCAGGGCATCGCGTAGCCGATACACATTGAAGGCTTCGGCCTCCCGGTGAAAGAGGAACAGGGCATGGCACGTTTCGCCTTCCGCGCGAATAGGGACCCCAATACATGACTCAAAAGGGAGCAAGGCACGCAGTTTCTCGAAGCGGGCCGTGGGTTCCGCCGAGGCCCGGGCAGTCATCACATACTCTTCTTCCTCCCGAATCACATCTTTCACCGGGCTATCCGGCAGAAAATACAAAGCCGAACGGTTCAATGGGGTTTCTCCGGCCTGGGCCAGGATGGAGACCTTTTTCGAATCCGGGTCCAAATGGAAGACCACCGCCTTTTCCGCCCGGGTGGTCCTCAGGGCCCACTCCAGGCCGGCCCGAAGTTGCCGATCCGGCGAGAACCCTCCTATCGCTTCGCTCAACCGCTGGAAGGAGATGACCTCCTCAGGAAGACCGCCCGAAGCCGGATGAAGCAGCCTGGGGGTCTCCCCACGCCCGATTCTGGAAAGAAAACGGTAAAGTTCTTCCAGATCCAGCGGTTTGGTCAGAATCTCGGCAACCCCCAGGGAAACTAGTTCCTGAAATTGCCCTTCGATCCAATCGGTCAGGCTCATCACGGCGACGCAAGGCCGTTGCTCTCGGCCCTGGAGCCAGCGCAGAATGTCCAGCCCATCGGCATCGGGGAGGACGATATCCAAAAGGAGAAGCGAGTAGGTCCGGCTCTGGAGTTTTTCCTTCGCCTCGGACACGCTCCCGGCTCCCTCGGCCCGGCAACCCAGCCTCCGCAACCACTCCACCAGGGAGACACGCAGGTCCTCATAATCGTCCACCACCAGAATCGGACCGATGGCCGCCGCCACCTCCGGAGGCCAGGGAGACATCTCCTTCCTTTCGGTGGAAGGAACATCTTCCAACACGGTCGCGGCAGGACCAACTTCCCGCCCCTGCCGGCGCATTCGCTCCCGAATGCTCAGCCGCAGCCGGCGGTTCTTCCCGTCCAGCCGCGTGATCACGGCTTCGACCTCATCTCCCACCCAGAGGACCTCATCGGGGCGCCGGACCTCCCAGGTGGCCATCTCCTCCAGAGGGACAAACCCATCTACGCCGGGGGCAACCCGGACAAATGCCCCCTCCGGCACCAGGTCCCTGACCACTCCACGAATGGCCTTCCCCTCAGCCCACTGTCGGGCGAATTCAGGCCAGGGATCGGGAAGGGTCCGGCGAACGCTCAGTTCGGGAAGTCGGCCTTCCTCCTCGGGGAGGGCGATAACGACGGCCTGCAACTCCTGGTCCGGCCGGAAACGCCCTTCCGGTTCGATGTCTCCTTCGAGGCTCAGTTCCCGCTTGCGAATGTAGGCACGCTGTCCATCCGGCAGGTGGACAAAAACCCCAAAGGGCAGGACTTTTTCTACCCGGACCGTGACCTTCTGTCCTATCCTATACCCCAAGGCCTGAGCCGCCATCGGAAGATTACCGCCCTTTTTGTTTTCATTATACCCATCCCTTCGCCCGAATTCAATCCCTCCGGGCGGCGATTTGGTCGTAATTGTCTGACAATTCCATGACAAAGTCCGAGCCCTGAGCCCTGAGGCCTCTCTCCGCTCCTCTGCGGATCGAGTGTGGGGGTGAGCAGGGCTTAGGGCCCAGGGATGGGGGTCCTGGGCCCTGAGCCCTGAAGCCTCTTCCGTATCCCCTGCGGATCGAGCGTGGGGGTGAGCAGGGCTTAGGGCCCAGGGATGGGGGACCTGGCCCCTGAGCCCTGAAGCCTCTCTCCGATCCCTTGCGGATCGAGCGTGGGGGTGAGCAGGGCTTAGGGCCCAGGGATGGGGGTCCTGGCCCCTGAGCCCTGAGCCCTGAAACCTCTCTCCGCTCCTCTGCGGATCGAGCGTGGGTGTGAGCAGGGCTTAGGGCCCAGGGATGGGGGTCTTGGGCCCTGAGCCCTGAAGCCTCTTCCGTATCCCCTGCGGATCGAGCATGGGTGCAAGCCCGCACGGCGCGGAACTTGAGGAGCTCCAGGACGCCTTTCAGTATCCTCTGCGGATCGAGCGTGGGTGTGAGCAGGGCTTAGGGCCCAGGGATGGGGGTCCTGGGCCCTGAGCCCTGAAGCCTCTTCCGTATCCCCTGCGGATCGAGCATGGATGCAAGTACCGTTATCTCCGATGGGGAAATTCCCAGAGTGCCTTTCAGTATCCTCTGCGGATCGAGCGTGGGTGCAAGCCCCGGTGCGCCTACATGAGGTACGTGCTCATTCCGCCTTTCAGTATCCTCTGCGGATCGAGCGTGGGTGCAAGGGCGTCGATTTGGGAATGGAGTGCGGCGCTGAGGAGACTTTCAGTATCCTCTGCGGATCGAGCGTGGGTGCAAGAAGGTGTTCAGCGCTGTTTCCGCGGCGAAATCCGCCTCTTTCAGTATCCTCTGCGGATCGAGCGTGGGTGCAAGTTTCCAAAGCGTGCAGCGCGGCCTCGAACTGCTCACCTTTCAGTATCCTCTGCGGATCGAGCGTGGGTGCAAGCTTTTGATTGCGACAGTGGGGATTGGTGTAGCCACCACTTTCAGTATCCTCTGCGGATCGAGCGTGGGTGCAAGTCTGACTGGGTGCAGATCAAAGAAGTGAAAGTAATCCCTTTCAGTATCCTCTGCGGATCGAGCGTGGGTGCAAGCTACCGATGCCCGCATCGGCTCCCGGTCGAGCGCTTCCCTTTCAGTATCCTCTGCGGATCGAGCGTGGGTGCAAGCTCGGCCTTGCCTTCCCTCAGCCTGGGCGAAGCGGCGCCTTTCAGTATCCTCTGCGGATCGAGCGTGGGTGCAAGCGGGTTTCTGAAGCGTGTTCAGGAGTATGTATTGGAGGCTTTCAGTATCCTCTGCGGATCGAGCGTGGGTGCAAGTCCATTCCAACACAGTTGTCTTTCTTGGACCACCCGCCTTTCAGTATCCTCTGCGGATCGAGCGTGGGTGCAAGTCTCCGCAGACGACGCAGTTGCCGCGGTGCGGTGAGCCCTTTCAGTATCCTCTGCGGATCGAGCGTGGGTGCAAGCCCACGGGGTGACGGACATCAACACCCGGACCACCGGCTTTCAGTATCCTCTGCGGATCGAGCGTGGGTGCAAGAAGTCGTCGATAGCGGTAACGTCCACCACGGCGTACTCTTTCAGTATCCTCTGCGGATCGAGCGTGGGTGCAAGGGGAAAAGGAAGTTGACCGCGCCTCGCGATGTATCGACTTTCAGTATCCTCTGCGGATCGAGCGTGGGTGCAAGCCATCTGGCTTTACCGCTACGATATTGCGGATGCCCTTTCAGTATCCTCTGCGGATCGAGCGTGGGTGCAAGGAAGCCGTGTCTGCCGGCCAGCGCTGCCGGATGAGGCCTTTCAGTATCCTCTGCGGATCGAGCGTGGGTGCAAGGCTTCGACCTCGCGCTTGCGGAGGATGAGGTCAACGCCTTTCAGTATCCTCTGCGGATCGAGCGTGGGTGCAAGTCGACCGCCGCGCCGGCGGTCCAGGCGGCTCTATTGCCTTTCAGTATCCTCTGCGGATCGAGCGTGGGTGCAAGCCAGGTGGCCAGGGCCGTGGCATCGCGCGCAGTAAAGCTTTCAGTATCCTCTGCGGATCGAGCGTGGGTGCAAGTACATCGGCCTGGGCCTGCAGTGCCTGCCGGAGAGGGACTTTCAGTATCCTCTGCGGATCGAGCGTGGGTGCAAGTGGCCCGGTGGGCCCGGTGGCCTGGGAAGGCCGTGCTGCTTTCAGTATCCTCTGCGGATCGAGCGTGGGTGCAAGGAATTCATCTGGGATGAGGGACATGGCCTGATCCATGTCTTTCAGTATCCTCTGCGGATCGAGCGTGGGTGCAAGGTATGTCGATCCGGAGGATTTCGTTACGGATCGAATCCCTTTCAGTATCCTCTGCGGATCGAGCGTGGGTGCAAGGACCACCGACATCCACGGTGTAGGCGAGGAGGTGCACTTTCAGTATCCTCTGCGGATCGAGCGTGGGTGCAAGGTCGGATCCGAGACGTCGAGCACCCGCACTCCTCCCCTTTCAGTATCCTCTGCGGATCGAGCGTGGGTGCAAGAGGACCCCTTGGGGAAAACCTGCTCCGTCTTGCCGTATCTTTCAGTATCCTCTGCGGATCGAGCGTGGGTGCAAGCTACCACGACGGGAGGACCGGGGTGGACCTTCTCCCTTTCAGTATCCTCTGCGGATCGAGCGTGGGTGCAAGTTTTGCCCGGATGAAGAATGCTGAGGAGGACTACCGCCTTTCAGTATCCTCTGCGGATCGAGCGTGGGTGCAAGACGGCAAAGGAAATCAAAGAGTGGATTGCCAGACAGGCTTTCAGTATCCTCTGCGGATCGAGCGTGGGTGCAAGATATAAATGCGCGGAAGTCAAAGCGATACCTTCCGCGCCTTTCAGTATCCTCTGCGGATCGAGCGTGGGTGCAAGAGACCATGATCAAAAGCCAGCGAGCCCAGAACAAGAGTCTTTCAGTATCCTCTGCGGATCGAGCGTGGGTGCAAGCTACATCCTCGACGTAAACAGCATGTACCCTTATGTGACTTTCAGTATCCTCTGCGGATCGAGCGTGGGTGCAAGGATACTACGATCTTTATCTTCGCGAAATCGAAAGAACTTTCAGTATCCTCTGCGGATCGAGCGTGGGTGCAAGACCCACGGAACGCGAGGGTGCGGCTGCGTGGTGCGAACTTTCAGTATCCTCTGCGGATCGAGCGTGGGTGCAAGCCGAAGCCTCCTCCCGGTATCCTGCCTCCCTTCTCAGGGCTTTCAGTATCCTCTGCGGATCGAGCGTGGGTGCAAGGCCGGGGACGGCAGTCCTGACGCTGATACCGCCCAGCTTTCAGTATCCTCTGCGGATCGAGCGTGGGTGCAAGCTTGAATAGAGAAGTCCAGGCTCTTATCGTGGTCAACTTTCAGTATCCTCTGCGGATCGAGCGTGGGTGCAAGAAGCTGGAAGAAGGCGTTCACAGAGCAGAAGACGATCTTTCAGTATCCTCTGCGGATCGAGCGTGGGTGCAAGATGGAGAGCTAATCTCGATCCCGCAGGTCGAGATTGACTTTCAGTATCCTCTGCGGATCGAGCGTGGGTGCAAGGCGCACCTCCTCAAATCACGAAGAAGAACGCTTCAGACTTTCAGTATCCTCTGCGGATCGAGCGTGGGTGCAAGATACCGGCTCTGCAGGCGGAGATCGCCTCTCTTCAGCTTTCAGTATCCTCTGCGGATCGAGCGTGGGTGCAAGCCTGAGTGGCCTCCCACAGGTCGTCGTCCAGGATAAGCCTTTCAGTATCCTCTGCGGATCGAGCGTGGGTGCAAGGTACCTTTCGCAGACAAGTGTTAGTCCTGATCCGCAGCTTTCAGTATCCTCTGCGGATCGAGCGTGGGTGCAAGTAGCGGCGATCTCCGCTCACCTGATCTGAAAGTTCAGGGCTTTCAGTATCCTCTGCGGATCGAGCGTGGGTACAAGAAAGGCGTGGCGTGGTACACTTTCACTTGCTTTTGTTCTTTCAGTATCCTCTGCGGATCGAGCGTGGGTGCAAGTGCCGTGACGGAAATTACGCGGGCCTATAGCCAGGCGGCCTTTCAGTATCCTCTGCGGATCGAGCGTGGGTGCAAGACAAAGACCCCGACGATGTGGTGGAGCTGGTGGACTACTCTTTCAGTATCCTCTGCGGATCGAGCGTGGGTGCAAGCGTTTTTGTTATCCGAACGGTGATGTCGATTTTCTTTCTTTCAGTATCCTCTGCGGATCGAGCGTGGGTGCAAGCTTCCAATGCCTGGATGATTTGCTCGGTCGTATAGCGCTTTCAGTATCCTCTGCGGATCGAGCGTGGGTGCAAGTCCGTCCCCGCGCGACTTCGACTACGAGTCTGTCCACCTTTCAGTATCCTCTGCGGATCGAGCGTGGGTGCAAGGGGGATGCAGGCCAAGCGGAGGGCGAGGCCCCCCTGGCTTTCAGTATCCTCTGCGGATCGAGCGTGGGTGCAAGTGTGCGAGCTGCTACGGGCCAGGGGGCTGAAGTCCCCTTTCAGTATCCTCTGCGGATCGAGCGTGGGTGCAAGCGGGGAACGTGGTTTATAGCGCTGCCGGCTAGCACAAACTTTCAGTATCCTCTGCGGATCGAGCGTGGGTGCAAGATCGAATACCTCCACACAAAGAAAGCCCCCGGGGGATCTTTCAGTATCCTCTGCGGATCGAGCGTGGGTGCAAGTTATTGTCGAACCGATTTTTTCGGAAACGAGGTGTCTGCTTTCAGTATCCTCTGCGGATCGAGCGTGGGTGCAAGGGCGGGGGTGGACCTTCATCCGGGAATATCTTTCCCGCTTTCAGTATCCTCTGCGGATCGAGCGTGGGTGCAAGTTACGTACCTTTCACAGACAAGTGTTACCCCTGATCCTCAACTTTCAGTATCCTCTGCGGATCGAGCGTGGGTGCAAGCGCAGGAGTAGCCCCCGGCCTGATGGTCGGCATCTCCGTCTTTCAGTATCCTCTGCGGATCGAGCGTGGGTGCAAGCGGAATGACCCTTGATGAGTTTGAGCGCCTCTTCGACGCTTTCAGTATCCTCTGCGGATCGAGCGTGGGTGCAAGCTGCAGTTTCTGCAGGACTTGTCCCGCAATTTTCACCTTTCAGTATCCTCTGCGGATCGAGCGTGGGTGCAAGTCCGGCACACCTTTGCCACGCGCTACCTGGAGGCGAACCCCTTTCAGTATCCTCTGCGGATCGAGCGTGGGTGCAAGACGTGGAGGACTACAAAGCCTTCCTCCAGACCGTGCGGACTTTCAGTATCCTCTGCGGATCGAGCGTGGGTGCAAGGCCATAATGATTGAGGCGGAACAAGCGGAACAAGAAGTCTTTCAGTATCCTCTGCGGATCGAGCGTGGGTGCAAGTTTATCCGTGCCCGCGACAAAACACGCGAGGGGTATGACTTTCAGTATCCTCTGCGGATCGAGCGTGGGTGCAAGGAAGTTTTCCGAACGTTCGTGCGGCTTCTCAATGAGCCTTTCAGTATCCTCTGCGGATCGAGCGTGGGTGCAAGTAGCCCGATGGCGGCGTCAGGTTGCCCCCCTCCTTCGCTTTCAGTATCCTCTGCGGATCGAGCGTGGGTGCAAGCGAGCATGAGGACGTTATCCAGACAGAGCTCTGGCAGGAACTTTCAGTATCCTCTGCGGATCGAGCGTGGGTGCAAGACTGGATGACATGATGGCATGCGTATGCGCCCCTGCCCTTTCAGTATCCTCTGCGGATCGAGCGTGGGTGCAAGCCAGTCCGGTTGCCGGCTGGGGGGCGGGCTATATGTCTTTCAGTATCCTCTGCGGATCGAGCGTGGGTGCAAGTCCTTATCCCGCTGGGCCATCTCGGCAATTGGGTCTAATGCTTTCAGTATCCTCTGCGGATCGAGCGTGGGTGCAAGCAGTTGCTGTTCAAGCCTGCACCCCGGTGCTCCTTTGCTTTCAGTATCCTCTGCGGATCGAGCGTGGGTGCAAGCCGTATCCGAATGAGCATTCATGCCGGCTACGTGAGCTTTCAGTATCCTCTGCGGATCGAGCGTGGGTGCAAGGGGGGCGATGCGCCCTCACCTGCACCCGGGGGCAAGGACTTTCAGTATCCTCTGCGGATCGAGCGTGGGTGCAAGCCTTCGCCCACGCAGGGACAGTTCCCCTGCCTCCCCAGTCTTTCAGTATCCTCTGCGGATCGAGCGTGGGTGCAAGCGGTTTTCTTTTTTTGCTCGGTTGGTGTATAATGACAACTTTCAGTATCCTCTGCGGATCGAGCGTGGGTGCAAGACGGCGGGGGCTGAGGAGATTGAGCTGCCGGTTGAGACTTTCAGTATCCTCTGCGGATCGAGCGTGGGTGCAAGCTTCACACCAGGCGGTGGCCGCCTGGATGCGCCGCAGACTTTCAGTATCCTCTGCGGATCGAGCGTGGGTGCAAGGTAACAGAAGCCGCCTTGATGCTAAACTCGAACAGCACCCTTTCAGTATCCTCTGCGGATCGAGCGTGGGTGCAAGTTTGGGATGCTGGCAAGAAAGTGTTTGGGGCATTTTCTTTCAGTATCCTCTGCGGATCGAGCGTGGGTGCAAGTTGACCATCTTTACCCGAAGCACAAGCACATCTTATCCCTTTCAGTATCCTCTGCGGATCGAGCGTGGGTGCAAGGCCCTGCGCGCGCGTGCCGGTATATCGGCTGAAAAAACTTTCAGTATCCTCTGCGGATCGAGCGTGGGTGCAAGGGTTACAGCAACGCGGACATACAATTACGTCTACCTTTCAGTATCCTCTGCGGATCGAGCGTGGGTGCAAGTATGCAGTTACCTGTTCTGCCTGCGGGCAGGTTGGTCCATCTTTCAGTATCCTCTGCGGGTCGAGCGTGGGTGCAAGGAGCGAGGCGGCGACCCATC
>Ga0078972_1005980_pt2 | contig 21489 bp, 18 predicted proteins | sample YelNatPaOPGAMG01_FD_67568 | JGI IMG/M metagenome (GOLD analysis project Ga0078972, IMG submission 67568) | Hot spring thermophilic microbial communities from Obsidian Pool, Yellowstone National Park, USA - OP-RAMG-01 (SPADES assembly) (version 2) | ecosystem: Environmental > Aquatic > Thermal...
ATTCAATCTATACCCTATGTCTCCTATTTTGAGAAGCGATATGAAAATTTTACCTGTAAGAATATAAAGAGGATACCCGGGCGGATGTGCTATTCCAAGGGTTTTAATAACTGTTGCCATTTCTCCTGAATCGCGATATGGTGCAACAGTTGGGAAAAGTGTGTAAAGATAAACACTAAAAATTATTAAACAAACCGCATAACTCATCTTTTAATTTTTCTCTCCGCTATTGAAAGATAATATTTTGCTTCTGAATTTTCTGGTTCAAGAGACAAAAATTTTTCAAACATTTTTATAACTTCATTCCAGTTCTGTCTTTTCCATTCAAGAACAGCCATGTTGTAATAAACTCTAGGATAATCAGGTTTAATCTCCATCACTTTTCTATAGTATTTTTCTGCCAGATCAAAATTTTCTAATTTTTCGTAGAGAACCCCCAAATTTAATAAAACATCTAACCACCCTGGTTTTATCTTCAAAAGTTCCTCATATTCAGCAATCGCTTTTTTATAATCCCCTTTCTGGAAATAATAATATGGAATTATCAAAAGCACTTCTGGATTTTTTGTAATTATTGCCAGTGCCTTAAAATTTTCTTTTGCTTTATCTATTTCACCTTTTTCAAGAAAATAATTTCCGAGCAAAGAAAAATGTGTCTGATAAAGTGACTTACTTCTTATATCAGAATCAATCGGTTCTCTGAGAGTATATAATTGAGACCAATCAAATTTTTCAGGAATATCTTTTTTGTTCCTTATTACTTTGTGAATAATACCATAGCGAACCTTCGGAATATTTATCTGCTCTGGCAAAAAAGTAGCATAGAAAACAGGTCTATCTGTCTTTTCTATTATCTGCCTTTCCACCTTTTCACGGATTTCTAATCTTGGCTTGCCCCATATTTCATAGTAGTCATCACCATAAATGCTTTTTGATACTCCAGCATTACAGTCAATAAATTCAATATCTTTTCTGAATTTTTCAACTCGGGTCAAATAACCTACAACAAATTCCATCTCATCTGCTCGGTCAAAAAAAACAATTGAATTTTCCGGAAGAGTTCTTAAAATATTCTTACCATAGTCATAAAAAGTAAAATCTTTTCTTCTATTCAGTTCTGAAAAATTCTTGTTTGCTATAAATATTGACAAAAATAATAATATTAACAATAATGCTTTGCCAAAAATTTTATTTTTCTGATAAAGATTTTCCGCTCCTATTCCAATTATCAATCCTATAGGAACCATGGGCAAGTATACAAATCTTTCAAGAAGTGCTTTTGACTGTTCTGTTGGCTGCATCCTTGCCATAACAAAAAACAAAGGACCAGAGAAAATTAGAAAAGCAAAAAGAATTGAGGTCAATCTAAATTTATTTTTAAGAGAAAGAATTAACAAAACAGTAAAAATTATTAGGCCGGTTAAAGTTATACCTTCTGAAATTATATCTATGAAAAGTTTAGTTTCTTCAGCAATAAATGAAAAAGTTATTGGGAAGGGTTTGCCCTGTGCTATGTGTCCACCATATCGAGCCCTTTTAACTAAATTGAAAAACCTCTTAAATGTTTGAGGGTCTTCCCAATCAAAAAGTGGCTCTTTTAATGACCTGATCGGAATATAGATATATATAGAAAAACCAAGCAAGAAAAAAAACAGTGCAATTAAAACTTTTTTGAATGATAAATTTATTTCTTTATAGTTTAACACAAGCCATAAAAAAATTGCTGGAAAAATCAAAACTATTGTTTGGTGGTCACCCAATGAAAATCCAGAAATAAAAGAAACAAAATAAAATCTTTTTTCGAAATTTATTTCAGGATAAAACATAAAAAATAAAATCACCAAAGCAAGAAAAGAATTTAAAGTATAAACTTCAGTGCAGATTGACATAGACAAAAAATGTTTTGAAAATGCTAAAATTAAAACAGAAAAAAAAGACAGAAGAATATTAAAACAATCTAAATTTTTAGATAAGATTAAAATTGTGCAAAATGTGCCAGCCATCGTTAATCCGCCAAAAATAACAGAAATCAAATTCGTCCTGTATGCACTGTTGGCAAAAACAAAAATAGTGTTTACAATTTTCCCAATAATAGAATATAATGGATAACCTGAAGGATGTGCAATTCCTAAGGTAGAACATACACCTGAAAGTTCTCCTGAATCATCGCTTGTAACAGTTGGTGAGCACATGAATAAATAAAGACTAAATGTGAACAAAAAAACTATGCAAGTAGAAACAACTAATTTCATCTTATTTTTGGTCTTTATGAATTAATAAAACAGCCAGCATCTATCTTTGATATTCTTGTTTAGATTTCGTTCTGCTTTCCAGAATCTTTAAATATCTTTTTGCCTCAATGTGTGAAGGATTTAACTCAAGAGTTTTCCTGAAATTTTCTATTACTTTTTCCCAGTTTTGTTCTTTCCAATAGACGACTCCAAGATTGTAAAATGCATTAGGATTTTCAGGTTGTATTTTTATAACATTCAGGTAAATTCTTTTTGCTTCATTAAGGTCATTTTTTCTCTCTGATATAACACCAAGATTTAATAAAGCATTTATATCATAAGGCTCAATTTCAAGAATTTTTTTATAGCATTGCTCTGCCTGTTCTATTTTGTTTTCATTAAAAAAATCGTAGGCAATTTTGTGAAGTTCAAATCTTAGATTTGAATTTAGCCATATAACATCTTTCCATTGATTTGTTGCATAATTCAACCATTTTAGTTTTTCTTCATTTTTTTCAAGAGTTCTGCTGAACATAAATACATATACAGGAGCCAGTGCCCTTGACCTGTAATCAGAATATTTGCTAAAACCTCCTCTTAAAAGACAGTAGAATTCCCAGGAATTACATGACTTATTATTGACCTCGTATAATATCCCATTTTCGTAGAGTTGTGCTCCTGGAAGGATTTCTTTATTGAAAGTAGAATAAAATACAGGCCTGCCTTTTTTAACTATATCTAATTCAATTTTTCTTCTTCTATTTTCTTTTTCCTCTCTTGTTAATTTTCTAAAATCATCACCATAGATATTTTTGAACACAAGTCCACCGCGGTCGTGAAGTTCTATATCTTTGCGACGACCTTCTGCAAAACACAGGTATGCTGTGCTATAAAATGTGTCGTCTCCGCCATCCATAAAAAGAATGGAACCGGGTTTTAATGTCTTCAAAATATTTTTACCATAGTCGTAAATTAAATAATAGTTTCTCCAGTTGCAGTGCTCAAATGAACTAAAAAATAAAAAAATCAAACATAAAGTTGATACTAAAGCAGTTGTTATTTTTTCTTTCTTATAAAAATGCTCAACTGTGAATCCAATTGAGATACAAAAAGGGACTGTTGGTAGAATAAAAAATCTTTCAATAATTCCATCTGAAAGAGAATCAAAAGGTAAATTTGCAATAAGTAAAAATCCCAGACCTGAAAGCACAAATAGAACAAAATTACTTATCGCAAAAATTTTGTTTCTTTTATAAAAAAATACCCAACCGGTTAAACCAATTATGACTCCCAAAATTGTAATTTCATCTTTCAGAAAAATAAAATATCTTTTAACCTGTTTAATAAAAATATCAAATGTCAATGGCATTTTTTCTCCAACAGTGAGTGCAAATGTTCCATAGTCCTTTCTTGTAAAGACATTTATAAGATTTTTTAGATTTTCAGGATTGCCCCAGTCAAGACCAGGATTTTTGAAAGACCTTATTGGCAAATATAAATATACTGTCAGACCTAAAGAGAAAAACAATAAAAACAAAAATATATCTTTGAATGAAATTTGTTTCTCATAAAAACCTTTCAGAAAGTAGATCAAAAAAACTGGCGTCAGAAAAACAATTGTATGATGGTTTCCAAAAGCAAGTCCAAATAAAAAGAAAGATAAATACAGATATTGAAATTTTTTATCAGACATATAAATAAAATATAAAATCAAGACAAGAAACAGTGTGTTGAGCATAAATACCTCTGCCTGGACAGAACTTTTCCAGACCCATCTTGCAAAAACAAAGAAAAGAGTTGAAACCAGAGCAGAAAATCTTTCACCATCTAAGATTTCTGAAATAAGAGAGAATAAAAAAACTACAACAAGAGAACCTGCAATTGAACTTAAAAGATTTACTCTATAGGCAAATTTGCCAAACGGAAAAATAACAGTCAAAAGTTTGCCAATCAAACAATAAACTGGATAACCAGGACTGTGAGATAGGCCAAGTATAACAGAGCAGGCACAAAATTCTCCTGAATCGCCTGTTGATATAGAAGGACAGGATGTAAAAAGATAAACTGAAAAGGCAAAAACAAATATTAAAATTCTGTTAAACATCAAATTAGCCCTTTAATCCTTCTTAAAGTCCACTCTAATATAAGCATGAATAAAATAAGAAAATATATTCCTGGTGAAAGATAAATTTGAATCTGTTTTGAAACAACTGGAATTTCCTTTTTTTTCACTGTTTTAATTATTTCATCTATTGAGAACTCATCTGAAAAGAAAAATAGACCACCAGTAGAAACTGCAATTTGTCTTAACAGATTCTCATTTATTTTTAAGTCAAATTCTTCATTTAAGATTTTATTTTCAACAGAAATTATCTTTTGGTCCTCAAGATTAGAAATGTTTGCCCTAAAAGTGTATTTTCCTTCAATCTCCGGTATGTATGTTGCGAACCATCCGTCAGTAGTTTTAGTTAGATTTTCTATTTTTTTTATTCTTGAGTAGGGGTCAACAACTCTTAGAACTGGTTTTTGATTTCTAAGTTTATCGTCTAACAAAATTATCTTTATCTTGATTTCATCCCCCACAGCATATATCTTTTGTAACATAGATATTCTCAATGATTTTGTTCTTTCTGCTGAACTTAACCAATATATTATATTTTCCCAGAAGTTTTTATAAATTAAATCTGATTTTCCTTCATAAGCAGGTGACAATAGCCATTTCCAGGTAGTATTTGTTCCAAGGGCAACTGTTCTTCCTTTGCCATATTCCATGCAGGCAAGTACAACAGCATTTTTTTGTTCTAATTTCAGTGTGGGATGGACAGCAATAACATTTGTGTTGGGCTTTGGTCTTAGATGCTGGCATCCATCTAAAGGATATATATCTTTATCAGGAAAAGATAAAGGATGGTTTTTGTTCACTACAACCGGAGTAAAAAGTCCTTCTTCAAATGGTTCGTCTGGGTTGTCCATTATTACAGGTAAAATTTTCTCAATTGCTGTGCCAAAATAAGCACCTTTCCCGAAGGCGTTATCTCCTGCGATCATTAAAAATCCGCCGCCTTTTTCTCTAACAAATCTTTCAACATTTGCAAGATAATCTTGTGTGAGATAAAACCTGGAATAGTTGAAATTTTCCAGTATTAGTATATCATAATCAAACAAGTCCTTCAAGAATATTTCTCGAGCAGGAAATGGTATTAAAGAAAGTTTTTCTTCGGGAACAACAGCAATATCTTCAGGATTTCTTAAAATTACAAAAGACACAAGTTCAATTGATGGGTTAGATTTCAAAAAATATCTCAAGAAATAATATTCAGGGCTTGGTTGACCACATATATAGAGAATTCTTATCTTTTCACGAATTGTTTCAATGGCAAAGTTTTTTCTATTGTTTGTGGTAACTGTTTCACCCAGGAGTGGTTCAATCTCTGCAGTATATGTTTCAGTTCCAACTTTTGCTGAAGTTATTTCAAATGAGATTTCTTGATATGAACCATCTAATATCTTTTTCTTTGATAGGACAATTTCTTTTCCCTTCTTTATGTAAATATTGACTTCTTTTCCTTCAAACCCAATTGAATAAAAGACAATCGTAACCTCCGACGGAACATTTTTGAATGCAAAATCGCTTGTTTTAATTTCAACTATTGATATGTCCTTAATGGGTTCTTCTTTTGGACAAACAGTTATAACTGGTTTTTTTAACTTGAGTTTTCTTATATCCTGACTAAAACTGTCTATACCATCAGAAAAAATAAATATGGCATCATATTTGTCATTTGCACCTATTTCGTTTAAGGTGTTAAGTATATCAGTAGAATTACCATCTGCTTTAACCTGGGCTAAGTCGCTTTTTCTTATCAATGTGTATTTGTCTGAGAACTGATAAAAATCTGCCTCAAAGTATTTTTGAATCAATTGTAAATTCTCTCTATAGAATTTTTTTGCTTTCTCTAATCTCTGGTTAAAAATCATACTTTTTGAATTGTCTATTAATATTGCAAGGTTTGGCTTCCCCTTTTTCTCTAAGAGAACAAATGTTGGCTGAAACAAAATAAAGAGAATAATAACTAACACAGATATTCTCAATAATCTGAATTTTGAATAAATAAGAGTTAGAATGAGAACTGCGGAAAAAATTAAAATTGATGTAAAGTCAACTGAAGAAAAACTCATTTTATCTTTTTAGTTTTTGTTCAATAAATGGTCTATGAATTACATCTGTTTTATAAGTACCGGTAAGTGAAAATACAATCAAGTTTAGTGTGAGTTTTTGTGCTTCAAATCTTTGTTCTTCATCGCCCGGGCTACACTCATAAAAGTAATTCCCAAATTTATCTTTTGCCCAGGCACCAAATATGTCATTTTGCGAATAAATTACCGCTGTTCTTCCATCTATTTTTATCTCTTCTAAATAATTTTTATTTAAATTTCTCCCAGCAACATTTCTTAGAAGGTAAAATGACTTGTATAAGGCATGCTCAATTGGTAGTTTTGTAAATTCCTTACCAGGAAGGATTATTTCGAACTCCCTTCTTATTTTTTTATCAAAATCATTGTTTACTATTCCAGAACTGTCGTCAATAAACAAAATTCCACCAGCATTTAAGAAACTTCTTAGCATTTCTCTTTCCTTTTGACTAAATCCATTAAATCTTCCACCGTGTAGCATAATCACAAAATGGAATGAAAAAAGTTCTTTGTCAGTTGCTTTAACAACTCTTCTTTCAGGTAGAGAAACTATACTTGTTGTAAAATCAAGAAAGTTAAGAATTTCACTGTATATTTCAGGATAAGGGTCCCACAGACCGTCATATTGTAATTGTGTAAAAACAAATCTGTCTCTTTGACTTCCATAACCAGAAATTGAAAATACCAAAAAGAATATGAAAAATATTCTGAACATTTATAGAACTTTTCTAAAAGCAGTTTCAATTCCTAATAAAACCAATACTATTACAAAAAATATTCTTGTTAGGTCTTTGCCACCTAATATTAACAAAATTTTTTCTACTGTATTTTCAGGCGTCTTTTCAAATTCAATAAATGTCTTCGGCGAGTCCTTAAAAATTTGAACTATAAGTTCCCAATCAAGTTTTGTCAGTTCCCCTTCGGCTGTTTTTTTAGAAAGATTCACTGCAAAATGTTTGAATTCAGTGCCCTTTTCTGAATTAAACTTTAATTCATAGATTCCTGGAATATTGGTTCCATTGTAGACAATCGAAGTTTCTTCTGGGCCAACATTTATAACTGGCTGAAGTTTTTTTCCGTCGGGGTCAGTTAAATCAAAAAATTTAATAGGCTTTCTTGATGAATATGCAACTGGCTCATTTATATCAAGAATGAATCTATTCTGCTGTTGCTGTTTTTTGTATTTCTGCTCAGCAATCGTCCTTAAAAAATAAGGGTAAAGTGGCTTTGAAGGAAAATTTGTCCAGTCCCTATCTATGGTTGAAGCAAAAATGAAGATATCTTTTGAATCCATTTCCTTTTCAATTAATGCTATGTCTTCGTTGTCAAAATTTAATATTTCTCTTGAATTCAAATTGTTCAGTTTAAAATATTTGTAAAAAATTATTTTTCTTAATTCAAATTGGTCTAAATCAGGAAAAAAACCAGTGTTACTTTGTTTTTCAGAAAATGAAACTTCTCTTTCTACTATGTTTGTTATGTTTTCTTTTATCCAATCCGGATATTTTCTTATGTCAACTCTATCTCCAAGCGAAATGAATATCGTCTCACATAGAAGATTTCTTAATGTCTTTTCATTCAGTTCAGCCAGATTACACAAAAACACTACATTATATTTCTCCAGATTTAGGGCATTGTTAAATTCATTTGGGTTATATGTTTTAATAACAAAATTTCCATATTCTTTGTCGCTTAAAACAGTATTCAGATAATATGTTTCACTGTTTATGTTAAATCCAAGTTTTGGGTCTCCATCCACAACAAGAATTTTCTTTGCCCTTTCTACAGGAAAACTGAAATAAAAAATATCATCACTGGGCAAATTGTCAAAAGAAAGTTGAACTTTTCCCCACAATTCCTCAGAATCGTTGCTGGCTTGTGTTGACTTAATTTCATAATTAAATTCTTTTAATGGTGGAATTTTTATTAGTCCATCAAATATATTTTTGTCTTTTATGAATAAACTCAATGTTCGAACCTGTTCTGTATCTGAAGAGTTAAAAATAGAAATCCTAAATGTAGAACTAAGTCCTGAATAAAAAACATCTTTTACAAAGACATTTTGAGATTTCTCTTCTGAAACATCAACAAAAACAATTTTTACCTTTGGGTCAATGTTTTCAATTGTAACTTCATCTGCCAATAGATTTTTTCTCATGTCTGTTATTATAATCATACACTGGTCTGAATTCTGAAATTCTGAAAATATTTTATATACAAAACTGACCGCAGGGATCAATGAAGTGCCTTTATTCGTAAGATTGATATCACGGACAAATTTTTTTAATAATCCAGTATTGTTTGTCAATCCAGAATACTGCTCAACTGAATCAGAGAAAGAGAGAATACAGATCTGTTTTAGTTTATCTGAATACCTGTCTATTAAATTTAGTGCAAGTTCTTTTGCTTTACTAAGACGAGTCTTACCAGCATCTAAGTATCCCATTGAGTATGAACAATCTATAAGGATTGCAAGTTGTTTGTTTGATTTTTCACTCTTAAAACCAGAAATATAACCAACTGGCCTTGCAAAAGCAAGGCACAAAAAAATAAGTATTAAACATCTAAGAATTAACAGAAGCCACTGACGAATATTTTTTTTGGGAGTTACATACTTCGTTGCTATTTTTATAAATCTGATATCACTAAAAAGGATACGTTTTGGTTTTTTTTTGAAAAAAAGATGGATGATAATTGGAATCAAACTTAAGGGTAGTAAATATAAGAAAAGATTACTTAAAAAAGTCAGAGTCATTTTTATTCTTTTCTAAAAGCGAGGAAAGAACCGAGTCCAAGTTCGATAGGTGTATCTGTAGTAATTAAAGAATAATCTATTCCTGAATTTCTAAAACCAATTTTATATTCCTGAACAAAACTTCTGATGAGTGAAGAATAGTATTCTTTTATTTCCTGAACTTCAGTATTGACTGTGTCCTGTCTGTTTTCAATTGATTCAAATATAACAGGCCCTTCATAGTTTAAATTTAATTCAACCGGATCGAGAATATGAAAGACAATTACATCGTGGTGTTTAAACCTGAGTTGTTTAATTGAAAACATAACCTTTTCAGGATCATCAAATAAATCAGAGATAAAAATTATCAGTGCCCTTTTTTTTAAGTATCTACTAAACTGATTTATAGATTTATAAATCTCCGTATCAAGGCCTGGCTTCAAATTCTCAAGAATATTTGCAATATTAGAAAATTGTTCAAAATTTGCTCTGGGTGGTATAAAACAATTTATTTTTTTGTCAAAAACAGCAAGACCAACTGAATCATCTTGACGAAGCAATAGATATGTTAAACTTGCTGCAAGATTTATTGAATAGGTGAGTTTATCTATATTCTTTCCTGACTTAAAACTCATAGAACCGGAAGAATCAAGCAAAATATACGCTCTTAAGTTTGTCTCTTCTTCATATTGCTTAATAAAAAATCTGTCAGTTCTACCAAAAATTTTCCAGTCAATATAGCGAGGGTCATCAAAAGGTGCATATTCTCTATGCTGGGCGAATTCGAGTGAAGAACCCTTGAAAGGACTTCTGTGAAGTCCTGAAATCAAGCCCTCGACAACATATCTTGCCCTTAAATGAAGATTGCCAAGTTTAAGAAGTGTTAAAGGGTCAATGTATTTTAATTTTTCAGTCACTCTGTCGTGCCCTCACAACCTTCGGCTGTTCGGGTTCTATCGTTTCAAGGAGTAGTTTTATGATTTCGTTTGAGGTTATTCCTTCTGCTTCTGCATGGAAATTTAGGATGATTCTGTGCCTTAGCGCGGGATATACAATAGACCTTACATCATCTATTGAAACAGCCAGTCGACCTGAAAGGACTGCCTTTGCCTTTGCAGCAAGTACTATTGTCTGACTAGCCCTTGGACTTGCTCCCCAGTTTACCCACTTCTTAACAAAATCAGGAGCAAGTTTATCTTTTGGCCTTGTAGATCTTACAATCTTTACTGCGTAATCAACAACATAATCAGTGATTGGAATTTTTCTGACGATTTCCTGAAGTTGTAAAATTTCTTCTGAGTTGAGAACTTTTTCTAATTTAGTAGTGCTCAAGCCAGTTGTCTGAAACACAATTTGTTTTTCTTCTTCTTGTGATGGATAGTCAATATCTATCTGAAAGAAAAATCTGTCAAGTTGTGCTTCAGGCAAAGGATAGGTTCCTTCCTGTTCAATAGGATTCTGTGTAGCAAGAACATAAAATGGCAAAGGGACATTGTATGTCTGCCCTGCAACTGTAACTTTGTATTCCTGCATTGCCTGTAAAAGTGCTGACTGTGTTTTTGGTGGTGTTCTGTTGATTTCATCTGCAAGAATTATGTTTGCAAAGATAGGTCCTTTTATGAATCTGTAATTTCTTTTACCTGTTGAAATGTCCTGGTCTATGACTTCTGTTCCTGTGATGTCGGATGGCATTAAATCAGGCGTAAATTGAATTCTTTTGAATTGAAGGTCAAGAATTTCTGCAAGAGATGAAACAAGAAGTGTCTTTGCAAGTCCCGGAACACCTACAATTACACAGTGGCCTCGTGAAAAGAGTGCAATTAGAAGTTCATCAATTACATTCTGCTGGCCTACAATGATTTTTCTCAACTGCTCAACTATAAGTTTGTGTCCCTGAACAAGTTTCTCAACAAGTTCAATGTCTTTTTTTTCTGTCATTTGTTTTTCCTTTTTATATTTTCAGATAATTCCATCTGCAAAGGTAACCTTTGTTTGAGTGGAACGAAGTATTTCAATAATTTGGTTTTATTATACAAAAAAATTGGTGATTTTTCAAAGAAAGGCGTTAAATCCTTTTTCAAGCCCTCGGGTGATACTTTTTATGTATTTCTTTTAAGTGTTCCCTGTCAACATGAGTGTATATTTGTGTGGTAGATATGCTTGAATGTCCAAGCATTTCCTGGAGTGTTCTGAGGTCGGCGCCGCCCGCGAGAAGATGGGTGGCAAAGGCGTGTCTTATAGTGTGTGGAGAAATTGGTTTTAATATTCCTGCATTTCTTGCGTATTTTTTTAGTTGTTCCCAGAATTCTATTCTGCTTAATTTTCTGTTGAGTTTACTGACAAAAAGGGCTCTTGCAGTCGGATATTTTTTTAATCTGAACTCAAGATATTTTTTGACAAGATAAATTGCTCTTTTTCCAATAGGGACAATCCTCTCTTTTTCTCCTTTGCCGACTACACGAAGATAACCAACATCCAAGTCAATGTCTTCAAGTTTCAGATTTACAAGTTCAGAAACCCTTAAGCCAGTGGCATATAAAAGTTCAAACATTGCTTTGTACCTCAATCCGCGCTCATTGTTTTCTGGAATGCTATTTAGAAGTTTTGCTATTTCATCAACACTCAAAATATGTGGCAATCTTACAGGAATTTTTGGCAATCTTATGTTTATTGTTGGGTCAATTTTTATTTCTTCTTCCATTACCAAAAATTTATAAAATTGCCTGAGTGATTCAATTAGACGAAATATTGACCTTTCTTTTAGCGGACACTCTTTATCAAATTTTCTTTGCATTATGTAATCAATTATTTGGTCGTGAGTGACTTCAGTAATTTTTATTTTATGTTTTTCAAGATATTTTGAAAACAGTTTGAGGTCACTTCCATAAGAAAGGACAGTGTTTTTTGAAAGGTTTTTTTCTATTGATAAGTATTTTAGAAAATCCTCAATGAGTTTTTTTTCTGCCATATATGGATTAGATGTGTGCTAGTGAATTGGATAGTCGCATTTGTGCTCCGGTCAATCATACCCTTACAAGATTTCTGCAATAAAAGGATTGTGCTTAAGTTCATCTGAAATTGTGCATTGTGGTCCATGTCCTGGATAAATGGCATAATCACCCGGTAACACTATCAATTTTTTCAATGATTCCATAAGTTTTGATTCGTCGCCACCTGGTAAATCACATCTGCCAACTGAACCACAGAAAAGAGTATCTCCTGTAATTACAAAATTATTTGCTATAAGGCATATACTTCCTGGAGTATGCCCAGGAGTGTGAATAACTTCAAATTCTATATTTCCTATTTTTAGTGATTTATCTTTTATGAATTCATCTGGATGAGGGGATTCAAAATCTCCAAAGTATAAAAAGGATACAATATTGTTTTTTAACTCATCTAACATTTCAGCGTCAAGTGGATGAATGTAAACTGGGCAGGAAAATACTTTTTTTAGATAGTTGTCTGCGGATATATGGTCAGGATGTCCATGTGTATTAACTATACCTACAACATTTAGATTTTTTTTCTTAGTTTCTTTTTCTATTTTTTCACCTTCAGCCCCAGGGTCAATAATAATACAAGTTTTTGTCTTTTCTTCAAAAATAAGATAACAATTTGTTTGAAGTTCACCAACTGTAATACAATGAACTTTTAGAGGTGCAGATAAAGATTTGGGGTTCACTTATTTTTTTTGTGATGTTCTGGTTTTTTCTCTTCCTTTTCTTGTTTTGGTTCAGATTCTTGTTGTGACGGCTTTGGCAACAATTTTTCTTTTATCAATTTTTCTAATTCATCTGCAACTTCAGGATTCTGTTTCAGATATGCCTTTGCCTGCTCATAGCCCTGTGCTATTTTTTCACCTTTGAATAATATCCAGGTTCCAGATTTTTCTAAGATTTGATTTTGCAACCCCAAATCTATAAGACAACTTTCTCTTGGAATTCCTTCTCCGAATATTATTTCAAACTCTGCCTGTCTGAATGGAGGTGCTACCTTATTTTTTACAACTTTAACTCTAACGCGATTTCCAATTACTTCTTCTCCTCTCTTGATTTTTTCTATTGCTCTTATGTCAAGTCGAACTGAAGCATAAAATTTCAAGGCAAGCCCACCAGGTGTTGTTTCTGGACTACCAAACATGACACCAATTTTTTGTCTTATCTGGTTGATAAAAATTACAACTGAACGAGATTTAGAAATTGTCGCGGTCAATTTTCTAAGCGCCTGACTCATAAGCCGTGCCTGAAGACCAATTTGTGCATCACCCATTTCCCCTTCAATTTCTGCCTTCGGGACAAGTGCTGCAACCGAATCAATTACAATTACATCTACCGCTCCTGAGCGAACAAGTCGTTCAGCAATTTCAAGTGCTTCCTCTGCTGAATCAGGTTGAGAAATTAGTAAGTTCTCAGTATCAAGACCCAACTTCTGAGCATATGTCGGGTCAAAAGCATGTTCAACATCAATATAAGCGGATATTCCACCGAGTTTCTGTGCCTGTGCAGATATTATCATAGCAAGGGTTGATTTTCCACCTGCCTCAGGTCCAAAGATTTCTATTACTCTGCCCCGCGGAATTCCACCAACACCTATTGCTATATCTAAGGGGAGTGCTCCTGTCGGTATTGCTTCTACTGCCAGTTTTGGCGCTTTTTCTCCAAGTTTCATTATTGCTTCTTTTCCAAAATCCTTTTCAATCTGTGTTATTGCTGACTGAAGTGCTTTAAGTTTCTCATCTTTAAGCATAAAATTTCTTTACCTCCTGTGGATTAGAGTTAATTCTAACAAAAAATATGAACCATTCTTGGTCTTTTTTAAACAGTAATTTTCGGCGATTTTGCCCCTTTTCTTTTACAATTTTACAATTTTTCAGGAACAGATGTCAAGTTATTCTGATTTCTCAATTACAGCGGATCCTTTTTTTCTGCTCAAGAATTCAAGTGTTTCAACAACTATTCTCGGATTGATGTATGTCTTGTCATCTTTTTTAGAGCGGTTTATCTCAAGCCGTCCAGTTATTGAAATTGATTTTCCTTTTGTTAGCATTGGAGAAAGTTTCTCTGCTCTTGGTCCCCAGATTACGAAATCAACAAAAGTTGATTCTTTTTCATCTGGCTTTCTGTCTTCTCTTACAGCAATACTTGAGACACAACATGACTTACCTGAAGATGTGAACAAAAGTTTTGCATCTTTTGTCAACCTGCCTGAAATAATAGATAGGTTCATATAAACCTGGCCTCCTTCCTTACTGAGATTTTATTCCGCAACACCTAATTTAGTGTTGCAATATTTTGTTTTGCTGAAACAATTTCCCAAATTGATTTTGGAATCTTGTTTTGCTTTTTTAATTTTAACTCTCTTGTATGGTATTAGTCAATAGGAAAAAAGGGCAATTTTTTGAAGGACTTTCAGGCAGGAGATAAAATATCCTTCAAGAATTTATACTTGAAAGTTTTTTCTCATAGATTTTGAGGTCTATCTCACTATAAAGCACAAATCTTATCTTTTTCACATATTTCAAATTTGGAATAATTTCCATAATTGTCTTAAAAACAACTTCAGTTGCTTCTTCTATTGGATATCCAAAAGCACCAGTTGAAATAGCAGGAAATGCAACTGACTCTATTTTATTCTTTTCTGCAAGTTGAATTGCATTTTTGTAACAGTTTGCAAGAATTTTGTCTTCAGGTTTATCTTTTCCATAAATAGGCCCAAGGCAATGTATTACATATTTATTTGGAAGTTTATAGGCGCCTGTTATAACCGCTTCACCAGGTTTGATTGGTGCATATTTGCGACATTCTTCTTCAAGTTCAGGTCCTGCTGCACGATGAATTGCTCCTGCTACACCGCCACCCATTCTTAACCAGGCATTTGCTGCATTAACTATTGCATCAATATCTTTTTGAGATGCTATATTTCCTTTGATACACTCTATTGTTATACCAGAAATTGTTTTTTTCATGGCAGGACTCCTAAAAATATTAATAGTTATGCAGGACTAAAACCTTGCCCCACAAATTTCGCATGCAAATATTACAATGTTCACTATGAAATTAGTTAATAATCCAGCAACAATATCATCAAGAACAATTCCTACGCCACCGTTTAATTTCTGAACTTTTTTAATAAAAGGCAACTTCAGGATGTCAAGAATTCTAAAAATAAAAAATGAGATCAGCACAAAAAAAAATTTCTTTGGAAGACCAATTAAAGCGAGCCAAAAACCAACAATTTCGTCAACAACGATTCTTTTGTCATCTTTTTTTGCAAAAATTTTTTCAGCCATATCTGATATAAAAAATGCCAATATGAAAGCACTTAACAACAAAATCATTTGAATAAAAAATTTATCAGGGAAAAAAAACCACCAGATCAATAAAGATAGTATTGTGCCAAAAGTCCCAGGTGCAACTGGTAAAAAACCAATTCCAAAACCTGTGGCAAGCAAAATTATTAAATGTTTCATTCTTTAAATTCTAAGGAAAGTATATCTCTGTTTGCATATAGGTACAATATCCCAGAATAAGTGGTGAGAATTGTTACATATAGCATTATCCAGAAGGGCAAAATTTTAAGTATCCCTAAGATTCTGACTATGTTGCTGGGAAAAGTCCGTTTTTTTATAAAAGAATCAAAAATCAGTATAATAAGTATCAGAACTATCGCAACAATTTGCGAACTTGTTTTAAATTTTCCTGCTTTGTCTGCAGAGATTACTCTTCCATGTGAAAGAGCAAGCAATCTCAATCCTGTTATTATGAAATCCCTTGAGATTATAATAACAACCATCCATGCAGGCACTCCAAGTTCTTTTAATCCAACAAAAGAGATAAAAGCAGCAGATATTATGAGTTTATCTGCAAGAGGGTCAAGAAATATACCAAATTTTGAGACAATATTAAATCTCCTTGCAAGAAAACCATCAACCAAATCCGTCAATCCAGCAATTATAAAGATAAAAAAAGCAAATATTCTCGTCCACAGATTATCTAAGAACATAAAGACCATAAAAAATGGCACAAGTAAAATTCTTAGTAGAGTTAGTTTTGTTGCTATGTTAATTCTTCTCATTTGAAAAGACGCAAGACCTCTGCACTTTCTGGGATTTTATATTCGAAAATTTCATCTTTTGGAGAAATGTTTATCTCATAATTGTTTATTTCTGTATCACAAATAATATTTTCAGAAATAAATCTGCTTTTTACTGGATAGAATTCCTTCTTTGAAATCCATAAATAAAACTCAAATTTTTCAGTAGGAATATCAAGTGATGCCTTAACTTTTTCCTTAGGTATAAGCAGTAAAACATAGTTGTCTTCTTCTTCCTTATATAAACTGAATTTATAAAATTTTTTGAGATCAGTAATTTTCCCCTTAGGATTAAAAAGCCCTGGGATAAAATAACTTATCCCTTTCCAGTTCTTCCACAAATCAACAAAAACCTGATTTGTTTCTAAGTTGTGAATCCACATTTTTTTGCCATCTGAAACAACTAACTGATTTGGAATTTGATAATAAATTTTATTTGGTTTTTTGAAAACAAGTTTCCCTGTTACAGAGTGTGTTTCTTTAACTAATTCAAAAGTAACTGTCTGGGTAAAATTAAACTGTAAATCATTTATTGTTTTTTCTTTTTCGTCAAGTGTATCAAGAATTTCATCTAATTTTGAACAAAAAGAAACCTGCCCAAAAAGTAACAAAAATGCGAAAACAAATATTTTATGCTTCCGTTTCAATTTTGTCTCCTTTTTGTTTTAAGTATTCCTCTATCTTGTCAAAATGAATTTGCCAGCGGTTTGTTCCTTCAGGTTTGAATATAAAACCTTTGACTTCAAGCAAACTCAGTATATCTGTCGCTCTTGAGGAAGAACCAAAATGTGCTTTGAGCAAGTCCTGAGAGACCCTTTTTCTTTCAAGGATAAGATGTAATGCCTGTTCTATATATTTTTTTGCTGACTCATCTTCACTTTCAGTTTTTTCTTCAGTTGAAGATTGATAAAATTCATCATAAGATGGTTTTAGCCCCTGTTTTTTGATAAAATTGACCACTGATTCAATATCTTTTTCTGAGACATAAGAACCCTGAAGCCGCTCTGGTTTCGGTGCACCTGTCGGAAGGAATAACATATCTCCCTTGCCTAATAAATCTTCTGCTCCTGTAATATCAAGTATGACTCTTGAATCTGTTTTAGAGAGGACCTGAAAAGCTATTCTTGAGGACAAGTTTGCTTTGATTACTCCTGTAATTACATCAACTGAAGGCCTTTGTGTAGCAAGAACTAAATGAATTCCAACTGCTCTTGCCATCTGCGCCAATCTCTGGATAGAATCTTCTATATCTTTTGGTAAAATTAACATTAAATCAGCAAGTTCATCTATAATAACTACAATATAAAACTCCTTTTGCAATTTTGATTTTTCAGCATATTCATTATATCCTTCAATATTCCTTACAGAGACCTTAGCAAATTTTTCATATCTTTTTTCCATAACTTTTACAAGTGCCTTTAATGCCCTTGCAGAATGTTTTGGATTTGTAATTACCTGAACCTTTTCTGGAGAAACGGTTGGATCATAAAGATGTGGCAGACCATTGTATACTGGTAACTCAAGTCTTTTCGGGTCTATAAGCAAAAATTTCACCTCAGTAGGCGCTGCTTTAAAAAGTATAGATGTTATTATTGTGTGAATACATACACTTTTTCCAGAGCCAGTTGCACCTGCAATTAAAAGATGTGGCATTGGAGTTAAATCAGTTATATATGGTTTTCCATCAGTTGTCTTGCCTAATGCAATGGTAAGTTTTGAATCTGAGGATTGAAATTCTTTTGAAGATATTATTTCTTTTATACCTACAAGTTTACCCTTTGGATTTGGTATTTCTACTCCAACAGTTCCTTTGCCAGGAACAGGAGCCATTATTCTCACGCTCTGCGCCTTCATTGCAAGGGCAATATCATTTGAAAGATTTGTTATCTGCTGAACTTTAACTCCTGGCTCAGGGGTTAAATCAAATCTTGTTACCATAGGACCAGGAACAATATCAGTGACTTTCGCAAAGACATTAAAATTTGAAAGTGTCTGTTCAAGAATCGCTGCCTTTTGAATTAAATCTTCATATTTATATTCTTTGTCAAGTTGAGGTGCATCTGTTAGTAAGTCAAAAGATGGTAAACTATATGGTTTTTCAGGCTCCTTTATCTTTTCTGATTTTTCAACTTTTTCCTCAAATTGTTCAGCAACAGGTTTTTTAATTATCTGCTGAACCTGTTCTGTTTTCTTAGATATATGCTCAAATTGTGGTTCAGTTCTTGGTAGTTCAAATTTTTTTTCTTGTTTTATCTCTGTTTTTTTAATAAGTTTTCTTGCATTGTTCCATTCTTTTATGTCCTGAATTATATAATTGAGAATTTTCTTAAAAACTTCTACTAAAGAAATGTTTAAGAGTGCCGATGTGAAATATAAAATACTTACAATCAGAATTACACCTGAACCAAACTTTCCAAAAAGACGAATAAAAAAGTCAGCAAAAAAATTCCCAAATACGCCTCCATCTGACTTTACCACTGACAAAAATGCACTCAAAAATGCAATTGATAAAATACCAAAAGTAACTTTCAGAAAATTAATTTTCTTTGATATTAAGAATAGTACTGAAATTAAAACGATTGAAAGAGCTAAGATATAAGATGTCTTTCCAAAAAAGGGGAATAATATCTTTTCGCTTAAAAATTTACCAACAGCGCCACATTTGTCTGGCATTACAAGACAATAAAATAAAATTAGTCCAACAATTATTCCTACAATAGCACGAACTTCTTTTGTTTTCTTTTGTTTTGTCTTTACCTGAAAATATCTATAGTTGTATGTATTTTGTTTCATTTTGATTTTAATTCAACAAAATACTTGTTTTCTTCTCTTGTTATATTTATCTTATCTTCCCTTGAAAGCCAGCCGATGGCAAGAAAAAGTAAAGCATTTGTGAGTTTCAGGTCAAATCTAATTTTTGTTATTTCTGTTTTTCCTTTTTCTGAAAGATATTTCCAAATTTTACCTGCAACTGAACCGATTAGGTCCTGCATAGCATTAAAAAGTTAAAAAGATACGCTTACACTATTGGATAAGAATTCAATTTATGCTTCTGAGATAGCAAATATGTCCTGGCCTGAAGTTACTGATTGCCCATTTTCAACTAAGATTTTTATAATTTTGCATCTTTTCTCTGCCTTTATTTCATTCATCACTTTCATTGCCTCTATTATGCACAATGTCATACCTGGCTCAACAATGTCTCCTTCAACAACAAATGGGGCAGAACTTGGAGATGGCGCTCTATAGAAAACACCATTTAAGGGCGACTTTATGGTATTATACTGAATTTTTTCTTCTTTCTTTTCTTCTATGCTTGGGTATCCAATAATTAAAGGAACATTTGGGGTCTGATTCTTTTTACTCTTTCTTTTGATTCTCACATAGAAATTTTGGTTTTTGAGTTCTATGTGTTCTAATTTTTCTTTGACAGCAAATTCATACAGTTCTAAAATAATTTCTTCTGGATTATTTTTCATCTTATTCACTCTCTATTCTTTAATGCTGATTTTCTTGAAAGAACAATTCTGCCCTGATTGTCTATATCTATGACTTTAACAAGAATGTCATCGCCCTCTTTCACTATATCCTCAACTCTCTTTACTCTATAGTCAGCAAGTTGTGAAATATGAACCAATCCTTCTTTACCAGGAAATATCTCAACAAAAGCACCAAAATCAGTTATTCTTGTAACTTTACCATTGTATATTTTGCCAACCTCTACATCTGAGGTATAATATTCGACCATTTGCTTTGCAAGTTCTACATCCTCAGAATTTGTTCCACTTATAAAGACCCTCCCATCTTCCTCAATATCAATTGATGTATTTGTCTCTTCTATGATCTGTCTTATATTCTTTCCACCAGATCCAATAAGGTCACCAATTTTCGTCTGCGGAATTTGGAGTATCCTGATCTGCGGAGCATAACTTGAAAGTGACTGTCTTGGCTTATCAATAGTTTTATTCATAATATCCAGTATTTTCAGCCTTGCTAATTTTGCTTGTTCCAAAATTTCAGATATGAGTTGAGTTGTTATACCATCTATTTTTAAGTCGAGTTGAATTGCTGTTATTCCATTTTTTGTTCCTGCCACTTTAAAATCCATGTCACCAATATGGTCTTCAATGCCCATAATATCAGTAAGAATTAAATAATCATTTTGTTCTTTGACAAGCCCCATAGCAACACCTGCAACTGCTGTTTTCACAGGAATACCAGCATCAAAAAGTGCAAGACTTCCGCCACAGACAGATGCCATTGAACTAGACCCATTTGATTCTAAGATGTCTGAAACTATTCGGACTGTATAAGGAAATTCTTCTTCTTTTGGTAGGACAGGATATAGTGCCTTTTTTGCAAGAGCCCCGTGTCCAATTTCTCTTCTTGAAGGAGATCTGTCTGGTTTGATATCCCCTGTTGCAAAACCAGGAAAATTGTAATGGAATAAAAATCTTTCCTTATATTCTCCTTCAAGTTCTTCCATAACCTGCATATCCTTAGGCGTGCCGAGTGTTACAGTCACAAGCGACTGTGTCTTGCCTCTTGTAAAAAGAGCAGAACCATGAATCCTTGGCAAAAAACTTACTTTACAAGAGACATCTCTTATTTCATCATTTTTTCTTCCATCAAGACGTTTTTTGTTTTCAAGAATAAATTTTCTAATTTCATTCCTAAATATTTTTTCAAACGAAAGCCTGATCTGTTTTTCAATCTTTTTATCTTCGCCAAATTTTGGTTTTAATTCTGTTATTATTTCTTTAAGTACTTCATTTACAATTTTTTCCCTTTCTTGTTTTTCTTTAGTTGAAGTTATATCTTGAATTTTTTGTTTTAATAAACTTTCCACTTCTAAAAAAATTTCCGGCTGTATCTTCTTTTCTTCAAAAGAAACTTTTTGTTTCCCAACCTCTTTAACTATTTCTCTTTGAATTTCACAGAGTTTTCCAAGATATGGTTTTGCAAATTCAATTGCAGATATTATTTTTTCTTCAGGGGTTTCATTTGCACCTGTTTCAATCATTATTATTTTTTCATCAGTTCCTGAAACAAGTAAATTCATAGAACTTTTTAACTGCTGTTCATACACTGGATTTAATACAAATTTACCATCAACCAAACCAACTTTCACACATCCAATGGGACCATAAAAAGGTATTTCAGAAATGCAAAGAGCAGTTGATGCCCCAAGCACAGAAATAGCGTCAGAGCCGTTTTCTCCATCACTTGATAGAA
>Ga0078972_1008461_pt1 | contig 21489 bp, 15 predicted proteins | sample YelNatPaOPGAMG01_FD_67568 | JGI IMG/M metagenome (GOLD analysis project Ga0078972, IMG submission 67568) | Hot spring thermophilic microbial communities from Obsidian Pool, Yellowstone National Park, USA - OP-RAMG-01 (SPADES assembly) (version 2) | ecosystem: Environmental > Aquatic > Thermal...
GCCCCGGGGCCGCCCCGCCGGCGGCGGGGGGGGGGTTGGCGGGGCCGCGGGCGCGGCCCGACTAACCACTCCCTCGACCCGCACGCACTTCGTGCGTGGGGTCGGCGGCGGGCGGGCAGGAATGCTTCGAGAGGAGAGACATGCCCGGAAGAGAGAAGCGAACAGAGGTGAGATCGCATGACAGGCAGCAAAAGGGCCGAAGGGCGTGGAAAAGGGAGTTCTCTGGGAGGTGAGTGGAGAAAGTAGATGAACCTTCAGGAGTAGTTCGTCGGTGGGAGGCAAGCGTGGTCTGGCAGTGCGCGAGCCAGGTCAGGGAAACCCGGCGAGTGTAGCGAGAACAGAGCGGCAGGCAGAAGAGAGCCGTGGGGAACTGGCCGTGGTTCAACCGTGGGAGTCAGCGGAGACAATCCAGCGGGTGAGGAGCAAAGCGGTCCCGATGAATAGATCTGCGACAGGATCGTCCCTATTCCCTGGGGCTACTGCAATTGCCCCAGGCCGGCAGGGGCATTCGAACCGAAAAGTCTCCTCTGCGCTGAAAAGGGTTCCCAACGGCAAGGCTCGAGACCTGGATTACGGGGCCACTTTGCCAAGCTCCGTCAACAACCTTTGCCAAACCTGTTGACCCGGCGAAAAGGCCGTGGTAGGATTGTCTCTGAAGAAAGAGCCTCGCGGCTTGTGTGCAGCCCGAGGCGGTGGCCAGGACGGCGGGATGCCCTGGCAGGAAATAGTACACAAGGGCAACCCGCCGATGTCGAGCGCGCCGGCGGGGTTTTCTTTTGGGGAGCACCCGATGCCGGGGATGGTACGGCTGGCCGGAGGTGCGGCGGACGGAGGGTAAGCGGGCGACAGCATAGGGCGAAAAACAGCGCAGTTCCAGCGATAGGAGGTGTCTATGGACCCCTGGGCCGCCTGCGAGCACCAGGTTCGGGCTTTTCTGCAACGCCTGGGCCGGGGGCACCCCCGCTATGCCGAGGCGCTCACGCTGCAGAGCCGCTTGCAGGAGAACATCGCCCAGGCCCGGCTCTACGGCGATACCGAGACCCGCCGGGCCGAACGGGCGCAGGTGCTGGACGCCCTCAACCGGCTGGCCCTGGAGGCGCTGGGGGCGGCGCTCCAGGACCTGGCCGGCGAGCCCTCGCCTCACACGGCTACCCCTGGGAAACGGGACATCCAGGTAGGGGGCGATGTGGTGGGCAGCGTCCTCATCACCGGCGACGGCAATGTGGTCAACCTTCCGGCCGGCCGGCCCGCCGTTCCACCCCCGGCCGGGAGCGAACTCTCCCCTGTGGCCCGCGCCCAGGTGCGCATCTACGCCGCCGATGGGAAAGACGTCGTCGGGGCGGGGTTCCTGACGGGGAGGCGGGAGGTGCTCACCTGCGCCCACGTTGTGCGCGCCGCGCTGGGGCTGACCGGACACGCGCCGGAGCCCCCGCCAGGCTCGATTCCGCTGGACTTTCCCCTCCTCCCCTCGCCCAACCGCCTGACCGCGCGGGTCGTTCGCTGGCGACCCCAGGACGACCTGGCCGTGCTGGAACTGGCGGCGGACCTGCCGGCCGGCGCCGAACCCGCGCCCCTGGTGGAGGGCGGCGACCTCTGGGGCCATCCCTTCCGCGCCTTCGGCTTCCCGGCTGGCCATCCGGAGGGCGTGTGGGCCGGCGGCGTGGTGCGTGGTCCCAACGCCCGCGGCTGGCTGCAAATTGAGGACACGAAGGAAACCGGCTACCGGGTGCAGGCCGGCTTCAGCGGGGCGCCGGTGTGGGACGACGCGTTGGGCGGCGTGGTGGGGATGGTCTCCGCCGCCGAGCGCGACCCGGCGGTGCGGGCCGCCCTGATCGTCCCCACCTCTATCCTGCGGAAGGCCTGCCCGGACGCCATCCCGGGGCGTCCGTCTACCCTTCCTTCCAATCCTTTCACCGACATCCTGGCGGTTCGGGACCCGGCCCGCTTTGTCGGACGCGAGCGGCTATTGGAACGGGTGCTCCGTCTGTTGGAGACCGGGTCCGTTGCCCTGGTCGGCGAGCGCAAAATCGGCAAGTCCTCCATCCTGTGGCAACTGAAACGGCAACTGGAGTCCAGCGGGTCCGTCCTCTTCTGGGATTTCTTCGAGCCCGCCCCGGCGCAGCAGTTGCTTCGGGAGACGGTGGGCCACCTGGGTGGGAGTGGGGATACCTGGGAGGACTTTCGTCGCGCCGTCCGGGGCCGCCGGGTGACGCTCTTATTGGACGAACTGGACCTGGCCCTGGAGCGGGGCTTTGACCTGGACACGCTTCGAGGGTGCCGGGCCCTCTGCCAGCGAGAAGCAGGCTTCCGGCTGGTGACGGCCAGCCGCGCGCGACCGGGGGATATCTTCCCCAAGCCGGAGAAGGGCTCCACACCCTGGGATTTCCTCCACCCCACAGAGGTCGGTTCCTTCACCGAGGAGGAAGCCCGCCGCCTGCTGGACCATCCCTGGGCGCCCGAGGCCCCGCGCTTTGACGGGGCGACCTGCCGGGAACTCATCGCCCTCTCCGGGCGCCACCCTTACCGGTTACAGCGCGCCGCCTACCACCGCTACGAGACCCTGGCCGACCCGGACTATGACTGGCGGGCCGAATACGAGAGGGATATGCTGGAGGCGCTTGGATGAACGGAGAAGGCGCACAGGCTCCTCACCCCACCCGCTCTGCCTTCGGCGGCTCTCCCTCCCTTCTCCTGACCGCAGGCCAGGAGGGGGGAGGGGGCAGGGGGAAGGGTGAGGTCCCCCGCCTGGACCTCTCCCCCAAACTGAAGCGCCCGCTCCGGCCCTGGAACCCCCTGGACTACCTGCGGCTCCTCTACTGGGTCTTTTTCTTTCCGCAGGCACTCCGCTGGTACGTGGAGACCTTCGCCGACCCGAAGCATCGGGGGGCAGAATGGCGCGACCTCCTCCCCGCCCTGCGGGAGGACCCGGCCCAGCGAAACCTGGCCCTGATGGGACTGTTTCTGGCCGCGCTGCTGCCTCCTCTTGTGGCTGTGGGGCTACAGTGGATGGGGGTGCCGGTAGACTGGTTCGGCGTGGCGTTCGGCGTGGCGTTCGGCGTGGCGCTTCTCCGCCTTCCCGACTATCTGGTGACCCTATTCCCCACCGCCTGGAGATGGTCCCGGCGGGGAGGAGGCCTGAACCACGTGACGCCGCTCCCCTTTCCGAACGTGCAGAAACGGCTGGAGGCCTGGCTGGAGGCGGATTGGTCCGCCGGGGTGCACGACGTCAACCAGGTCCTGGCCTACACCCTCCAATTCATCCCCGCCGTGCGCGCCGTCAACCGGGCGCTGGAGCGGATGCCGGAGGAACGCCTTCTCCCGGCCGTGGCGGAACTGGCCCGGAACCCCTACGACTGGAAGCTGGTCCTCTTCGGTTCTGTCTCCCTGGGCAATGCCCTGCGGGACGCGTTTGTGGGTGAACTCTCCGCCTCGCTCCTCCGCGCGCGATTCCGTCTCCCCACGGAACCCCGCCTGGATACGCCGGCCCGGGCCGCCTGTGCCGGATTCTGGTATCTCCACAAGAAGGACCTGGAGGGAACGGTCCGGGCTTTCGGCGCCGTCCGCCATCTTCCTTACGGGGAGGAGATGCTGGAAATCGCCTCCTTGCTGAAGGCGGCGATGGAGGTGGAAGACATCCAGGGAGTCGCCACCTGGGCCGAACTTGGCGCAGCCGGCCTGCACGGAACAGGCCCTCGGCTGCGTCCGGGAACCACAGCCGCACTGGGGCAACTGGCGGAAGCCGCCGGGGAGGTCCGGACGGCCCTCCGGGCGGTGAGCCCTCTGCTCCGTTCCACCGCCGTCGGACGGGCCGTAGGTATCCTCACCCGCCTGATGGAGACTGCCGGGGAGGGCGAGGAACCGGAGGCGGCCCTGCTCCGGGAGGCTGCCGCCCGCTGGCGGGAGGTCCTGGCCCGCTGGGGTAGGGAAATCGGGGAAGAAGTCCTCCTCCGCCCGGTGGAGAACCCCTTTATGGAGGGGGCCAGCGGACGTCCGGTGAGGAAGACCTTTGTTGGCCAGAGCCGGGTAATGGAAAGGCTGGAGCGCTGGTGGGCAAGCCCGTCCGATACCCCGCTCCCCGTCCTTATCCTCTACGGCCACCGACGGATGGGCAAGTCTTCCATCCTCCTGCAATTGCGGGAGAAGCGGCCGCCGAACATCCTGGTTGCCCCCATCGACATGCAGGACCTCATCGCCGCCGACCACACCGGCCAGCTTCTCCAGAAGTTCGCCGAAGCCATCCACGCGGCGGTCCGGGCGGCGGGCCTGGACCCCGGCCCCCCTCCCGACCGCGTAGAATACGCCTCCTTCGGGCAGGCCACAGGCGCCCTCAACCGTCTCCTGGAACATCTGCACCCGCAGATGGCCGGCCGCCGCCTGGTGCTGACGGTGGACGAGTATGAACTGGCGGAGGAGAAGATAGAGGCGGGGAAATTCGATCCGGGCTTTTTGCGTTACCTGCGGGCGGCGCTGGGGCGGCACCTCTGGCTGAACCTGATCCTGGCCGGGCGGCAACGGTTGGAGGAGGAACTGCGCCATTACCATGCCGTCTTCTTCGGGAGCGCGGAGCCGGTGAAGGTGACTTTCCTCAGCCAGGACGAAGCCGTCCGGCTGGTTCGCCGCCCCACGGACGACTTTGCGCTAGATATGGAGGAGGCGCTGGCGGAGGAGATCTACCGTCTGACCGGCGGCCAGCCCTACCTGATTCAACGGCTGTGCTACGAACTGGTGGAACGCTGGAACGAGCGTTTCCGGCGGGAGGGGCGGGATACGCCACGCCGGGTGACGCGGCAAGACCTCGAGGCCATGCTGACCCCCGACTTCTTCCGGGAATTCTTTCTGACCGCCGAATACTATTTCAGCGGCGTCTGGGAGGAGGCCGGCCCGGATGGGCAATGCCTCCTGCGGGCTTTTGCCCGGGAGGGGCTGAACGTGCGCCCTTGCCAGGACCTCATCCGCGCGGCCGGCCTGTCCCCTGAGGCTGGAGAGGCTGCCATCTGCACCCTCCTGACCCACGACTTGGTTGTGGAATTCGAAGGCGGCCTGCGTCTGGCTGTCCCCCTCATGTACCCCTGGTTGCAGTGGCAGGCGTCGGAAAAGCCAAGAGAGGAGGCAAAGAGATGAAACGTCTCATCGAGTTCCCCCTGGAGGAAGGCGGCACTATCCTGGTCGAGGTGGAGGTGCCGGAGGAGGAAGAGTCAGGCTGGGTCCTGGCAGCGCGGGGCGAACCGGGCGTCCCGGAAAAGTCCTCTCACACCTTCGAGGCTGCCCTGGAAAAAGTGCGCCCCGCTGCACAGACCATCGTCCGCAAACTCCGCGCTCTGCACGACCCACCGGACGAGATCGAGGTCGAGTTCGGCCTGAACATGAACGCCAAGGCCGGCGGGATCATTGCCTCGGCCGGCGTGGAGGCCAACTATAAGGTCACGTTGACCTGGAAGCGGGAGGAAAAGAAAGTGTGAGCCCGGTGCCCCTGGACCTGACCGTTGGCATTGTCCGCATCCTGTACCCGAGCGGCTCCACCGCCGGGACCGGCTTCATCGTCCATCGGGACGGCATCATCGTCACCTGTGCCCATGTGGTGCAAGACTGCGGGGCCGGACCTGGCGACACCGTCCGCCTGGCCTTCCACACGACCGGCGAGGAACGGGAAGCCACCGTGGAAAGGAACTGGTGGCGCGACCCCAAGGCCGAGGACGTGGCCATATTGCGGCTGCATGGACCGTTGCCGGAGGGAGTGGAGCCGCTGCCTCTGGGCCTCGCTCAGCACAGCCGGGGCCACGATTTTTCCAGTTGGGGTTACCGCTTAGCCGAGGTATTCCCCAGCGGCTTGGCCGCCGAGGGGAAAATCCAAGGCCGCACTCGGCGCAGAAATCAGGACGTACTGCAACTCCAGACCAGCCAGATAGACCGAGGGATGAGCGGCGCACCCCTCTGGGACGTGCAGGGCGGCCGGGTCGTCGGGATGGTCAATAGCTTCTGGGAGACGCGGCGCCACCAGGACGCCTTGCTGGCCTTTGCTATCCCCACTGAAACCCTGCGGGCGGTCTGCCCCCTGCTCCAACTCTCCGACCTCTGCCCCTACCGCGGTCTGGAACCCTTCACCGAGGCCGATGCCGAATTCTTTTTCGGCCGGGAGCGGGCGGTGGAGCACCTGCTGGAGCACCTGAGGCAGGAACCGCGCTTCCTGGCTGTGCTGGGACCTTCGGGCAGCGGCAAATCGTCGCTGGTACAGGCCGGGCTGATCCCTCGCCTGTGCCGGGGTGCTGTGCCGCGCAGCGACCGCTGGGCTTTCATCCCGCCTATCCGCCCGGGCCGAAATCCCTTCGGCGAACTGGAGGCCGCCGGGCTGAGCGGCGCGTCGCAGGGGCTGGTGGAAGCTGTCCAGAACTGGCAGAACCTCCACCCCGAAGCAGAGCGGCTGGCGCTGATGCTGGACCAGTTTGAGGAATTCCTGGTGGACTGCCCGGAAGAAACGTGCCGGGAGTTCGTGGCTCAACTGGTGGCCCTGCTGGATTCGCCCCTGCCTGTCACCGTCATCCTGGTGATGCGGGACGACTTCTACAGCCGCTTTGCCCGAGAGGCACGGCCGCTGGTGAAGTGGCTGGAACGGGGCCTGGCGAACGTACCGCTGACCCTGGAACCGGAGGAAGTGCGCGCGATCGTGGAGAAGCCGGCTCAGGCCGTCGGGCTGGATCTGGAGAAGGGGCTGGCCGATATCATTGTCCGGGACGTGACGGAGGCCGCGCCTCAAGGAGTCTCCGGGACTATCCTGCCCCTCCTAGAGTTCGCTCTGACCGGCCTGTGGGAACGGCGAGAGGAAGGGTTGCTGACCCACGCCGCCTACCAGGCCGTTGGCGGAGTAACCGGCGGGCTGACCCACTGGGCCGATGGCGTCCTTTCCCGGCTGGATAAGGAGCAAAGCCAGTTAGCCCGGCGGGTGCTCACCGACCTGGTCCACCTGGGAGACGAGAGTCGGAACATCCCTGACAGCCGCCGGCGCCGGACGCTGGATGAGTTATGCCGCCACGAGGAGAAGCGGGAGGCAGTCCATGAGGTCGTGCGCCTTCTGGCCGACGCCCGGTTGCTCAGCACCGGGCGGGACCTCTCCACCGGACAAGAAACAGTGGAGTTGATCCACGATGCGTTGTTGCGGGAGTGGGGGCAACTGCGGGAATGGCTGCAGGATGACCGCCGCTTTCTGGCCTGGAGACAGGTGCTGGAAAGGCGGGTATGGGAGTGGCAGGATAAGGAGCGGGACGAAGGCGCCCTCTTGGATGGCGCCCTCCTGAAGGAAGCGCAGGACTGGCCGGAGCGGCGCCTAGCGGAAATCGAGGATGAGGCGCAGGAGTTCATCCGCCTGAGCGTCGAGAAAGCCGAGGCCGAACGGCGGGCCAGGGAGCGGTTGCGGCGGCGAATCACCCTGGGGCTGGCCGCCGGCCTGGCGGTTGCTACGCTCTTGGCTCTCCTGGCCTTCTGGCAGGCCGACGTGGCCCGCCGCGAGCGCGATGTCGCCCGGGCGCGGCAGTGGGCCGCCGTGGGCCAGGATGCCCTGGAGCGCCTGCGGGGCGAGCAAGGCGTCATCCTGGGGCTGGCGCTGGGGGTGGAATCCATGCGCCTTGCGCCCTCGCTACAGGCCGATCAGTTGCTGCGCGAGGGGCTGGGCCGCATGGCCCGCGAGGTGGCCCGCATGACCCACGAGGGTGGGGTGGTGGCCGTGGCCTTCAGCCCGGACGGGCGCTATGTGGTCAGCGGGAGTGGGGATGGCACGGCGCGGGTGTGGGAGGCCGTGAGCGGGCGGGAGGTGGCCCGTATGATGCACGGGGGGGATGTAACCTCCGTGGCCTTCAGCCCGGACGGGCGCTACGTGGTCAGCGGGAGCGATTACAAGACGGCGCGGGTGTGGCTCTGGCGCCCGGAGGATTTGATCGAAGAGGCCTGCCACCGCCTGCCGCGCAACCTGACGCTGGAGGAGTGGCAACAGTATGTCGCTGCGGAGGTGCCGTATCACGCGACCTGTCCCGACAAACCCATCCCCGAGGAAACTCCGAAGGCATTGGAGAGCCGGGAGACCCAGTATGGAGCGCTCTCTCAGGGATGGACATTAGTAGCAGGTGTGCTTATCCTGTTCATCTCTGCCCTGGGTATGGTGTGGCTGGGCCGTAGGCGGAGGATCTCCGTCCGGGTGCGCTGGCTCTACGGCGCCGCCCTGTGCGGCTTCATCGTCCTCATCGCCGCCTGGCAGGCCTGGAACGCCTGGAGAGCCCTCACACCCTTCCTCATGGATGCCCTCGGCCTGGCGCTGCTGGCCGTGCTGAGCGCGGTGCTGGCGCGCTTCTCGCTGCGGGCCTCTCCTCCGGGCCGATGGAGTTTGCTCCTGGCCTGGCCGGCCCTGGTTCTGGGCGGGTACATGCTGGCTGTGTATGCGCTGGTCGCCCTGCGCGGGGAACTTCACGGTCTCCCGGGCGCGTCTTGGGTCTGGCAGGGGTGGGCATGGCTGGAGTTCCCCGTCTACGCTTTGAGAAATCTGCCCCTTTCCTGGCCGGACTTCGCCAGCCTGTGGCTCAGGTGGCTGGTCGCGGCGCTCGTCGTGCTCCTCCTGGGCTGGTGCCTGGCCCAGGCCGCCGAAAGCCTGCGGTGGGCGGTGGGACGGCTCAGGAAAAGGGGCGCGTCCCGAGGTTGACACGCCGGAGGGGCTCAGGTAAGATAGACCTGGAAAGTCGCCGTAAGATCGCGCCACCTGGCACGCTCGGAGGGTTTCCGGATGCCCAATCCTCTTGCCCTCCTCACGCCGGCCCTTGAACTCCTGGGCAACAACGTGAAGGTGCTGCCCGCCACCGGCGGCGCGGTGGAAGAACTGCAGCACCCCGACATCGATGAGGTCGAGGACACCCTGCTCAATCGGGAAACGGGCGCGATCACCGATTTTGCCGAAACGCCTACCCCTTCCCCGGCAAACCTCTACCGTCCCACGCCGCCGCTCTTCCGCTTCTTCATCGACGGTTCCCTCCGCAGCTACTACCTGGCCACCGGCATAGAGGGCCGGCGCTCCTTCCCCATCCAACTGGCCCAGATCGGCGCCGCCGTGATGGAACGCGACGACGAAGGCCGTGTCCGTTGCCTGAAGAGCGAGCACAGGGTGTTGCTGCTCGTCCCGACCGGGGCGCAGGGCCTGGTTGAAGTAATTGGTGGCGGGCCGGTGTAATAACGGTCGTCACAAAATGGAAAGTCCAACTCCTGACGAAAATTCCAGGTCGGATGACGCGATTCGAACAGCGGAGGAAAATAACCAGGTCCCTATCGAAGCACTGGGGCTTTCTCAACGTGTTTGCCTGAAACTGCACCTTCATGGTATCCATAGCGTCCAGGCACTGGTCAACAACACCAGGGACCATCTCCGTTCCACTCCCGGACTGCGAGAGCAGGACCTGGCGGAGATCGAGGATACACTCGAAAGGTTCGGGCTTTGTCTCGGTCAGGGCCCGGCGACTTCACCTGAACTGCGAAAGGTGGCGGAGGCTTTGCTGACTACATTCTGGCGCTACAGTTCCAGGCCGATACCGCTCGCAGCATTGGGCCTCCCCGTTCGTGTTCACAATGCGCTGATCAGAGCAGGTATTACCTCGGTCGAGGAACTGCTCTGTCGTCCAGAACCCGGGGTCCAGGGTATCCGTAATTTCGGGCGGGGCGCGATGGCTGTACTTAAGGAGATTTTGGCAGATCTGGGGTTGCAGTTGCCAGAACCTTTGCAGAAACCTCGTCTCTCACCAGCAAGGCTGTCGGGGCCTACCTGCCGATACGAATTTCCCCGGGTGGCAGAACTTGTCGGCTACCTGCGGCAAGGGCGTATCCCGATCGAGGTGTTAGACCTTCCTGCCCGTCCCTACAACATGCTCAGACGCAGCCAGGTTCATACCGTGGAGGAGTTGGTCTGTATGTCCGAACAAGACCTGCTATGCATGCGTGGTATGGGAAGGGCCAGCCTCGAACAGGTCCAAGCCGCGCTTGCTCGGATAGGCTTGTCGCTTGGCAGTCCTATGGTCATGACTGCCGCGCTTCAGGAAGCCCTGGACAAACTTCGGGAACGCTTCCAACCCGAACAGTTAGGACTCGATTTGCTGGAATCGTCGCTGGACCAGATGGTTGCTTTCTGGTTTTCCAAACTCTCGGAGGAACAGTTTCAGGTCGTCTTGTTGCGATATGGGATCAAGGGGAGTCCCCGGAACTTGCAGGAGATTGCTTACCTGGCAGGCCATACTGTTCGAGAGATTATCGAGATAGAGGCAAGAGCACTCCGAGAGGTTGGTCAGAAACGTTACAGACCGTTCATTGAACCGCTTGCTACATGGCTCCGAGCCAGGCTGGACGAAGCAGGCGGGTTGCTCACGGAAGGTCAATTGGCCTCCATCCTCCGTGGCAAATATCCGGACGAAGAGGTTCAGCCGATCGGCATCGCCCGGTTGGTAATGGGGATTTGCGAGGATTTTGCCCGTGTCCCCGGCGAGGATACCTGGGGACTGGTGGATCGCCCGTTGCTTTTTGTACCTGTCGCGAGACGTATCTTGGGCGACGCCCTGGACCAGATGACTGCGCCGATAACGCTTGAGCGGCTACTTGAACAGATGAAGCAGTCACAGGAACAGTATGCCGAACCCCTGCCCGACGACTTTCTTATAGCCTGTATTCGAACCGATTCCCGTATTGAAATCGGCGAGGATGGCACGTGCTTCCCTCGCCGGGATGCGGAGACACCCCGGCGGTCCTTGGAGGAACCCTCGCTCGATCTGCTGATCGATATATGGCTAAACTTTCTAGACGAGAAGGCGCGGGAGGTGCTCTGGAATCGCTACGGGCTGGGAGACGGGCGACAACGTACTCTTGAAGAATGTGGGCAGATCATCGGCGTGACCCGGGAACGGGTGCGCCAAATACAGCAGCGATGCCTGAGAAACCTGGCTCGCGACAGGATGGTTCTGGTTGACAGGATCTTTGACTTTCTCCTCAAGGGAATGCAATCAGCGGGAGGTCTGATGACCGCAGAGGAGGTCGGCCGATATCTCGCCAGCGTGTATCCCGTAGAGCAGGTGCATCCTGTAGCGGCAGGGCAGTTGCTGCTCCTGGCCTCCCCACGTTTCAAGGAAGTGATCAAGGGATACCTCTGGGGCCTCCCAACGGCCCCGTTCGGCCTTGTTCAAGACATCCAGGATGAGATGAAGCGCATTCTTGAGGAGGTGAACCGTCCGCTTTTCCCGAAGCAGGTGGTCGTTCGTTTTAAGAAAAGTGCCTTTTACCAAAGGAATCAAAGGGGGCTGGGCGACGCCTTCGTTGCGGCCTGCCTGCGGACGCACCCAGAAATCGAGCGGGATCCAGGGAACCGCTGCATACTAAAAAAGTGGAGCAAGAAACGGCTTGATGAGATTGTGCAGGCTCTCTATGAGATTGGCCGGCCGGCCCACTTCACGGTCATTGCCGAACGCGCCAACATGCTCTTACCTCCCGAACAACGGACTTCAGCCCAAACGGTGCGTGCCTGTATGGAACGCCGAACGGACATCTTTATCGGACTGGGCCGGGGAATATACTGGCTGCGGGATGGTGAGACCGATGATGAAGGGCATCTCCCTCTTGGCAATCTGGCCCTTCAGTTCGACCGGCTACTCCACTGGCAGGCCGAAATGGAAGGTCGTGATAGCAACGTCGGGTATGACACACACACAGAGGTGGAGAAAATACGCCGGATCGGCTTGGACTTCTTTGGCAAATGAGGTGGACACTTGCGCCTGGTAACCTCCCTGACAGTCGATGCCAGTCTCTTACGCAAACTCTTGAACCTGTGGGATGCGGGAAACGATCCACGCAATCCCTTTGCCGCCGTGCTGGTGACGCCGCTATTTGCCTCTCCGGGGACGCTACGAATGATTCGGGACGAATTTCAGGAGAAACGAGGCAGTATCGTTTATTTCGACTCCGGAGGCTATTACGCTCAACAGGGCAAGATCGCCTTCCGAGATCTGTACTGCGCTTTGCGCGACTACTACCGTGACCCAGCCAATCAATGGGCGGATTGGTACGTCTTTCCTGACCACGTGCCGACCTCAGCCGACCCTGCGGATGTGGTCGCCCAGAAAGTTAACGACACTGTAACGGCTGCCCGGATGTTCTTTGCGGAGATGCCCGCCTTTGTCCAGGAGCGGGCCCTCCCGGTCATCCAGGGCCATACCATCGAACAGGTGGACCGATGCATCGAGACCTACCAGGCCATGGGGGTCAGGTATATCGGGTTTGGCAGTTTCGGCACCGGCGGAGACTCCAGCATCAATGTGGCCGATGCCCGATCGGCCCAGGCGGTCGTTCACATTGTGGACAGGCTTCGTGCCGGCCTGCGACTGCACGTCTTTGGAGTTTCTACGCCGCCGGTCATCTATGCTTTCAATCGCCTCGGTGTCTACAGTTTTGACAGCCTGGCCTGGGTCCGCTCGGCTGGCTATGGCAAAGTCTTTCTGCCCTTCACACGGGCCTACAACGTTTCCCACCGCAGCACACGTAACTCGGCCCTCAGTTACGCCGAGTTCGTGCAGATCAAAGAGCGATCGGGACACCATTGCCCATTTTGTGAAGACTTTGATCTGCTACGCGAAAGCCGACTCCATCGCTGTCTGCATAATCTTGTCGCAGTCATGGAGACGGCGGAGGAAACCGGTATGAGGAGCGATATCGTCTCCTTGATTGCGTGGAAATCTGCCAAATACTACCGTCTGTTCGAGAGGGTTTACGGTGAGTGAAGAGTACGTTTTCCATATCCGCAACGCCTCCCCTGGGGATTTGCTGGCTACGCTGGCGACACTTGAGGCCTACCCTGGGACGCCGACCGTCGGGGAGATCGTTGCCCGGGCCGAAGAACTGGGGTTCACCATTCGTGACCAGCAGCGTCTAGAAGCCTTGATGACTGCCCGTGACCTCAATCTGGTCGAACGGGACGAGAATATCTTGACCGCCTACGGGCAGACCCTTGTGCAGATCGAAGCAGGCAAACCCGACTTGTTCGTCGATCTGGTCCACGGCCTGCAGTATACGCTCTGGGATGAGCGTCGGCCCGGCGCATATTGCTTTTCGTGGAGTTACCGCACGCTCTGCCAGATCCTTTGGCAGGCCGGCAACCTGGATCTGGGGGACCGTCGCGCCTTGGCTTCCGAGGTGGAAGGGCGCGCGCGGTCCGCGTTCGGCCGGCCGGAGATCTCATTCAGCCCAAAGAGCATCGGGGGCGCGATGCTCTGGCTGGCGGAACTGTCGCCCGCTGTGCTCGATGGGGAGCGTTTCACGCGGCGCTCCTTTTGCCCCCCTGAACTCTTTGTGTTCGCTCTAGGCTTTCTTTTCCGGTCCCACGGGATCGACTATGGAACCAACCTGCGGCTGAGCGAGGAATGTCGGGACGAACTTTGCCAGGTATGCCTCTTGGAACCCGGCAACTTTGATCGGGTTCTGGATTATGCCCTGGCCCAGTTTGATTACCTGGAACGCGGGATGGGCGGTGGATGGGGACGGTATGTCACGCTACGACGCGCTCCGCAACTGGGGGATTTTCTTTGAGCGACTTGCTTCGGACGATGAACCTGATCAAGACGAATCGTAGCATCGCCTGGCTGACGCCTTCTCAACAACAGGCTCTGCAGGTGTTACGGGGGTTGTTCCGTGTTCCCTGTTGCGTAAACCTCTACGGCCCGGCCGGGGTGGGCAAAACTTTCCTGGCATGGATTCTCGCCGATACACTGGGCTACATCTATCTCACCCACTCTGCGCTTCTCAGGGAGACTGAACCACTGAGCGCCCCAGGCGTGATCGTTGACAATATGGAACCAGGACGCCAGGCCCATCGGGACATACTGAAATTGCTGAGTTTTCGAGGGATACACTATGCTGTTCTGGTGACGCGCCAGGTTTTGCAAGACTATACGTACTGTGTTGGGCTCACGTTAACGCCGGCAGATCAAGCCCAAGTCAGGGAGAACCTTGCCCGGATTGGCATCTTCCGACCCGCCGTCGATTCGCCCAACTTGTGGGGACTGGTCAACCCGGCGTTAGCAGGAGGGCACAATGCTCGAGGGATTGCAAGCGATCCTTGAAAAAGAAGTGGTCCTTTCCACGGTCAACCCTGATGACCTGCTGCGCACTCCCCAGCGGGTAGAAGACGTTTACCGCAGGCATGTAGCCGCCTTTATCCCAATGGGCGAAGTAGACGCCCTTGGGAAGCGCTTTGCCCGGGAAATTGAGCAAGCGCATACCCCCAAAGGAATGATTGTGGCCCCTTATGGATACGGCAAGACAAGTACGCTGGCCTTTTTGTGGGCCGAATGCGAGTCTCAGGGTGTTGTGGCCGTCCCTCCTTTCTACTGCGCCACGCTACTCGATATACTCAAGGCCACCTACGGTTGGGTGAAGTACCGGCTTGAAACAACTCAGCCGGAACTGATCGCCAATCTGGACGAAGTCTACCGCAAGTACAGCGTCTCCAGTATAGAGCAAATGGCAGCGCACTACGCAGAGGAGCATGGCATAGCCCAGGTGACTGCCATAGGGTTGCTCCGAGATATGCTCAAAGATGGTACATTGGTTTTGGAAATCACTCCGTCTCACCTGCTCTTCTTTCTGGACGCCACGGTCGCCCTCGTTGTGCGAGGTGGTTTCAGAGGGCTGGCCATCTTGCTCGACGAGTTCCAGCAGTACATTAACAAAAGCGCCAACCTGAAACGCACGATTCAGGAGTTTCGAGAATTTGTGTGGGGGCTTGACACACGCGCCACTCCCCTTGGTGTTCTGATCAGCCTGCCTACCTATGCGGAATCTGTGATTCAAGAGCAAGGAAAAGATATCCTGCACCGGCTGAAAGCCGACAACTTTTACTACCGTCTGCAGGACATCTACACGCGGGAGTTTCCACTTCGCCTTTGGGAGCGTTACACGGCGACGTTCCGCCTGGGACCCGCAGGACGCGCCATCATAGATGACTATGCCCTGCAGGCATTGGGCCAGATTGCCGAACGCGAGGATCTGGGGGAAGGGCCGCGAACGGTGATCGATACCTTTAAGCGGGCGATTGCCTGCTACCAGGACCGGGGCCGAAGTTACAATCCTGTGGACCTCATCGACGATTTTCTTCAGGGCAATATCCGCTTCCAGGCCCAGGCTAACAAGATCAGGACCGTCACCAGGCAGGCTCTGGGTTCGGCAGCAGTAGATACGCCGGAAAAAATCCGAGCCATCAAGCTTATGGCGGCCTTTCCCAGGGGGTGTCCAGTTGAGGTACAGAAGCGCTATGGTGTGTATGAGGCGGTAAATGCCCTATCCCGGCAGGTCCACGGCGAACTGATGACCCATCTGTCAGAGGGCTACACCCTCTTGGGGCTACGCCCTTCCGAAGGTCCGACGCGAATTGTGGACATTGTCATCACCCAGTTCTGGCGGGAGTACGAAGAAGATGAACTTCACCTGGAATCGGCCATACGAGCCTTTGCCCATCGGGTTCTTCCGGTGGCCTTTCAGCGCCGAAGAGGGGCTGCGGCCGTAGGTTGGGGGGAGATGAATTTCACCACCTCGTCCTCGGGGAGTTATAGTGCCTTGGTGGAGGGGACTTTCACCCCCCGATTCCCGCACCGTTCCCTGGGGCTACAAATCGCTTACGAAGAGAAACGACTCCAGCCGCTTGCGAGAGGCGCCGATATGCAATTCGATTTTCTGTTTGATCTGGCCGGACCTGAGGACCCCGGCGAACTGCTGTTCCCGTCAGACGGGGTGATTCGCTTCCGTTTGAACCTCCAGCAGAGATTCGGCCCGGCGATGCCTGACGACATCCGCAAATTGCAGGACTTTGTCAATCCCGAATTTGTGACTCCTTTGCTGATGCTCAGCCTAATCGATTATTTCGATCGTTGGGAAGAAACTCAGGAACAGGCTGTTCCGGAAAGCGACAGGGCGGAGATTGAGTACCTCATTGGTCGTCTGGTTGGCCATATCTCCCAAATGTTGTTCAACCGGTCGTTGGCCCAAAGCGCTGTTCCTCCCTTGCATCGTGTGGGCAACCTGCTACTCGAGGAATTGTTCAACCGGCGTTGTGGGGAACTGTGGCCTCACTATCGCACGCTCTACGTTTCCGCACAGTACGAATCGGTGCTCAACGACTATATTAACGCGATGCGGGATATGCCGTTGAAGCAACGGCGCGGTCATGCCCCTCTACGGGATGCCAAAAGCACGCTGGCTCGCCGATTTGGCCTGGGTAGCGTGGCAACTTTCGAGAACCGTGTCCGCGAACAATACGCGGATCTGATGCGGATCGTAGAGTGGAAAGGCCGTGGCGATGAGGACACTGCCGAAATTGTTTTGCAACTCCATCCCTTGGAAAGCGCGATCCTGGATAGACTTCGGAATAGTCCGACGCGCCGCCCGGTTGGGGGGCAGGAAATGCCTGTGCTATTTGCGAATGAAGTGGAAGAACTGGCGCGCCCACTGGGATACCGCGAAGAGGAAATGTTGCTGGCCTTGCAGTTACTGGCAGCGCGGGGCTACATCCGATTTGATACCCAGGACAAGTTGGTCTATCTGGTACAGGTGGGTAGCGAACTCACCGACTTGCGCGCCCGATTGAAGAGGCTACTGGCGGATCTAGCCACCATTCCGCCGGACTTGCTTGACACAAGGCGGTTTGCTGTTTTCCGGGCTACTTTAGAAGAGATACGGCTTCGCCTGGAGTTGGAACTCGAGGATGAGGAGGAACTTGACGAACTGAAAACACGACTTGCAGACTTGGAAAGAGACCTGGATGCGGCGTTGGCAGAACGACGGGCTTCCTTACGTGGTCAGTTGAATAGCCTCGCCCTTGAGATCGAGCGTGACCTCATTGTCCTGCGCCAGAGCGATATATTGGACCGCGAAATACAGGGCCAGCTGGGTTTTGTGCAACACTTGAACGAGTTGCGGCAAGACTTGACCAAAGTTCGCCGCCAATTGGCAACCGAGTACGCAGCCTTGAAAAAGTCAATGAACGAAGTACTGTCTCTCACCGGCGAAGGCCCAATCGCTGAAGCAGTCGCCTTACACCGGGCGTTGTGCGAAAGTGGGGAGCGACGAAGTAATCTAGAACAGTGGCGTGAGCAACTTCAGGGAAAAATAGCACATCTTGAACGATGGGTTGGCCTGTTACAAGATGCGGATCGTCTTTTTACCGCCCTGCAGCGAGTCCCCGACCTTCGTGACCAACTGACACGCCAGGTCGTCCCGGAAATCCAAGCGCACCTGACCAAACGGAAGCAGGAGGGGTTGGGGGACTGGGAACCGTTCAAGGCCAAAGTCGCTGCCATTGAGGAAGAGTTGGGGAAACGCCGCCGTCACGGGAACGAGCAGTTTGGTCAGGCGAAGGAACGTTACGAATCTTTCCTGCGAGAAATCGAGGTAGGAGATTATCGTCCACGCACTCGCTATACCTACGGCGAGGACGAGGAATCGTACCGGGATCTCTACGAAGAAGTAAGGGCCAAGATAGAAGGTCGGCTGGATGAGATCGCGGCCGATTTGGAACGGGACAAAACGGACTTGCTGAAAGCCCGGTACATCTACATGCTCAACGAAGCCAACCGGGCCATTGTGACCGAATGTGAAAGGCAGATCGCCGCGGCCGAGAAGGAATTGACGACTCTGCGGCGTGCCATTACCCTCTCTCTCGTCCAGCAGGGAGGAAACGAACTGGCAACCGTTGGCCAACAGGTCAAGCAATTAGCAACACTTAGCAGGGACATTCGAGAAAAAGTAGGACCAGTGTTATACGCCGATCACCGTCTTACCGAGGCGGAATCCCGCGTGTTGGCCGCTTTTGGTAAACGCCGTGACATAGACCTTACGGACCTGTTCGTTGAATTGCGGCGTGCAGGACAAGAGATCGAGTTGGGCGATCTGCTGAAACTGCTGGAAGCGCTCTATCGCAAGAATCGCGTTATCATTCAGGTGCGGCAGCGAGGGTAAGGTATTGGAAGAACTGCTTGCTTTGCTAGACAAAACGCCAGCGGTTGTGAATATCCACCCCGTTTCGCTCTGCTTTTTGCCCTCAGATGTGCTGATCCTGGGCACAGAAGCAGAAGCAACCTGGTTGCTGGACGATCCCCACCCGGTGTTGCCGCAGCGTATCCTGATTACTGGGGCGACCTCGCTCTATGAAGGCCGGTTTCCGCATATCCGCTACGAGCATGACCCCTTCACGCCAGCCCTTAATAGCATCCTGCTGGAGCGTTTCGAGGATGTGGCTACTCGTATGCTCTGCCAGAGCGCACTTCCCGACCGTATCGTCAGAAGTAGCGACCTCTTTGACCTCGTTCTCCTTTTTCTGGTTGATGGGCTTTCCTATCGTGATGTGCGGAATTGGGCCGCGTCGCCAAATACCATTTTTACTATCGAACCATGCCTTGTCGACGTGCCAACGCTGACACAGACTGGCTTCTCTAACATAATCGGAGATCCTCCGGTAGCGGCACGCCTCTTTGACCGTGGGTTTCATGATCGCCTGGGATTCACATACTGGGATATTCAGGATAACGAGATGGCTGGCCACCTCTTTCATACCATTCCTCGGACAGAAAAGGCGGGGGACTTCCGGAAGATCGTGAGTGCTTTGCGCGAATACCTGGAGACAGCGGCGGGTAGAAAGTGCTATGTTCAGATTGTACGTACCGGACTCGACGGGTACGTGCACAATCAAAAGCGCAAGCCGCCGGTGGCTGAGATCGTCGCCGATGTCCGGAGAGAATTCGAGACTCTCGGCAGCCTCTTGCGTGAACTGGGAGTGCGGTCCTGCCTGTACCTGACCGCTGACCATGGCATTTTGTGGCGCGATGAATTTGAGCCCAAAATCGTGGGAAACGCGCCGGCCAGATCCAGTCCTCGTTGGTGCGGTTGGCGCGAACTATACTACCAGGAGGACAGGGGGCGGCGCTTTGTGGTAGGGGGCGAGGAATACTATTGTCTGGGTTTCCCAAAGGTGCGGCGTCCTTTGCGCATCGATGAACAGGGTGTCCATGGCGGGATTTCGTTCCAGGAATCCATCGTTCCCTTTATTACTTGGGAGGTACTGCCTGTAGCGGCAGGAGGTACGGCGCTATGATGCTTAACATTGGCAAAGACTTGCAGACGGGCGACTATGTCTACCTGGACGGGTCGCGTTCACGGGCGGTTCTGGTGTGTGGAAAGCGGGGGTCGGGCAAATCCTACACGTTGGGGGTGATTGTCGAAGAATTGCTTGAGGCAAAGGATACCCTGGTAATCATTGTGGACCCGATGGGCATTTTCTACCCGATGGCTCAGGCGAACAATGAACAAGAAAGGCTACTTTGGGAATGGGGACTCAGCGCCAAAGGAATGCCGGTACTGCTCTTGGTGCCGGGCGACCCGGAACGGCTATATGGCGGACCCGAGGTAGTCGCAGCCATGGAAAGTCGCGGAGTTCGATTCCGGCAATTTCGCATCAACCCGGCGGACCTTTCTCCCGATGCCTGGTGTGAATTGTTCGATCTGAGCATCGCGGATGTAATGGGCATCGCGCTCTTCCGGGCAGTGCAGGGCCTGGCTCGCCGCCGTAAGGAGCAGTTCTTTATCCCTGATATCATCGAGGCTATTGAGGAAGACGATCTTGTCGCCGATAAGACCCGTGAGGCGTTGCGCAATCGTCTGGAGATGGCTGCTGACTGGGACATCTTCAGCCAGCGCTATCGTGAGGTCTGGGAAGTTTTTGATCCAGCGGCGGTTAACATCGTGGACTTGAGCACGCTGGATCCCGGTCCGCGAGGACGGCGCAACCTGGTCGTAGATGTACTGGCCCGCGATATCTTCAAACGTCGCACCATTGCCCGCCGTAAGGAGGAGTTGGGGTTGATCGGCGAACTGCCACGGGTCTGGATGTTGATCGACGAGGCCCATCAGTTTATCCCTTCAGGGCGGAGCACGCTGGCGAAAGAAGCCCTGATCCGTTGGGCCAAGGAAGGACGCCAACCGGGGGTGTCTTTGGTTGTGGCCAGCCAGCAACCCTCGGCCATCGATAGTGAAGTCATCACCCAGTGCGATGTTATCCTGGCGCAGAAACTGACCAACCATCTGGATATCCAGGCAATCAACGCGCTTAGCCAGGACTATATGGCCAGTGAACTCAAAGCCTACATCCGTAAACTGCAGCGGCGCGGGGAGGCGGTTCTGGTGGACGATGAACAGGAAAAAGTCATATTGCTTCAGGTGCGGCCACGCAAAAGTTATCATGGTGGGGGGGAGGCCCGGGGATGAGCACGTCGGCCTATTCGGTGCGCAAGGCCACGCCAGTAGACTTGGATGGAATCAAGGCATTGGCGGATGCTCACAAGCACGAACTGGGCTTTGTGCTCCGGCCGGCCCTGGCCAGGTCGATCGCCAGAGGTATGTTGTTGGTCGCGGAAAACCGCAGTGGACTGGTAGGCTTTGTCGAGTACTATCATCGCCGAGACGGGCAAACAACGCTATATCATATCGCCGTCGTCGTCGACCACCGGCGGGAGGGGGCAGGGCGAGCACTCATCGACGCACTGTGTGACGAAGCCAGGTGTATGGGACAACGGAAAATTCGCCTGAAATGTCCCGAAGGTCTGTCGGCCCAGAGCTTCTATGCCCAAGTGGGATTCCGCCTCGTCGAATGGGAGAGAGGAAGACGACGGGCTCTGGCCATATGGGAACGTTGGTTCGATTAGCGGTCTTCACTGTGGCACTCGTGCCCATCTGGCCGTAGGTAAGTCTCCTTCTCTTGCCGAACAAGGTAAACGCCATCAGGATGTGGCGATAAGCAAGCGACCGCGTTTTTTCTATTTGCGCAACATGGACGTCAACGCCTTTGTGCTCTACGGCCTGCCCGGCGAGACCATCGACGGCGTGGTCAAGACCGTTCTGTTCGTCTCGGAAATCGTCGCCCATTATCCCGATGTTGTTTACCCCGGTTCCCTCGTCTCGCCTGTACGAACAATATCTTCCCTATTTCCGGGAGCGGGGCTGGGACCAGGACCTGCACATGCTGAACGGCAAGTTGTTCCCCTTCCTGGCCATAAACGAAGGTTCGGTGGAGGACTATATCGACCTGCAGCGGCTGATGTTCACCCTGAACACGCACTACCGCAGCCGATCATTTCAGGTCTTCGGGCCGAGCCGGGTCAGTGCGGCGTTCCGGGAGAATCTGAGCAATGGATTTGAGGAGGTGATCCGGCAGTATAGGGAGACGGGCATGCAGACCGTGTCCGGAGCCCGGCAGTGAGGACAGGGAGGCTGCGATGACGCCCTACTCCCCCGGCGACCGCATCGCCGGCCCCATCCGCCGCATCTGGGGGATAGCGCAGCAAGTCCCCCAAGAAAGTAGCCACGACCGCGAAGGTCAAGGCTGATGGGAGGCGTTGTTTTTGGTCGTTTCACGGGTTGCGCTGCCAACAGGAGATTTTCGCGCAGCAA
>Ga0078972_1008462_pt1 | contig 21487 bp, 14 predicted proteins | sample YelNatPaOPGAMG01_FD_67568 | JGI IMG/M metagenome (GOLD analysis project Ga0078972, IMG submission 67568) | Hot spring thermophilic microbial communities from Obsidian Pool, Yellowstone National Park, USA - OP-RAMG-01 (SPADES assembly) (version 2) | ecosystem: Environmental > Aquatic > Thermal...
ATCCTGGCCCTGCATAAGGGGCCAAGGGTGAGGCTGCTCGCCTATTAAAAGGGAACGTGAGCTGGGTTTAGACCGTCGTGAGACAGGTCGGACTTTATCTGCTGGGAGTGTTGGCTGCTTGAGGGGAAAGGGTCCCTAGTACGAGAGGAACGGGACGCTGTGGCCTCTAGTTAACCGGTTGTCTGATAAGGCAGTCGCCGGGCAGCCACGCCGTTGTGGATAAGAGCTGAAAGCATCTAAGCTCGAAGCCTCTCCCGAAAAGAGGCAGCCATTCCCGTTTACCGGGACGAAGGCTCCCATAAAAGATGGGTTTGATGGAGCCGGGGTGTAAGCTAGAAGACTTCGGTCGACTAGCTCAGCCTGCGGCCACCAATCGCCTGAGATGTCGAGTCAATGTAGTGTCTGAGCGATATTTAGATGAGACACAGGTGTTTCAGAAGCGATTTGGCGTAGAAAGTATGTTTGGCTTATGCATGGTTAACCGTTTGTTTGTTAATTGATTTTGAGGTTAGCGGTATTGACTGTTTTTTTATTTTGGTTGTTGCCGTGACCCCCTCTTATTTCAACAACAACCAGCGGCTTATAAGAAAGATCGCTTTTTTGTTTCTGCGTCTGGCTTTGATTGCAGGCTGGTTGTGGAGCAAACCGCAAGCAGCTGCGAACACAATATACAGCAGCGTTTGTTGCTCTGCCGACCCTCCCCTCCCCTATAAAAAGGCAGATTGCAAAGTTTAATTCGGGTTTCTGTTTTTCTAGTAGTTGATGATGGCAGCGGCGCCCTTACTCATCATCTTCCAGCTCACTTGGCAGTGGCGGCTGTTTTGACGTAGGCGTTTGCGAGGCGTTGCTGTTTGGTTGTGGAGCTTTCCTCAAGCAGAACCGGAAAATAGTTTGCTGTTAAAGAAAATCGATTGTTTTCAACGTGCTGGGGTTTCGCTAAAGGAGCAACTCCAGACGTTTTGATAGCACATTAAGCGGTCGGTAAGTTGGGGCAAAAACTAAAAGCAAAAGGCTATACTTTCATTCAGGCGATAGCTTGGAGAAACAAGCGATAGGCATCTGTTACTAATGCTCCCCCTAAAGACGGCGATTCTTCTAAGAAGGCGGTTTACCAATGCGGTGTTTGCAATATGGTTTTGTGATCTACATCGTAAGCCCAAACTGCCTTATTTCGTTGATTGGGAAACCCGGTTTGATGTTCAGGGGAACCCAGAAGTTAAGGCACTGAATATGGTGGGTCATGCTGATTTTGTTTAGCTAAGACAAATAGTTGAACAGCTTGCAAAAGAAAGATTAATTCAAAATCAGTAAATGTTCGATAAATGTCAGTAACCGCCAAGAAGCTGCTTCAGGAAACATTAAATTTTACCCTACACTACCCATCCCAAAGGCGCTGGAGTAATGGTGACAGAAAAACCCGCTCATTTTCTAGGTTGTCAATTGGCAACCAGCAAATCCGTCAAACAACACAAACTAAGAAAACGTATAGCTTGGCTTTCTGCCAAAGAAGCCAAAGACAAAGAGTTTCTGTCGCTCTACATCCCAAGCGGTGCATCAATAGATCAGGTAGTTGACACAGTTAAGAATGCCCCCGATTGCAAAGCAGAATCCAACGCTAATACAGAGCGCCTTGAAGCTGCACCAAAACAGCTACTCCAACACCTAAAGCAGAAGGGGGAAATTCCAGGGAACGGTGTCGCTGTTTTTGCGGGGACCTTTGCGGCTAGCGCGTTCGAGGGTGAACGCTTAAACATCGAAGAAATCGCCCCGCCAGAACCAATCACTGCCTACCTTTACGAAGTGGGCAATCATTTCCAGTTACAGCCTCTGAGAGAGATGCTAAGAGACCAAAAAACCGTCGGCATAATGGCTTTAGATGCTAAAGACGCAAGCTTCGGCTTACTTGTAGGCGAACAAATAGAATTAATTGACAATATCTCATCAGGTGTGCCTGGAAAAACTGGGAAAGGTGGACAGAGCCAAAGGCGCTATGAACGGGAGCGCGACATGGAACTCACCGCATTTTTCCATAGAGTGGCAGAGCACGCGGCAAAAGCTTTCCTAGAGGACCACCAAGTCACCGTGTTGCTTGTCGGAGGGCCTGGTTCAACAAAAAACGATTTCTTGAAAGGCGACTTCCTCAATTACCAGCTAGACAACGTCCTGTTAAACACCGTTGATACCAAATCCGCCGACAAAACCGCTTTAAGAGAGATTCTTGGCAAATCAACGGAATTCTTGAAAAATATGTGTGGTCCAGAAGAGAAAAAAATCGTTGAACGCCTCCTAACGGAGTTGGCTAAGTCTTCGGGTTTGGCGACTTATGGGTTTGATCCAGTTTTAAAGGCGCTTAGTAGCGGCGAAGTAGATGTTGCTTTGGTTACCGACGATACAGGTATCATTGAAGTTGTTGCCGTCTGCAAACGATGTGGCACAGAAAGGACAAATGTCGTGGATGAAAAGAAAATTCAGTCCATGCATGACATCTTGTTTAGCCCATGTAAGAACTGCGGTGGAACGGCATTTGAAATAGTTGATAGGGACATTGTGGATGTCTTGGAGGATCTTGCTTCTCAAACAGACGCGCGGGTTGAAGTGATCTCTTCGGTCTCGGAGGAAAAAGCAAAGCTTTCAGCCCTAGGCGGTTTTGCTGCTCTACTAAGATATAGGGCTAACTAATTGAAAAGCGACCGTCACAATGGTCACGCACACAGCCATATCACCCTAAACCGCCTATTCTAAATTCAGCAATGAGAGGCTGCAGGGCTCCAAAACCCCTACCCCCAAAGAAGTGCCTAGTTAGAAGGTTTGCATTTTTCCTTCTTCTCCTTAAAGAGGAGCCAGGCAGCCTCCCCCCATCCTCCAACACATCTTTATGTGTAACGAGACATCCATTGTTTACTGCTAAAGCAGTTTCTTTCCTCCTTAAAATCGCTCTTCTCTGTAGATTGGAATGAACAAGCGAATTACTGAAAGAATTATATCTCGTAAATGTAAATTGCTTATAGGGTAGTTTTAGTGTCTCCTTCTAGGTCTCCTATGAAAATGAATCAGGACAAACTCGACTCCACTTGTGGCGTTACTGAAATAAAGGCTGAAGAGTCGCTTAAAGATAATGAGCAAAAATACAAACTTCTTGTTAACAGCTTAAACAGCATTGTGATGACGATCGACAATCATTTAAGAATAACCTACATGAACAAGTATGGGCTTGATTTTTTCGGTTACTCTATGCAGGAGATTTTGGGAAAAAGTGTTTTGGGCACCACGATACCTCTAAAAGACGATAAAGGCGTCGATCTTGCCCAGATGACTCAGGACATAATCAAGAATCCGCAGAAGTACAAGACAAATATCCACAAGAACATGCGTAAGAATGGAAAACTGGTATGGGTTTCATGGACAAATAACCCAAGATACGACCAAGACGGCAACTTGTTAGAAATTTTAGCCGTGGGCAATGACATTAGTGAACTCAAGAAAGCTGAAGACGCACTGCATGAAAGCGAAGAACGGTTCTCCACAGCTTTCCATATTAACCCCACTGCCATGGCTATCACAAAGATGGACGGTCGAATGGTTGATGTTAATAACAGTTTTCTATCGCTTGTCGGCTTTAGTCGACAAGAGGTAATTGGAAAAAGTGGAGTTGAACTGGGACTCTATGCGGATAAATCAGATAGGGAAGCTCTACTCAACCAATTAGAAAAAAGCGGTGTCCTACTAAATCATGAATTAACATTTGTCCATAAATCTGGCAGAATTGTTAATACAATTTTTTCGTTAATCCGCATTACTCTAAACGGGGAACCGCATCTTCTGGGCTCAGCAATCGACATTACGAAGCGCAAAAAGGCTGAGGAAGCGTTAAAAGAAAATGAGCGCCTCTATAAGGCAGTTTTCGATAACAGCCAAGATGGCTTTTTAATGGCTGAAGTCCTATACGACGAGGATGGAAGGCCTTGTGATAATCGAATTCTAAAGGTTAACAGTGTTTTTACTAAACAGGCAGACATCAAAAGTAAAGACATTATCGGACGAAAATTAAAAGACTTAGGCCGCAGCATCGAGCAATCCTGGCTTGATACCCAGAATTCCGTCCTGCGAACAGGAAAGTCAATTCATTTCGAAAATTATAGTCAAGAGACAAAACGTTACTACGACATCTATATGTTTCCCATTACCCGAACCATTTTTGGAGAACTTTTCAGAGACATAACTGAGCGCAAAAAAGCTCAAGAAGAAATAGAACGCAGCAGCCAAAGAATAAATGAAATCCTTGAAAGCATCTCAGACGACTTTATGGTGCTGAATCATAACTGGAACTTCGTTTACGCCAACAGGCAAGCAGCCAAACTTGTCGGCTTAGAACCTAAAGACATCGTTGGCAAGAACTTTTGGGATTTGTTCCCACAAAATAAGGACACATACGTCGAGCAAAACCTGCGCGAAGCGATGGAGGACCAGAAGATCAGGCGGTTTGAATTATTTGGACAATATTCCAAAATGCATAAACTGATTACGACTTATCCTTCAGTTGAAGGCATAGTCTTGATAGCCACGGATATAACTGAACGCAAGAGCCTGGAGGACCAGCTCCATGAAAAGGAGCGGTTAGCCGCCATCGGCGCCACAGCAGGCATGGTTGGACACGACATCCGCAATCCCCTGCAGGCTATGATGAGTGATGTTTACCTGCTAAAAGAGCTACTGATTGCTATGCCGCAAATGCAAACCAAAGACGAAGTCGCAGAAAGCCTAGACGGCTTAGAAAAAAATATTAGCTATGTCAACAAGATCGTGGCTGACCTGCAGGACTACGCTAGACCACTTAAACCTGAGTATTCAATGGTTTACTTGCCAGACGTAGTTACGAGTATCTTCAAAACCGTAGAGTTGCCTGATAATATTAAACTCTTAATCGACGTTAAAGCTCCTGATAAAGTTGAAACCGAAGCCACTTTTATCCGACGCTCGCTCACTAACCTAGTTAACAACGCCATCCAAGCCATGCCTGACGGTGGAAACCTAACAATCTTAGTTTCTGAAGCCCAAAACAGACTGTTGATAACCGTGGAAGACACGGGTGTCGGCATCCCTGAAGAGGTGAAGCCAAAATTGTTCTCTCCAATGACCACTACCAAGGCTAAGGGGCAAGGCTTAGGCTTAGCCGTCGTCAAACGCTTAGTTGAAGCGTTAAACGGCAACATAACATTTGAGAGCCAGAAAGGCAAAGGAACCAAATTCATCATCGAGTTACCGCTGACAAAGCCGAAAGCAGCCACAAACTCTTGACAACCTATTTCTATGAGAAAGCGTTTAATTGTTACTTAGCTGGCGCTGTTTTGGAGGGTTTTGTTGAGGCGCATACTGGTACTGGCGCTTATACTCATCGTTGCTTTAGCATCCATAATTACTGCGTCACAGGTGCTTCCCGCTTTACTCAACATGAATTCGTCAGTGGACAAATCAGATTTCCATTTCGGCGTTTCTTTTGGCGGCAACACATCCGCAGAAGCCAAAACCCTCATTGACCGAGTCAAAAACTTCACTAACCTCTTTGTTGTGCAATCAGGTCCCGTCAGCACCAACGAAACCGCCCTCAACGAAATCGTCAATTACGCAGTAGACTCAGGCCTAGATGTGATCGCCTACTTTGGCTATTTTAACCCCAACTACCCCTGGCAGGTGCCCTGGCTGGATTACGCGAAGCAGCAATGGGGCAGCCACTTCTTAGGCGTCTACATGCATGATGAACCCGGCGGCTCAGTAATAGATGCCAACTGGACAGGATACTTTAAGCAGCTAAGCATACGCAACAGCTCCATCTATTACCAGCATCAACCCCAAATTAACTTAGCAATCAACGGCACCCTGCCGCTGAACAACTATGAACTAAACCAGGTAGCCTACCACTTCGTAGACGAATTACAGTTAGATCCCTACCTTAAAGAACTCAGAACACGCTCAATCCCCTCTTTCACCTCCGACTACGCGCTCTACTGGTTCGATTACGAAGGCGGATACGACACTATCTTTGCAGAATTAGGCTCCAACCAAAGCAGCACCCAAACCATCGCGTTAGCAAGAGGCGCAGCTGACATGCAGAACAAATCCTGGGGAACCATAATCACCTGGACCTACGACCAACCCCCATACCTCGTAAATGGAACAGCAATGTATAGTGAACTCCTCGCCACTTACATGGCGGGTGCAGAATACGCAGTCATCTTCGACTACCCAAAGATAACTGGCGACCCCTACGGCATCCTCACAGAAGACCACTTTGCAGCTATGGAAAAATTCTGGAGCACCATACAAACCCTAACTCCCAGCGACAAAGCAGAGGCAGCTTTTGTTCTACCGCAAAATTACGGTTGGGGCATGCGAACGCCTAACGACACAATTTGGGGACTGTGGCCTGGCGACGCTACCTCTGGAATGATTTGGAATGCTACAGGGAGACTGCTAACTCAGTATGGTTTACGCTTAGATATTGTCTATGATGACCCTCTGTTTCCGCTTGGAGACAAATATGAGCAAGTGTACTGGTGGAATCAAACATCATAGCTTTAAGAAATATATCAAAAGGGGCATCACCGTTAAATAGAATTTCTCATTCTACAGGCAGTTCCCCAGAGGTATGGACGCTTGCCCAAAACAAAACTCTCTACAGCGCTGCTGCTACTTCTCATCCTATCGTCCACTGCATTTTTAGGCGTAGCCAAAGCCCAGACGCTTGATGATGACAGTTTTCTTTGTGATCGGCTAAGGCTCAACCTACATGGGCGGCAACGGCTCTAACCTATGGGCAAATCCACTATCCAGACAACGCCTATCCACTTCAAGTCACCGTTACATTTGCCCCTTATGCAACCCAAAACAGCAAAGTCATGCCCCTCTGCTACGGCATAGACGCAAAAGGTGACCCAGCTAAGACACCATTTAGCGGCGGCACACTCTTTGTGCTTCCAGAATTCGGGTTGCTTGCGCCTGCGGCGGTTATAAGTTTATGTTTTGCAGGGTTTGGCGTTTACAGAAAATTATCCACCAGATAAGTCTTCATTTTGGATGACTTTTTTTTTGGGCGCGCAGTCTCGAAAATGTTTGCGTTTTAGTCTCAGCAAGGGCTCATTGCCCTGATGTTAAGAAATGGCGTTTAATTCTTAATTTAATTGCGTTAAATCGCTCTTAGACAGGCTCTTTTTTTGAATCAGAAAGAGGTTGCTATTAATAAAAAAAGGGCAAATTTGTAAATCTAGCAAGTTATTTATACCCAAACAATCCTAAAGCTAAAACTACGGTAAGCAGCAGCCAATTAGGTTACTTCTTACCAAAACTTTAAGGAGAAAGAAAAATGCAAAAAATAGGAAACAAAACCCTAGCTATTGCTATCTCTGCACTATTAGTACTTTCAATGGCAGCGGCAATAGCGCTACCGCAAACACATGCAGCACAATTCCCCGGAACCAAGATCCCAACCTGGGCGTATCTTCAAGTCGTCCCAGACAAAATTGGCATTGGACAAAATGTCTTGTTAGTCATGTGGATTGACAAGCCACCGCCAACAGCCAGTGGAATCTTCGGTGACCGATGGGTAAATATGACCATCCAAATAACGAAACCTGATGGATCCAAAGAAACTCTCGGTCCATTCCAGTCTGACGATGCAGGCGGCTACACTGCAACCTACACACCTTCTGCACTTGGCACTTATACTGCGCAAATGTTCTTCCCAGGCGAGACTCTGACAGGATCGCAAGGAAACGCTGGCTTCCCCACACCTCTTGGTGCTGGCGGAGTACCTAACGCAAACATTGGCGATGTTTATGATGCTTCCTCAAGCTCTGTAGAAACCTTTATAGTTGGAAATGAAGCAATCGCTATGATTCCTGAGAATCCGCTTCCAGCCGACTACTGGCAGAACCCAGTGGAAGCCTTCAACCATTACTGGTCAACAATCTCCGGTAACTGGCTTGGACTTGCACCTGTTGAATTCGGAAACACAGGCTGCTACAACTTTGGCGGCAACTTCAACCCATACACTGAAGCACCACTATCTTCACACATTGTCTGGGCACAGTCACTTGTTCCAGGCGCGCCAGCAGGAGGTCAACTTGGTGGAGAATTCGGCGGCAACGCAGAAAGCAACTTCTACTCAGGCTTCCAATACCAACCTAAATTCTGCCCAATCATAATGAACGGGATGCTATTCTACAACCTAAAGCCAAACTACAACTCATTAGACCAAGGATTTACCTGTTTAGACTTACGAACTGGCCAAACCATCTGGACGAAGAACTACAACAACTACTTCTACAACGGCTCACAAGACATACTGCTGTGCGGACAAATATACGTGTACAAGACAATGAACACCTACGGTGGACAAGCATACCTCTGGGCATCACGTGCTGCTCCTCCTGGAAGCCCATTTGGAACACCCACATATCTTGACTGCTTTGAAGCAACAACAGGTAACTACCTGTTCACTGTCTCAGGCGTTCCAGGCAGCTTCGGGTCCTTCGGTAACCAAAACTTCCAAGGCAAAGACGGCAGCCTACTAGTATTATACCTCAACTCTTCAGTTGTTGGCGGCAAGTCAAGACAATCCCTATCACTATGGAACTCTAGCCACTGTGTCAATCCAGGCGACAGCCAATTCTTCAACTTCCAACAGAACGGAAACTACCAATGGCAAACAGGCGTCATGTGGTCAACTCTACTACCAAACCAAACCTCAACTGGTGATGCAATCCCCAACTGGATACTAGACAACACAGGCCACGCATGCTGGGACCAAGACAACAACATAATGATCTTGGGCGCAGGTACAGGCATGTACAGTTCATACGGCTGGAACCCAGGCTGGGTTGAGCACGTTGCAATAGACATGAACAATGGAAACCAACTATGGCTAAAGAACTTCACACAGACACCCTTCGCAGCATCAATGATTCTCCCAGGCGCATCCAACGGCACATGTGTCGAATACACCAAAGAATCATTCAGTTTCATCGGATACAACACCAAAACAGGAGACAAAGTATGGGGTCCCACCGTAGCCTTCAGCAATCCACTAGCATACTATGACCAAACAAGCGGCTTCTTTGCATACGGCAAACTCTACACCTGGTCATTCGGTGGAGAAGTTGTCTGTATCGATGCAGCAACTGGCGCCAAAGTCTGGAACTGGAGCACAGGCGACACCGGACTAAACACTCCATACGGTGTTAACCCGCTCTGGATCATTGGCGACTACGAAGCAACCGTTGCAGGCGGAGTATTCTACGTTGAAACAGGCCACGACTATGGTCCACCACTATTCAGCGGCGCAAAAATTTATGCCCTCAACGCAACCACAGGCGAACCCATCTGGGACATACTTAACTTCGCCAGTGGCTCATCGCTGCCAGTAGCATACGGTTACATGACATCGTTTAACGCATATGACAACCAAATCTACTGCTATGGTAAAGGCAAAACCCAAACCACAGTAGACACCGCTCCAGTATTCAACAACAACGGCCAAATCCAAATCAAAGGCACCGTCACCGACCAATCACCAGGCAACACCTGCTTAGGCATACCTGTAGCAGGCACACCAGCAGTCTCCGACGACTCAATGACTCCGTGGATGGAGTACCTCTACATGCAAATGCCAAAGCCAACCAACACCACAGGCGTCCCAGTAACCCTAAGCTACGTTGACCCCAACGGCAACTACTACGTCATCGGCACAACCATGACAGACGCAAACGGCCAATACTCATACACCTTTACGCCAGATGTACCTGGAACCTACACAATCACAGCAACATTCGCCGGAACCAACTCGTACTTCACCTCATCAGCACAAACACAGGTTGCCTTTGAGATGCCACCAAGCGCAACTGCATCCCCGACACCGCCACCACAATCAATGGCTGACCTATACATTCTACCAGGCATCATAGCCATCATCCTTACAATCATCGTTGTCGGCGCAGTCATCGTCCTAGCCCAAAGAAAACGACCATAAACAAAAAAACTATTCCCCCTCCCTTTTTTGTTTCATCTTAAATCAGCTAATTCAACATTCAATTTTGTGCTTAATTCATAACTGACCGGTATAAACGAGGGATTGATGGGTCAAAGGTATTTGCCCTATGCCAATTATTTCCCCAATGATTTTAGCAGAATAACCTATAAAGTATTTTTATTAGGCTAAAGGGTTAGTTTGGTATCCATCTGTCACCTGTTGGAGCTGCTGCATTGGAAGAGGCGATCCTAACTAGAGGGCTGACTAAGAAGTACAAAGATGTCTGTGCAGTAGAAAACCTAAACCTCAGTGTACACAGGGGTGAAATTTTTGGGTTTCTAGGCCCCAACGGCGCGGGCAAAACCACCACCATCCGTGCCCTCACTGGGCTAACAAGGCCCTCTTCAGGATCAATTTGGGTTTCTGGTTTTGATGTAGAAAGAGAACCTGATAAAGTCAAAAAAGTGATTGGTGTGGTTCAGCAGCATCTGACGTTTGATTTAGACTTAAACTTAAGAGAAAACATGGAGCTCCATGCCCGCCTGCATCACATCCCCCTAGACGAGCGAAGGAAACGCATCTCAGAACTCCTTGAATTCGTGGGTTTAACTAAGCAGAGCGAAAAAATGGTTGATGAATTATCAGGCGGCATGAAGAAAGCAGCGATGATTGCCCGAGCCTTGCTGCATGAGCCCACGGTGCTTTTTCTTGATGAACCCACTGTAGGCTTAGATGTTCAAGTGCGGCGTCGAATGTGGGATTTGATCCGTAGCTTAAGCCGCAGCGGCACCACCATTTTCTTGACTACACATTACATAGAGGAAGCCGAAGCTCTGTGCCAGCGAGTCGGCATTGTCCATCAGGGCCATTTAATCGCGTTGGGTTCGCCCTCGGAGCTTCGGCAGGCTGTGGGATTGGTGACCGTTGAGGTTCTTGTTGACGGAGCATACACCCGCTACGAACATTTCGTTGACCGCGAAGCAGCCATCAAATATGTGCAAGGCCTTTCTTCCGACGTCAAAACGGTAATCCGTGACTCAAGCCTCGAAGACGTCTTTGTTAAGTTAACCGGTAAAAAAGTAGGTGAAGACGATGCCGATGCTTGAGACCATGCGTGACATTGGCACGGTAGTGTGGGTTGATCTGCGTTTTCTGCGTCGAAACTTAGGCAAAACGATGGCTCTAACACTTATTGCGCCCATACTGTATCTGCTGGCGTTTGGTTACGGCTTAGGCAGAGGCACAAGCATCGACGGCTACAGTTACCTTGACTTTGTTATTCCAGGAATCATAGCGTTAACCGCGATGACAACCGCTTTTAACACTTCAGGACTCAAACTGCATGTGGACCGCTTATTTTACAAGTGCTTTGACGAGACCCTGATGGCGCCTGTAAGCGCTTCCTCGATAATTATCGGAAAAGCCCTCATCGGCGTACTGCGTGGACTCCTGAGTTCCGCTGCTCTGCTCGCGGTAGCCCTAATTTTTTCGCCTCTGCCCGCAATGAATCTGCTTTTCCCCGTAAGCCTTGTTTTGACCTGTTTTGTTTTTTCTTTTCTGGGCGTAACGGTTGCGCTGCTAGCTAAGACCCACCAGGATATGACTCTGTTTATGAGCTTGGTGATTTTGCCGATGTCTTTTCTAAGCGGCACTTTCTTCTCTTTAAGCCAAGTTCCAGAAGCCTTAAGCATCGCTCTATATGTGTCGCCGTTGACGCATGCTTGTCTGTGTTTGCGGGCTTCTGCGCTTGGGCAGGTTTTTCCATGGTTTTCGTTTTTGGTTCTGGCGATGTTTGGGCTTGTATTCTTTGGTCTTTGTTTTGTGGCTCTTAAAAAAGCCAGTGGGTGATTTTTCTGAAGAGTTTGAACTTAATGGTTAAGTGTTGCGTGATATTGGCAATACCGTAATATATTTATCTGGTGGAGCCATGATAATACATATGCCTCTATCGAGGAAGACCAAAAATGATGACTAATCAAAAAATCGAATATGCCAACAAAGCCTCAGAAACATCACCTGCGGCTGTTTATACCCTAAACCAAATAAGCACTAGTGCCTGGAGGCTGCGGTAGAAAATGTCATGGCCAAAAGCGATGCGTGAAAAAGAACCGCCTGACCCAGCTAACCCTCTTGGAACCATTATCATCGGAAACCTTCAGCCTGACAGGATGGATGCACCAAAAAACATGGTTAGAAAATCCCTTAAACTTGCCCAGTTCAAAGTTGTAGACTTGGGACAGGAAGTGCCACCCGCAGTCTTCGCTGAAAAAGCAAAAGAAGTAAACGCCGACATAATCGCAGTCTCAATTAACCTAACGCCTGCCAAAGATAACCTGCCAAAACTAATGTCAGCGGTTGAAGCATTGGGGCTAAAAGATAAAGTCGTTGTCATGATCGGCGGCGCAGGGGTAAAGAAGGAGGATGCTGACAAAGTAGGCGTTCTCTTTGGCAAAACAAGAGAAGAAGCCGCGGCTATGGCCAAGAAAGCAATGGAAGAAAAAAAGAAAAAATAGTCAAAATAGCCTGACAAAAACACCTGGCGCTCTAGGGGTTGGCGTACTCTGACCAGCCCCTTCTGGGCCAACAAGAGAAATGACTTTTTCCTCTGAGAGTAATTCTGCCTGCGATGACTATGTTCATATGGATAATGCTTAAATTGCTTACTGAGCGTTTCAAAGATTTATTAGTTAATGAAAATGGACTTGGATTTAATGTCTGGTCTCTTTAGGTCTTGGTTTAAAGCTTTGATTGAAAAAGAGCCGCCTGAACCAGCGAACCCTGAGGGAGTAATTGTTATAGGCACTCTTTCCCCCGATATTATAGACACCGCCAAAGAGATGGTTAGAAAATCACTTAAAACTGCCCAGTTTAAAACTGTAGATGCTGGGGTAGGCGCTTCTGTTACTGACTTTATTTCAAAAGTTAAAGAGGTAAACGCCGACATCATTGTTGTTACTGTTAGTGTTGGCGCCGCCAAGAAAAATCTTCAGGAACTGGTTTCCACTTTAGAGGCTGAAGGGCTGAAGGACAAAGTTGCGGTAATGGTCGGTGGCGCTTCAGTAACAAAAGAAGACGCAGATTCAATAGGTGCACTCTACGGCAAGACAAGGGAAGATGCGGTGCTTCTGGCTAAGAAGGCAATGGAGCTAAAAAGAACTAAACATTAACAATTGAAGTTTCCAAAAATTAATTTGCCCCTCGAACTGTTAATGCAGGATACTACTCGGTTCCCAAACAAGGGGCTTCCCAAATGATTTAATGCAGATAAATGTTTTAAGTAATGTAGCCTATTTAGCTATTGATAGTTATGAACATTGATCAAAGAAAGATAGCGAACATACACGATTTTTTCTTAGATTTTGATACAATGTCCAGCAATCTTTCAAATTTTAAAACAAAATTTCCTTCAGGACTAATTATCCCCGTATTTGGAAGCGATATTACAAGCCCTGGGTTATCAAAGATTGTTGAAGAAATAAACAAATGTGACTACCTCTGCAAAGTGTACATAGCCCTCTCCGCACAGGGATCTGGTGACTATGAAGAATCATTACGTGTTAGCCGAAAATTTAAGGTTCCCTGCGAGGTTGTTTGGTGCAATAAACCTGAAGTAATAGCAATTTTTGAGGAGCTTAAGAAGAAGGGGCTTGATGTTACCCAGTTATCTGGAAAAGGCAAAGACGTTTGGATAGCAATAGGCATAGCGTCTTTGGAGCTCTTCGCGTTTGCCATACACGACGCTGACATTGTATCGTACACAAAAATGTTGCCGACAAAACTGTTATACCCTATTATTGAACCTAAGCTTGATTTCTTCTTCGCTAAAGGGTACTATGCACGAATTAACCAGACTAACAAAAAACTATATGGCAGAATACATAGATTATTCGTCAACCCACTTTTAGAAATACTGCAAGAGAAACTGCGGTACTCAAAATTCCTCACTTATCTTCAATCCTTTAGTTATCCCCTAGCAGGTGAAATCGCGCTTTACAGTGACCTAGCGACGCACCTAAGAATTCCGGCTGATTGGGGTCTCGAACTTGGGCTATTGGCTGAGATATACCGGAACGCCGCTTATGGTCGAATATGCCAAATTGATCTAGGATTTTATGATCACAGACATAAACCAATAGACTCTGGCGGTTTACTTCGAACCGCAGAGGATAGCTTCATCACTTTGCTTAGGACTTTGACGGAAACAGAAAACATAGATGTTTCGGAAACCTTCCTAACGAGTGTTCAAGTATCATACAGGCGACTAGCTCAGGACAAAATAAGACAGTACCATGCAGACGCCACTTGTAACCGGCTTGATTTTGACAGACATGAGGAAGAAACAAACGTCGATGCTCTCTGCTCTGCGATTCTGACAGGCGGAAGAAAATATTTGGAAAACCCTATAAGAGCCCAGTTGCCTGATTGGCTGCGAACTATGGCTGCTATGCCTGATATACGTGAAAAACTCAGGGAAAAAGCGATTGAACACTGAGAAAAAAAAGTTTGTTATCTTCGCTGATTTAGACGGGACGCTTTTAAACGAAAACTATCAGTTCAGTGAAGTAGAGGCAATTATTCACTCACTTGTATCATTAAATGCTTCCATAGTCTTTGCAAGTAGCAAAACAAAAACTGAAATACTTTATTATCGAAGAAAACTGAAAATAAAAGATCCCTTTATCGTTGAAAATGGATCCGCAATTTTTATCCCCGATAACTACTTCCAGACAAACTATGAATTCTCTAGGCATACGATCGGTTACAACATAATCGAACTCGGTGTATCCTACGAGGTTATAAGAGAAAAACTAACCTCTGTGAAACATCAAACCCACTCGGAAATTATGGGATTTGGGGACATGACCATTGACGAATTAGCTAAAGATGCAGGCTTACCTTTGTATTTGGCTAAACTTGCTAAAAACAGGCAATACAGTGAACCCTTCAAGATATTGAGTGGAGACGAACCACATGTGTTGCAAGCGATTAAAAATCAAGGGCTCTGCTACACAAGGGGCGGACGGTACTTCCATGTTTTAGGCTGCATTGATAAAGGCGAAGCGGCAACAAAGCTAAAGGATATTTACCTCCGTCAATACCGCAAAATCTACAGTATAGGCGTTGGAAACAGCGAAAATGACCTGCCGATGCTGCGAAGCGTTGATGCGCCATTTTTTATTAATGACATAAATGAAATATCGCCTGTCTGGAATAACATAAAGTCCACAGTAGAAAGCATCCGAAAAGCAAGACCCGACTAGTAATTGTTAACCAAGAAATGCTTCATTTCCCTGAAAACTTTGGCTTCTTCAAGTATTCTGAATTCTGCCTCTTCACTCGACTCCGTCCATGTTTCTTTTAAGAAAGCAGCCACACGCCCAATCCAAAGCACCCTCAACGCATCTATCAGTCTCCCCCGATCACTTATAGGGCTTTTATGAAATTGAGCAATAAAAGAGTAAACGGTTTCCGCCCAAATTTCTGGAGGAAAATCAACCTCTCGATTCTCCATGCTTTTTAACAAGTCAAATTGAGCTAATATTTTAGGTGCCAGACACTCTCTACAGATTGGTTCATAAGCATTGTAATTTTTTTTGAAAGCATCTATAGTTGCGGGAAGCGACACTTCTATTGGTTCCGGTGTTTGCCCATTCTTTGGTTCTCCAACCATTTCAACCTGTGAGAACGTATCTATTTCTTTCCAGACTGCTTCATAATGTTCCATAGAAGTAAACATTGTATTCATTACTTGTCGGAACATTGAGGCTAACTGGCTAGAAGGGTCTTTCGCATCATGGTCTTTTATGCCCAGGTACGCCTGCTTTATTTTGTAACCTTTTGATAGGGCTGTGAACGTTTCAAAAATGTCAATGCCAAATCGACTGACATCAGGTAACTCCCACAATGGTGAATCCAAAATATCTTCAACCAGTTTTATTGATATCCCGAAGTCTCCACCGATCGGTTGCCTTATGTCTTTGCCAAATAGGCTTGCCGTAACTGGATAACACAAAAAATTAGTGATTGTTCCATCGTATTTTCGACGGTTATAGTATGGTGTAACAAACCCTGTATCAGTCATTGTAGGAGAAATCAAAAGGTTCATCCATTCAGGAGTTATGCTACGCAGATCTGAATCAACAAGGACCACGCTCTTCACTCCAAGAATACTTGCTGCTTCGAAGATAGCCCTGACAGCCCGTCCTTTTCCAGATACACCCATATAAAGTGCCGGAATTAATTTGACTTGGGAAGGTAAGTTGACCTTTTTAACAGAGGTTAATGTGTCGTCTTTTGAGTTGCCGTCTGAGACGAAAATCACAGACCTTAAATCTGGAAAATAAGTGTCCAATCCTTTGGTTACCTGCGAAAGAACGTAGCTTGCTGTGAGGACATTATTAAAGGATGGAATCCCCACCAAAATGTCTGCTTTTTCAATATTGTGAAGATAAACCTTCGCGTCTAAGGATAAGGCTGAATCGTCTGATTTCAAAGATGTTCCAATCAAAAATATCAAGTCTAATCTAAAAATCTTTGGTTCGAACTGTCAATGAGAAAGATAAGCAATTCACGGTTGCTTATTAACATACGATAACTGAAACGTCATTTACATTAGTTCCTGTTGCCCCAGTGAAAACCAAATCTTTAAGCCCTGAGAAAAAATCGTAGGAGTCATTATCATCCAAAATGCTAAGAGGGTTTACCCCACGCTCCTTTGCCCTCTTTAACGTGTAACTATCTACTATAGCTCCAGCAGCGTCAGTCGGTCCATCTATGCCATCCGTGCTAAAAGATGCAATTACACATTCCTTGTCGGGTCTTAAGCTTAAGGCTGCGGACAATGCAAGCTCTTGATTCCTTCCACCTAAACCTTTTCCCCGTACAGTCACAGTTGTTTCGCCACCCATTACTACTCCTAAGGGCTTAGGAATAAATTCTAAATCAAAAGCGTTATTGGCGAAGTTGGCTATTGAACTGCCCACTATTCTAGCTTCGCCATCTATGTTTTTAGCCATCCATAGCGTACTGAGCCCTTTAGAATTAAAGCAATCAACAGCAGCTAAGGTTGCCGATCTGTTATTACCGATAATTTTATTGTAAACGTTTCTAAATGCTAAATCTTCCGCTTTTGGCGTTTCTTCAAGAAAATCTCTTTCGCCTTTAGCGAGGACAGTTTGGACAGAGCCTGGAATGCTTGACCACAAATTGTATTTCTCCATGACCGCTTTTGCTTGTTTAAAAGTAGACGGATCAGGCACTGTGGGTCCCGAGGCAATCGCGTCCAACGGGTCACCGATGACATCGGAGAGTACGAGGTTGAGGACGGTTGCTGGAAAAGCCTTCTTTGCTAGCCAACCCCCCTTAAAAGCGGAGAGATGCTTTCGCACGACGTTAATTTCTGTAATTGAAGCTCCGCTTTTTAATAGTAAATCTGTTATTGTTTTTTTGTCAGCAAGCGTTACTCCTTCGCGGGGTAGAGACATAAGGCTTGAACCTCCACCTGAAATAAGACTGATTATTAAATCACTCTCATCCGCTTGCTCGGCGATTTCCATCATGCGTAAAGTGCCTCTTACGCCTGCTTCGTCAGGGATTGGGTGACTGGCTTGGTTTAATTCTATTATACATGTTTTTTGAGCCGTGCCATATGGAATGTTTACTACCCCTGCGGTAAGGTAACTGCCCATAATTTCCTCTATAGCTGAGGCCATTCTTCCGCCTGCTTTGCCGCCGCCTACAACATAAATATGCCTAAACTTGCTTAGTTCAAATGAACAGCAACCAACCTGGAGACAGCCATTTTCAACCTTAACGTTACGTTCTAAAAGTTGTTTTGGGTCCACAGCGTTAATTGTATATTCTATGCAATCAAGAGCTATTTTGCGGCACTCACGAATATGCGCCGTCTCTCCATTAGCAACTAATTCTTTTCGATTCCTAATCTTTATCATTAGCTTAATTTAGATGGATTATTTCTGAATTAACCTTATGGTAGCTGTGGCGGACGGGATTTGAACCATATTAGCCTTGGCTTCTCTAACTGGAAAGTTGTCAAGGGCTTCTTTTTCTTTTGACGCACTCACATGTAAAGGAAGGTGAAGGGATTTTACCCCTTCGAGCCTTGAGGTTTCATTGAATCAAGTCCATCAATAACGACGCTGTTTGTTGGTTGTTGTGGAGCCATTTTTATGTGCTGTATCCAAGTATTTGTTTGCATTCACGGCCGATTTCATACATGACATCCATCTGGCTGTAAAGATCGTCAGCATTTAATACCGATGCAGAAATAACTATAGCTATGTCGTTTTCTCCGTCATAACGCATAACCGTCATGTAACCGGCATGCGCCCCGTTATGACCAAAACCGAGACCCTCAGCGTACTCAGTGCCTAAGCCGTAAACTTTGTGCTCTTCACCTGTGGCTTTAACGTCGGTCATTTGAGCTACAAGGTTACTGTTGATGACTTTACCGCTATAGAGCAGTTTTGCCCACTTACACAAATCGTCGGCAGTAGTGATAACGTTCCCTTCAGCTATATGTGGAGACATATTGTCTTGTGTTGTTTCGTAGAGTTCGCCTTCAATGTAGGTATAGCCCTTTGCGTAAGGCGCTGGCAGTTGGCGGTCATTTCCGAGGGAGGGGAAATAGGTGTTTTCTAATCCGTTTGGCTGCAGTAGTCTTTGCTCAACAAAAGATGAGTAGCTCATGCCTGAAACACGCTCGATTATTTTTCCTAGAATAGAATATCCAGTGTTACTGTAGTGATAGCCTTCGTTAGGTGCGAAATAGGCTAGCTGATGGGTTGCTACTACGCCGACTAACTCGTCAAAAGTAAAATTGTGTTCAGGCGCGCTTTCTTTGATGTAGTCAGTATAAACAACTCCTGCATATGGAGCCGAAACGTTTTCTGGAATAGGAGAGTTGCTTACGTCAAAGACACCTGCTCTGTGCCCTAAAAGTTGACGAATCGTAATATTCTCTTTATAGGGGATAGCGTAGTCGGCAGAGGATGGAACATAGGGGATGTCTTTTCCAGGGATTGTTTGAGTTATTTTATCATCAATGTTTAGCTTGCCTTCCTGATAGAGGAGCATGATTGCTGCAGCTGTAAAAGTCTTAGTCGTGCTGGCACCTCGAAAATGAACATTCCCCCCGGTGCTATCTTGGTTTGTGGTGACAAAAAAGTCGCCCTTAGAAGAGATTATACGTATAGACAATGTGCCGTTAAACCCAGGGTTATCGGAGGCATATTCTGCCCATTTTTCGTCCATCACAGACTTTATTTGCTTTGAATAATCCTGTTGGTTAACAAATGAATATACTGCGCCAGTTAAAAGTAAAGATACAATAATCGCTACTATTACGACAAGCTTTTTTTTCATAGTGCTCGCCTGCTTGATATAAATTTCCACTTTCCTTTTTAACCTTTGTTCATAAACGCACATATGCCTAAAAGTAGGAGCTTGTTTTCTCCGTTGGATTGCCACTTTTAACGGATGCTCATTAGGACGGTGACTAGTAACATGAAGCCAAACCATGGAAAAAAGGGAACCACCCATCGATCACCCAATGGTGAAGGCGCAGGGCAAACCCGTTATAGCCGGATCCACCCAAAGATAAAAGTCAACGTCGGCCGAGGTAAGACTCGTAACCGCGCAGACCTTGAAGGAACGTGGTAGCCAAATACTGGTCACCAATAATGCGCAAGGCAGGCTCAAACCCCACCAAAAAACGTGCGGGAATCAATTATGGCGGGCGGGGAGGGATTTGAACCCTCGACCCCCAACTTAGGAGAGGCTGAATTATGCTCTGATTCCCAATTATGGCTTAATTTTAGGCTTTTTCTTGAAAGGGAGTATAAAGCGAAGTACAAACACCAACTCTATAACAACGCGCGAAACTTTAGCGACTGCATAACAAGCGGCAACCTTTCAATTCTAAAAACGTTCACTGACGGTAAACGTTTAAACATAATGAAAGCTCTCTCTGCATACGCTAAGTTTTCAGGCAAATACGAACAGTATAAGCGACTGATTAAAGCGCATGGGTTAAAGTGGGCAGTCAACAGCGACGACTTAATAATTGCTCGGTTGGTCAAATACAGCGACAACTCAAATGCGAATGAATTGTTTAATTGGGTGTCAGCGGTTAAGCGTCAGATTCCAGACTTCGCGATTTTTATAGATTACACGATTGCGACAGGCTTGCGACTGGACGAAGCGATAAACAGCTATCGTTTGATTGTTGAATTGAGCGAGCAAAACCAACTTAGCAAATACTATAACGCAGAGCGGGGAGTACTTGAGCACTTCCGCTTCCGAACGCTTTTTATTCGCAGAACCAAAAAAGCGTTTATGAGCTTTGCTTCCGCCGAGCTAATAAGTAAAGTTGCGGCGAGCGGATTCAAACCCAGCACAGACATAATAAAGAAGCGACTACAACGTTGTGGGTTAAACTTGCGTTTTTCTGATATTCGCGAGTTGTTTGCGAGTCGCTCGGTTGAATGCTTAAAACAGCCCGAAATAGACTTTTTGCAGGGTCGGGTTTCAAGCTCCGTATTTATGGCGAATTATTTCAACCCAACATGGATAAGCAGTTTGAGAAAAAGAGCACTGAAAAATGAGCGACGACTGCTAACCTCTTTCACATTCAACAACGAAAAGAGGTGATAAGCATTAGGTAAAGGTATATGGGGTTTGGCTTTTTGTTGCTGGCATGGTTTTAGGATTTATAGGCAGTGTGAAGTCTAACACAAACAAAGCATCTGTATCGCAAATTCTGCGATAAAGTTTATGGTTGGGTTATCCATTTTTTATGCTATGATAGTGCAAGCGAGCATAATGCGTTAAGAAAACGGGCGTATGGGGGTATCTCGCTTAAAACGGCTTAAACCGCTGTTCTTTTGTTATTTGTGTGGATAAAAAGCGGTCGTTTCGCAGCGAATGAACGGTTGGGGCTTAGACGCTTCACTTTTTGTTAAGCAGACGAAAACTTAAACGCCTGTTTTAGGCTTGTTTTCGCAAAATAAACATTTAATACACTTCGTTTCTAACGGGTTTTAAACTCGCATGGACTTAATCAGCGCCTCGTAGAAGTACTGACGAAAATCTCCATGCGAAGCAAACACGCGCTTACTTCGCTCAACCTTCGCCACTTGCAACACCAATAACGCCGTTATAATAAGGTTAAAGCGTAAATGCTTTTACTGGACGCCTCACCTACTTGCAAAATCCGTAAGATTCGGGTGTTTTCTCCATGAAACCTTACGGAAAAAACCTTACGGCGGAGAGTAGCGGGTCACTGCTCTATTGCAGATTTGCAGTGTGGGGTGTGGTTTCTCCAAGTTTATTTACGGATTTATGGTTCCTTCTTTATAGTAAATTACAGTCTTTTATCGGCTGCTCATTGGCTACTACCTGCCGTAACGATTTTTCCGTAAGGTTTACGCCTGCAACCAAAAATTT
>Ga0078972_1008463_pt1 | contig 21487 bp, 14 predicted proteins | sample YelNatPaOPGAMG01_FD_67568 | JGI IMG/M metagenome (GOLD analysis project Ga0078972, IMG submission 67568) | Hot spring thermophilic microbial communities from Obsidian Pool, Yellowstone National Park, USA - OP-RAMG-01 (SPADES assembly) (version 2) | ecosystem: Environmental > Aquatic > Thermal...
GGCGCGGGGCGGGGCGCGGGGGCGCCCCTGGGGCCCCCCCCCCCCCAGCCGCATCAGGCAGAAACGTTACATGCCCCACCCGCCTGCCATCCGGGAGCCTTCATTCGACCGGGATTTCCTTCGCCACCGTCTCCAGCGACATACCCTCCCTCTTGCGCACTACCCAGGCGACTACCCAGATAACGATCGCCAGCAGGTACAGCACGCCCATGAAGATGAGCGACTTGCCGTTGTTGACGCCGTAGATGGCGTCCTTCAGGTAGAGCACCAGATTGAAAGTGAGGAAGGCGGCGAAACCGGCTGCGATGATTGACATCACAGGGACGGGACCGATCTTCCACTTCGGGATGGCCGAGCTATTCCAGATGTTCCTCGCTCGCCACGGCATGACCATGAACGCGAGACCAGTGCCGAGGAACATGGCGATGATCACGAGCGTCGCATCGTAGGTAAAGAGCTTGAACCACGTCACGCCGTACTGGGAGCTCACCGGCGTGTACGCGTAGAGCGCCGCACACACCGCCGAGGGGATGGCCATGAGCAGCAAGGCTACCCACGGCACGCCGTTGGCACTGACCTTGGCCGCACTTTCGGGCAAGATACGGTCGAAAGCAGCCGCGAAGATCATGCGCGTCGAGGAGAGGAACAAGGTGCCAAACCAGCCAAACAGCAAGAGCGAGATCGAGGCGATGAGGATGATCTGTACGGCTGCGTTGTTCACGGCCCACGAGATCATCGCCGTCGGCGAGATGTAATCGCCGCCAAACGGCGAGATCTTCCACCAGTACGCACTCATCGTCCCCATGAATGCCTGGTACCCGAAGCGCCACGCGAGGAGCGCCAGAGCGGCGAGGGCGATAACGGTGGGTACCGTGAGACCGCCGAGCATCTGCCAGATGTTCTTACGAAAGTCCTTGGCGCCGCGCACTTCACCATAGAGGGTCGCGCCCCAGTTCGGCCAAGCCATCCAGAAGAGCATGAAGGGAATGAGGGTCCACGTTGCCCACGACAACCCGCCGGTAAACGGCGAAGCCGGCTGGGCTGTGCCCTTCCCGATCGCCACCGTCGCCTCGTAGGCGTTGGCGTACTTCTGCACCGACCCGTCCGGGTTCTTGGCCGGAATCAGGGCGCCGGAGCTGTCGTACTTGAACACGCCCGACGCATCGGTCTGATACTTGGTCAAGTCGAGCAGCCCATGAGCGCCGTAGTACTTTACCGCCGCCTCGTTGTACTTGGCCTTGAACGAGGGGCCAGAGGTCACGAGCAACAGGATGCCGGCCACGAGTACCCCTGCCAAACCAATCCACATGGCCCACTTCTGGAACTGGGCATAAGCCTTCATCCCTATGGCCACGAGGATCGAAGCGATCGCGATCACGACCAGCGACGAGATGAACACGCCGTTTGGAGTCGTCAGCCAGTGCGCCGCGCTGTTGAACCCTAGAATGCGGAAGATTGGCTTGATGGTCGTCTCCACGGCCATGTCAGCGTAGATCGGCGTCCATTGCCAAAGGATGAACCACCAGCCCCCGGCCGCGAGCACGAAACCGATGGGGCTGTTGAAGATCCTCGTCATCCACACGTAGTCGCCGCCCGCACGGGGCATAGCCGAGATGAGGGCGGCATAAACGATGATCTCGAGAACGATGAACGGGAAAGTCAGCACGATTGACCAGAACAGGCTGCCCCGAGGAATGAAGGTCGCGTAGGCGAACGACCAGATCGCTAAGTAGAGGTTGACGGAGAAGAACGAGTAGCGAAAGCCGTCGATCGGGGACCAGCCCTTGATCAGGCCGCTCGCCTTGCGGGCGAACAGTGTCCTTTCGACCGGTTGAACAGAACCCGCGCTTGCCTCCATGGACTCTGCCTCCTATCAAAGACGCGGTCGCACGACGCCCAGGCGTCGAGAGTGCCGTTTCGTCGCGCTGGGGAGTAGCGTCACCCAGACGTAAACCGATACTTCTTCACCTTATCTTTGCCCTCGAGCTCGATGACGCAGCCCGCCAGAGCCCCCTCGACGTAGGAGCTTCCGGGATTCAGGGCCAACGTCCGCCCGATGCGCACAGCCGCCCGACTCTCATGAATGTGCCCGTGCAGGGACAGTACCGGTTGGACTTCTTCGATCACCTCCCTCACCGCTGTAGAGCCGACATGCGCCGTGTCTTGGCCCTGGATCGTCAGCGTCTCCCAGTCGATCTTAGGGGCCACATCAAGGGCCGTGTCGTAAGGCGGCGCATGCAAACCGAGGATCAAGCGCTCCGGAGCAGCGGTCGCCTGCGCGACAACCGCTTGGATACGCCTCTTCAGGGCGGTCTCCTCTTCCTCCCGTGGCGTGTCCCACGGAGTGGGGTTAGTCCAACCGCTCGAGGCAAGTTGGTAGCCGCCCGGCAAATCGATAACGTTGCCCTCCCCTACCATGATCGTCTTCGAGGAAGCCAGGATTTCGTCGATGTCATGGGCGTCGTCGTTGCCCGGGCAAACGATGCACTGCACGCCAGTGTTGGCCAACCGCTCGTCGGCAAACGCAACCCAGCGTTCGATCGTACTGCGCATCTCCCGCTTGAAAAGTTCAGCAAGACGCTCGGGATGGGCGCTATACTCGTGCACCTCGTCGCGTGTCATGGGCACAGGGTAGTAGCCGTGATCGCGAATTGCCCTCTCGGCCTGCGCGAGCTCCTCGGTGCCAGCGACATCGTGACTGATGTCCTGCATCTCATACGTCCAGCGCTCGGGGGCGGTCTCGATCAGAGGCACGATCGCCTTGCCCGTCATGTCGCCCCCCAGGATGAGCACATCGGCCTCGTAGAACTTGGCGCTGTTGATGAACTTGCGCCAGCACACTTCCGACCCGTGCACATCGGTGGCAAAAAAGACTCGAACTCTCACGCCAGGCTCCCATCCGCACCCATCATGCTCTCCTCCGCAGTATCCTCATGTCATGCTCTCCTTTGACCGCTCGTCCCGCCGCAGACGCTCCTAGACAGTGGCAAGCCACCGCCGGTAATCAGGATCGGCGACTCCCCTTTGCGCACGTTTGACACGCTCCATGCCCCACTCCATGAAGTCGTGGTCGATCTGTGAGATGCGCGACTGAATCATGGCCCAGACGGCCCACCACACGGCCGACACGATCTTGTGGAGGAGCATGCGGTAGTAGCGATGCTCGTCAAACGAGCCACAATACGTGGCGATGATGAGCCGCTCTTCATCGCTCGAGAAGGGATGCTCCATGCAGAAGTCCCCGAGATCGAAGTAAGGATCGGTCATACCGCCGTACTCCCAGTCAATCAACCACATCTTGCCGTTACCATCGATGAGGAAGTTCTCCGAGAGGAGGTCGTTATGGCAGGCTACCGGCCGCGGCTTGTCCCGCTCCATGGCCTGCTCGATCTCGTCGATCGCGGGAAAAAGCGCCCGCAACTCATCCGGCCACGGTGCCTCCACCTTCTGGGCAATCTTCGTGTAGTCGCGAATCATCTCGAAGACGTGGATCTCGTTCGTGAAGACCGCCTTCTCGTGCACGACCTTGACGGTCTCCACTGCCTGGCGGATGCGTTCGGGGTGGCCCGCCATCGTCTCGGGATGCATGATCTCGCCCTCAATGAACGTGATCGCCATCGCCTTCTCGGGCTCAACGACGTAGGCCACAGCGGGAGCAACCCCGACGCGGGCGGCCTCGATCATGCAGGCACGTTCGACGTCACGATTGATAAACATGTCGGTGCCCTGCCCCGGGATGCGCAAGACAAATTTGCCGCCCCCCGGCTGCCCCGGTCCACCGTTGACCGTGACAATGTAGTTATGGTTCGTGATGCCGCCGCCCAGCGGCTGCCAACGAACGTCCTTGCCCCGCCAATCGTCGATGCGAGCAATCACCTCGTCGGGTGTGACCGCGTGTGTCATCCCTCTTCCTTCACTCGAGCGCTCATTCTCCCTCCCTGCCCAGATTCATCCTTCAGCGGGTCACGGCACGATCTGCCAGCGGTCCGCTCACGTTGCGGGCACCACGAAGCCCATCGCCGCCAGCTCGGTCCGCACCTCATCCATGACGCGCACATACTCCTCATTGACGATACGCTTCGTCCTTGGGTCATAGACCTGCTGGAAAGTAAGGCCCTTGTCGGGGTCCTTCAGTTTGTCGCCGAAGAGCGGGTAGATCTTCTGTGCGATCGGCTCAGCCTCAGCCCGCGTCAGCTTGGCCGCCGCCAGGCCCATCTCGGCGTGGAACTTGTGGTCGTCGGGCACGATCGAGTCGGGCTGCACCGACATCGCTGGGTGGCCGGAGAAAATGTTGCCGCCCGAGGTCACCACAGTCAGCATGTAGGCCGCCATCTCGTAGTGGTACTGCTTGGTGCCCGAGCCGCCACCTAGGTAGGGCAGGTTGACGATCGGGTAGCGCATGTTGCGACCAATGGCGGCGTTAGAGACGCCGATCGCCCAGAGGAGCGGTTTGGTGGAGGACAGGTGCAACTTGTTGTGCAGCGGCGCGTTGTAGTGGTAGCTGCCGCGGAAGATCAGGTTGCCCATGATCATGTAGCAGGTAGCCGTGACCGCGACGCCCTCAGCGCCACCTGCATAGCCGCCAAAGAGCGGGGTTGAGGTCGAGCCGACGTTGGCGCTAATGCTGTTGTAGAAGGCCACCTTCTGCAACGCCTCGTAGCCCACCACCATCTCGCTCAAGAAATCGATGAGGAAGCCGTCGCTGGGCCGCAAGCCGAAGTCGGGATAGCTCGCGGCAAACATCGAGGCCGGCTGCGAGGCGGCCGAGATGCCGTTAATGATCGGCAAACCAACTCGCCCGGAGCGACGGATCCCCTCGCGCGCCAAGCGCACCGTCTTGCAAGCAGCGAGGAGCTCCTGCGGCGAGCGCACGCGGGCGTCCTTGCCGCGCAGGTGGAGAATCGACGGCACACTCAGAGAATCGACGATGTTGAACGACGCCATCTTCTCGACCGTGTCCAGGTAGACCTGTTCATCGGTCGTGTAGATGCCGGCGCCGATGTGTACCCAGGGTCGATCGTCGGTCGTGTCGGGGCGCCGGCCATACATTGTCTTGCGCTCACGCCCCTCGCCGAAGGTGGCTGCCGTCGGACACTGGCTGCAAGCACGCAGGATCTCGTCGCGCGTGAACTGCATCACGCGGTTTGTCTCAGGGCAGTAGGCGCCGGCTTCGGCGAGCAGGTCAACAGCCGCCTGAAACACCCGATCGTTCAAGTCGTCGTCGGTATTGATGATGGTCTCTTTGTCCCAGGCGATCTTGTACCGACTGATCACGTCGCTGAGTACCGGAACATAGCGACCCATGTAGTAGTCGGTCTCAGCCAAGAGGGGCCCGGTTTCGGCCCGCTCAAATACCTCAACTAAGTCGATCATGACGCGCTCCTCAGTTTGCTAGCCCCCACCGCCAAGCGCTCCCGTGCGGCACTCATCAGAGAGACACAGCCACCGTGGGCCACGGCGCTCATGAGAGCAACCTCGTGACGAGGTTGACGGCATCGTACGCGCTGCCTGCCCACCCATCGGCGCCAATCGAATTGGCCCACTCCGGGGTCGTCGCCCCACCGCCGACGATGACCTTGTAGCGGTCGCGCGCGCCCTGCTCCTTCAGCGCCTCGATGACGTCGCGTTGGCCGACGAGCGTGGTCGTGAGCAGCGCTGAGAGCGCGATGACGTCGGCGTCTACGTCCTTCGCCTTATCGAGAAAGGCGAACAAGTCGACGTCGGCACCCAAATCCCAGACCTCAAACCCCGACGTCTCGAGGAGCAGCTTGAGGATGTTCTTCCCGATCGAGTGAATGTCACCCTTCACCGTGCCGAGCACGATCTTGCCCTTTGACGGTCCCTCAGTGCCACCACTCTCTCTGATAATTGGCTCCAAGATGCCCATGGCCGCCTGAAAGGCAAGGGCTGCCCGCATCAGCTCAGGAAGGAAGATCTCCTCACGCTCGAACTGTTCCCCAATGACGTTCAGGCCGGGCAGCAGCCCATCGTCAATGATGACGCGCGCGTCGATACCTGCGCCGAGGGCCTCATCAACGGCCGCCAGAACGGCTTCTTGGTCCTGATCGATGATCGATTGTTTGAGCTTGGCGAAGATCTCTCCATCTCCCATGAGACGCCCCTTTCTCTCACTTCAAACGACTCGTAGTGGGCCGCCTTGTCGTCATTCTCGGCCTCGCGATGACGTCGCCGACCCTCGCGCTCCGCTCACGCGCGCGCAACCGTGAGCGGCCTCGCGTCGCCGTCGACGATGCCCGGGAAACGTGCCTTGATGGCGGCGTCCAGCTGTTCGTCCCAGACGGCCGGATTTGGTTTGGCCAGGATGCGCTGCGCCTCGGCCATGGCACGCGCCTGGATGTCTGGTCGGCCCACCTGCTCCCACTGCCCGCGCATCTCGCGGTCGGCCAAGCGCGGCAGGAAACCGGTGGTCTTCATGCCGGCTTTCGTGCGTCGCGTGCCCATGTAGCTGCCACCGGGCCCTACAGCGGCGATCTCGTCCAGAGCGAGGTTCTCCTCACTGAACTCGAGGCCGCGCCAGATGCGCTTATTCATGAGAGCGATCTCGTTGTCGATGACCGCCTTGGCGAAGTCGAAGGCCATGAGCGAACTGAGCAAGCCGCCCATGTTGAGCAAAGTAGCGCCGGCCGCCAGACCGAGAACCGTGCTCATGCCCGTCTCGTACCCCGACTGAGCATCGTTGGAGTGCGCGTTCGTGAGTCCGATGTACCCTCCGGCGGGCACGTTGTAGAAGCGCGCCAGTTGCGCCTGAGCCGCGAGGAGCATACCCGTCTCGATCGCCCCCGGCGTATAGGCGCCCGTGCGCATATCGGCTACTGTGGGTAATCCGGCGTAAATAATCGGCGTAGCCTCTCTGACCATCTGCTGAAACACCGTGATGGCGAGAAACTCGGCGTTGCTTACCACGAGGCAGCCTACTAACGTCAGGGGCGCCGTCAGGCCGGCGTTGGGGACCACGCTCGTGTAGACGGGCAACCCCCGTTCGGTGAGCCACATGACCGCCTCGGTCGATTCCACATCCATCGTCAGCGGACTGACCATCGGGCAGTAGTGGTGGTTGATAATTGGCCGCTCACGGTATGCCTCTTTGCCCCCAACGATCAGCTCGCCGAGTTCAAGGACATCGTGCAGATCGTCGACGTTGGGCGTGTTGCTGCGCACAGGCTTGAGGCAGTTCTTCAACGCCGGATAGAAGCGACTCAGGCTGAACTGTCCCTCGGGGGCGTCGGCCGCTAACGTGGAGATGCTGAACACGTCGTATCCGGGCAGTTCATTCACGAGGTAGGCGATGTTGGCTATATCAGTGGAGGTCGCGCGCCGTTCCTCGCCGGTCATGGGATCGACCACGTTGGGCGCCGACGAACCCGTGATGAACACGGGGCCATCGTCCGGGATCGTGCGGTCGTACTGCGGGTCACGGCCGTGGAAGGTGAAGCTGCGCGGCGCCAACTTGCGGTATCGCTCCACGACGGCCGCTGGGAACTTGATGAGGCCGGTGTCATCGACATGGCAGCCGTGTGCGCGGAAGACTTCGCGCGCTTTGGCACTGTGCGCCAAGATGCCCACCGTCTCGAGCACTTCGAGCGAGGCCTCGTGGATGCGCTGCACCTGCGCATCGGTGAGCAGTTCAACGAACTTCATCTTTGTAGCCCCCATTCGCTCGGCTAGCCGGATACGCCGTCCAGACGCACCGAGGCAGTGAGTTGTTCGAGCTCGCTCTGGTGGCTCTCAAGGAACTCCATGAGCAGGACGTTGTGCTCGAGGTAGCCGAGGTACTCATCATCGTCGGCCACTTCTGGCCCGTAGTAGGCGCTCACGTCCCAATGCAGCACGTAGAGATTGGCATTGGCCATCATGCGCGGCAGCAGAGCAATCTCTGTCGCTGAGAGAGGACCAGGCGTAGTTGCTTTCGCCGACTCCCCTTGATAGGCGCCCAGGAATGTCGCCGCGGCATCCAACCTCAGCTCGCCGCTATCGCTGCCCTCCCACGAGCTGCAGAAGTACACGAGCGCTAAGGCGACGTCGAAGAGGCGGTAGTCCAACTTCGACCAGTCGAAATCGAACAGCCCGGTGACGCGTCCGTCGACGTACTTGAGATTGCCAGGGTGGTAGTCGCAGTGGACGGCAAGGAACGGCAGCCCGTGAAGGAGAGGCTCGATCTCCAACCCCCTCTCGATGACGGCGCGGATGCGCGGCAGGTGCGCGAGGTAGTACTCATCGAACCGAGTCCCATTGGCCTGGGCCGCATACCGCTGAAGGACGTCCGGTAACGTGCGCAGGAGGTGCATGATCGGCGGCTGGTTACGGCCCAGGTCGCCCGGCTCAAAGTCGGCAACGACCTGGTGAAAGAGAGCCAAGGTCTGAGCGGCACTCTCGTACTCACGCGCTGTGCAACGGTTTTGCGTCCACGTGTACTTGTCCTCGCCGCTGAGCATCTCGTACACGGCGAAGTACCGCTGCGTGGGCTTCCCGGCGATGATCTCTTGGCGACCGACAAACGTGCTCCCCACCTTGGTCTCGTACACACGCCCAGCGAGGCGAAACCCCTTGCGGTCCAGGTGATTGAGCAGGGCGTGCTCGAAGCGCACTTCGCGCTCGGTGATGCCCGGGCAGTACTTGCGCACGAAGTACGTGTGCTCGCCACCAGACGTACGCGTCGTCACCGAGAAACTCAGGTTGACGTAGCCGCCGAACACCTGCACGACGCGTACGACCTCGCCGAGGTCGTACGCGTCGTTGACAATCTCAGCAACCTCGGCGATGAGTGCCGAAGTATCATGGTCGTGGCCGGCAGTCTCGCCATCCGCTGATGTTACCGAGGCAACCGCGGAATCTGCGGACGCCTTATGCGCCTCCACCTACGCCTCGCTTCCCGCCGTGTGACTCGCAGCGAGCGCGTCTACAGAGCTCATTTCCGCCCTTCCTCTCTAGTACAGCAGCCAGATCACAGTCGATGCGCGCTGTGCGCCGCGCCTAGACGACCATGCACCGCAGCCCCAGGTGCGTGATCTCGTCGCGCACCGCTTCGTCAACGCCGTCGTCAACCATCACCACGTCAACCTGGTCGAAGCCGCAGATGACGACGTCGGCGACCACGCCGATCTTGCTGTTGTCGGCGAGCACGATGACTTCACCGCGGGTCTGCTTGATCATGGCCCGCTCGATGGTCGCCATATCGATCGTCGGCGTCGTCAGGCCCTCTTCGAGGTCGAAGCCGTCGACACCGATCAGCATCTTACTCGCGTGGTAGCGGCCGATGTCCTCCACCGCCGTTGGTCCACCAACGGCGTTCAGACGCGGGTTGTACACTCCCCCTACGAGGACGACCTCGATCCCCATGCGCTGCGCCTCGCTCACGGCCCCGACGTTGTGGGTGATGATGCGCGCCTCGAGGTCCGGTGGCAGGTACCGCAAGACCTGTGCGGCCGTCGTACCCGAGCTGAGAAACACAGTCTCGGCCGGCTGGATGAGCGCCGCTGCCGCTTGCGCGATACGGCGCTTCTCCTCCGCCTGAGCGACCACCCGATCGACCCACAGCGGCTCCTCAGCGATGTGCCGTTTGAGCACCGCTCCGCCATGAGTGCGCGTCAGCAAGCCTTCCGACTCAAGCCGCTCCAAGTCGCGACGGATCGTCATCTCCGAGACACCGAGGTCTTCGCTGAGCGACGACACACGCACGGCGTGACGTTCTTTGAGAATTTGAGAGATACGCAGGCGCCGCGCCGCCGGAATCATCTCGTGAACTTCCAAGTCTTCGGGAAACGACACTGCTTCTGCCCCTCTACGCACTTGGTGGCGACCGGATCGCACAAAGTCGCACACATCGCGCCTAGCATAGGTGCACTCTCGCAATTGTCAAGTACCAGCTACCGAGAAGATCTTCATCGCTCACTGCGGACAGCGCTGCCGAAGAACGGTGCCACGAAGAGCAGGTCTTCCCGCACGCGACCTGGGAGTGGCAACCGCCGCAGCCAGAAGGGCGAGCGGGATGCTTGCCGAAGCGCCATTGTACCCGCCCGACCAAAACTCACCAGAGCTGCACAGAGTCTCTCGATGACGCCAGCATCGGTGGAGGCATCGACCAGGGGCGTCAGTGCGGGAGGCTAATGGGGCGAGTCGTTGCGGGAGGAGCCAAGAGGAGGAGTCGTTGAGAGGCGTCAATGAGGGGTGCCCCAGGAAGGCATGGGCGACGCAGGGTGCGAGTGGCCTCACGCGGCAAAGGCCGACGTGTCTAGGCGGGGCTCAGCTCGAAGGCCTACCTCAGGGCTCAGCTCGAAGGACTACCTCGGAGCTCAGCTCGAAGGTCTACCCCGGCGCTCAGGCCAAGTGGTCGTCGATGAAGTGCGTGGAGACCGTGCCGGCGCGGAACAACGGATGATCGATGACGCGCCGGTGAAACGGGATCGTCGTCTTGACTCCCTCGACGATGAACTGCTCAAGCGCCCAGGCGCCACGCGCCAAGGCCTCTTCCCGATCGCGTCCCCAGACAATCAGCTTAGCCAGCAGGCTGTCGTAGAACTGCGGGATGGCGTACCCCTGGTAGACGTGCGAATCGACGCGCACCCACGGTCCACCCGGGGGCACCCAGCGAGTGACCGTCCCGGGCGAGGGCAGAAAGTTCGCCGCCGGGTCTTCCGCATTGATGCGAAACTCGATCGCGTGGCCCGACCAGCTCACGTCGGCTTGCGTGAAGGGCAAAGGCTCGCCGGCAGCCACAGCAATGCCAGTCTTGACGATGTCGATGCCGGTCACCATCTCGGTCACCGGGTGTTCGACCTGCACGCGCGTGTTCATCTCCATGAACGAGAACTGACCGTCTGGGGCCAACAAGAACTCGACCGTGCCTGCGCCCACGTAGGCTGCCGCCCGCGCTGCCTCAACGGCGGCCTTCCCCATCGCGGCGCGCAACTCTGGCGTCACCGCCGGTGAGGGGGACTCCTCGATGAGCTTCTGGTGACGGCGCTGGATGGAGCAGTCACGCTCGCCCAGGTGGACAACGTTACCGAAACTGTCGGCCATGATCTGGATCTCAATGTGGCGCGGCTGCTCGATGTACTTCTCCAGGTAGACTGCCGGGTTGCCGAAGGCAGCTTGGGCTTCGCCCTGCGCCTGGCGGACAGCCGCAGCCACCTCGGCCGCTTGGCGCACGATGCGGATGCCCTTGCCGCCCCCACCGCCAGAGGCCTTCACCATGACCGGCAACCCGATCTGGGCAGCCAGCGCCTCGGCTGCCGCAGCGTCGGCGATGACCCCATCGGAACCCGGCGTCACGGGCACACCAGCCGCCTTCATCGTGGCGCGCGCGGCGGCCTTGTCACCCATGAGGGCAATCGCCTCGGGCGAGGGACCGATGAACGTAATGCCGTTCTCCCGGCAGAGGGTGGCGAAGTTTTCGTTCTCCGCCAGGAAGCCGTAGCCAGGGTGGATCGCCTGCGCCCCACGCGAGAGCGCCGCCGTGATCAGGGCGGGCATCTGCAGGTAGCTCTTGATGGCTGGCGCGGGACCAATGCACACCGACTCGTCCGCGTAGGCGACATGGAGGCTGTCCGCGTCGGCCTCGGAATAGACCGCGACCGTGCGGATACCCAGTTCCTTACAGGCGCGGATCACGCGAACGGCGATCTCGCCACGATTGGCAATGAGGACCTTGGTGAACATCGTGCGCGAGTGTACCAGGTTCGCTCCTCAGCTGCGAAGACGGCCGACGGGCTGGTAGAGACCGCCCGACCAGCGCACCAGGTCAGCCAATGACTGAGCCGCGAGGAGCGCTCGCGTCGCCCGTCGCGGATCAATCTCCAGATCGGCCGGCCTCTCGACAACCCCTTGACGGCGCAGCGTCTCGGTCTCGGCAGGTCGCGCAGCCCGGCCGACATCGGTGTCGCCGGCGACCGCACGCAGGGCGGCCCGGCGCTCCTCTAGTGAGCGACAGCGGTGCAGGTGCGCGACACCCCGCTCGGTGACGATATGCGTCACGTCTTCGCCGTAGAGCATGATTGGGGGCCCCGGCAGGCCGCAGCGCTGCGCGACCGCCCACGCGTCGAGGCGCTCGACGAAGAGCGGGTAGCCCTTGTCGTTCACCGTTTGGCCGAGGAGCACGACCAGCTTGCGTCCGCGTGGCATCGTCTCACCAGCCGCGGCTCGTTGACCGTCCTCTTCGCCGACGCGCCGCCAGGCGGCACTCACGTGCCGCCGCCCCGGCGCGTCGCACCCGAGGTTCGGCGCGCCGCCGAAGCCAGTGATGCGCTCCAGCGTCACCGTGGAGGAGTTACCCTCCGGGTCGATCTGCAGGGTCGAGCCGACGAACATGTCGACCGCGTAGTGCCCGGCAACCTGGGCCAAGGCTCGGTTGGCCCGCAACACCCCCTCTGGGCCGACGGCAAATACGTCCGGCCGGGCAGCAACGTAGTCCTCCATGCCCGGCTCGCCGCCGAAGCAGTACACACTCTCGACGAAGCCGCTCTCGATGGCCGGAATGAGCGTCGGATGCGGATTGAGTACCCAGTGCGTACACGCCTCGCCTTTGAGGCCGAGCTCCTCTCCATAGGTGGGCAGTAACAGCTCGACCGCCGCCGTGTGAAAGCCGACGCCGTGATTGAGCGAACGCACGCCGTAGCGCGCGTAGATGCCCTTCAGGGCAAGCATGGCGATGAGGATCTGCCGCTCGTTGATGAGGGCTGGGTCGCGAGTGAACAGGGGCGCCACGTGGTGTGGTGCAGGCGCCGGGATAATGAAGTCGACCCAGTCGCCCGGGATGTCGACGCGCGGCAACGCGCCGCGCGCGACGACCGCATCGACCTGCGCCACGACGAGACCCTCGTGGAAGTGCGCCGCTTCGACCAGCACGGGTGTCTCCTCCGTGTGGTAGCCAGTGAAGAGGTTACCGTCCGCGTCGGCGGCAGACGCAGCGATGAGCGCAACACGCGGGGCGAGATCGCTGAACAGGCGCCCGTAGAGCTCCAGATAGGTGTGGATGGAGCCGATCTGGAGCCTGCCGGCCAGAACATCACCGGCGAGCTCTTTGCTCAGCCCGGCGCAGTACGAGAAGTCAAGGCGCCGCGCAATGCCCCGAGCGAAGAGCTCGAGATGGTCGGGCAACGCCACCACCGGCTGCACCATGTGCAGGTCGTGCACCCTAGCGGGGTCAACGCGGCCGAGGGCCTGGGCAAGCAAGTCGGCGTGCTTTTGGTTATCGCCCTCGAGAACGACCCGGTCGCCAGGCAGGAGAATCGCCTCGAGGAGCTCGACGGCGCAGTTGGCAGCGACGAACTTCGCTGAGGTGAGCGAGTGGCCACTGGAGTCGGCGAGGCTGCGGCAGGACGCGGCGAGGCGGCGGGCCCGGGCCCGCCGCCTCGCCGCGTCCTGCCGCAGCCTCGCCCAGCTCTTACTCGACTCGCTCACCGCCAGGCATTATACGTGGCCCCGCAGTGACCACTCGCCGCCACGGCGGCTCGTCGCCGCTGCTCGTTCTCCCGTCTGCCTACACCTCTTGCTCGCCGGCGCTCATCTCCCCCTCTCTGGCGCCGATACGTAGGGTGTGAGAACGCGGGCCCAATGAACGAGCCCGAAGACCAGCGCTACCAGAGCGGGTCAGGAGGTCATCCACAAACGAGATAACGGACCAGGCACACGCCCACGGGCGTCGGCCTGACTATCACTTCCCCTCTCCTGCCGGGCCGGTTTCCTTCCGCCGTTTCCGTAGAGCCCGCATCGCATGAAGGCCCCCGCCGGCCCGGCACTTTTCTTTCCTCACGTTGCCACGCCCGCTTCTGCCACGCTCACTCGTTGGGCAGCCATCGGCGCGCTTCGCTGATGGACTCCCCACCTTTCATACGAGAGCATCTCCCCGACGCAGGCACTGCTTGCCGACCGCCGCGCGTCCGGTACAATCCCTCGCCACGACATGAGGGACGCGAACGACCGCTGGCAGCGCTTGCGTCGTGCCGATGCGAGCGTTGCCGCTGCGCTCGTCTCTAAAGCTCACGCAGTTGGCAGCCGACACCTTGTTCGCGGCGACGGAAACGGAGGTCTCCCACGACTGGCACGAAGAAACGCCTGCTGATCATCGACGACGACGTCGACCTACGTGAGCAGCTCATCGCTCACTTCGCTGATGCCTACGAGGTTGAAGCCCGGCCTGCCAACGAAGCAACCCTGCGCGACTTGCGCGCCCATCCACCCGACGTGCTCATCACTGAACTCGCCTTCCAGGAGATCAGTGGTGATCAAGTCCTTGACCTGATGGATACACCAGCTCTGCGCAGCGTGCCCTTCATCGTACTCTCGGCCCGGACCGACTTTGCCTCGTTCGAGGCGGCGCATCGCTTGGGGGCGGCCGCTTTCATGACGAAGCCTTTCCGCCTCGAGGAACTCAGCGCCACGGTACGCGACGTCGTCGATCGTCGCCGTCAGCGAACGGCCGGACGCCTAAAGCTCGGTGCGCTGCTCGTAGCCAGCGGCCTGGTGAGTCAGGCGCAGATTGAGGCCGCCGCGGCGCGCCAGAAGGCCGACGGACGCCGCCTGGGCGAAGTCCTCGTGCACGATGGTCTCGTGAGTGAGGATGACCTAGTGCGCGCCCTCTCTGGCCAGCTCCACATCGAGGTCGTCGATCTGCGCCAGATCACGCCCTCCCCGGCTGCGCTGGGACTCCTGCCGCGCGACTTCATCATTCGCCATCGAGTCCTTCCGATCGCGGTTGACGAGACGGGCACCGTGACGCTGGCTATGACCGACCCGCTCGATGTGGTCACGACCGATGAGGTGCGCCTGCGCACCAAGCGCAAGGTGCGCCCGGTGATTTGCACGGAGAGCGCCTTCGACGAGGCCGTCAGCATCTTCTTCAGTACGAGGGGCAAGCTGCGTGAACACCGCGAGGACGAGGCGTTACCGGCTGATGAGACCGCCTTGGCTCACGACGCCTCGATCATCGAGATCGTTGACAGCCTCATCTCCGACGCCGTGAGCATGAAGGCGTCCGACATCCACCTGGAGCCGCGCGAGGATGTCCTCCACGTGCGCTGTCGCATCGACGGCGTGCTGCACGAGCTGCGCGAGTTCCCCGCGCACCTCCAGGCGGGCATCATCAGTCGCCTGAAGATCATGGGCAACATGGACATCGCCGAGCGCCGCCTGCCGCAAGACGGGCGCACGTCACTGGAGACCTCGGCTGGTGAGACGGTCGACCTGCGCTTGGCCTCCATTCCCAGCCTCTACGGCGAGAACATCACGATCCGCATCCTCGAGGTTTCGCCGCTGCCGCCCACGCTCGGCTCTTTGGGCCTCACCGGCGACTCACTCGCACGCTTCGAGGCAGCCATCGCTCGACCTGAGGGCGGCATCGCTATCTGCGGGCCTACGGGGTGTGGCAAGTCGACGACGCTTTACACAACCCTCGAACTCATCAAGTCACCGGAGACGAAGATCTACACGGTCGAGGACCCCATCGAGCGGAAACTTCACGGCATCGTCCAAACGGAGATCAAGCCAACTATCGGCCTGACCTTCGCTCAGGCGCTGCGCTCCCTCGTGCGCGCCGACCCTGACGTGATCATGGTCGGTGAGGTGCGCGACGTGGAGACGGCCAAGATGGCTGCCGACGCCGCGATCACCGGTCACCTGGTGCTGACGACGCTCCACACGAACGACGCCGCTTCGGCAATCCATCGGCTCATTGAGATGGGCTTGCCGCCGTACCTCGTCGCGGCCGCTTTCCGCTGCATCGTCTCGCAACGCCTCGTGCGTCGGCTCTGCCGCCATTGTCGCAAACCTCAGACACTCAAAGCTGCCAAATGGGAGCAGCTCGGTCTCGGCGAAGCGCCGCACCGCCAAATGCAGGTCTACCTGCCGAACGGCTGCACCAAGTGTTTTGGCACTGGCTACCTTGGGCGGGTTGGCCTCTACGAGGTACTCACGCTAGATGAAGAGCTGCGCGACATGATCGCCGCCAGCGTTACCGCCGGCGAGTTGCGGGCAGCCATCCGCGAACGGGGAGTGGAAACGGTCCGCGAGGATGGTGTGCGCAAAGTCCTTGAGGGCGTGACCAGCTATCAAGAACTGATTCGCGTGACCGCGTGATCCCCACACGCAGTCCGCATGAGCGCTCGCCGGTGAACGTACGGGCGCAGAAGCGCGCGGCCAGTGCGCATGCACGCGAAGAGTGGCAGGTCGTCCCACTGCGCTAACGATTACCTTGGCCGCCGGCGTGGTACCATTCGCGACAAGCTCGCCGCTGCCGGTTGGCCGTGCGGCCGTCGTGTGGTGCGTGCCCAGCCGCGTAAAGGAAGCGTCATGAGTGTCGCCGACCTACTGTTCATCTTCCTCGTTGCCGTCGTGCTGACCCCGATCGCACAGCTGAAGATCCTTGACTGGCGGCGGGCCCGCTTGATGAGTGCGATTCAACGCGCCCGCGGCACCCGGGTGATCAGTCTCATCCATCGGCAGGAGGTCATGGCCCTCCTTGGCATCCCTATCTTCCGTTACATCGACATCGCCGATTCGGAGGAGATCCTGCGCGCTATTCGCCTCACGCCGCCGGAAATGCCGATTGACCTGATCGTGCACACTCCCGGCGGCCTCGTGCTGGCGACCGAGCAGATCGCTTTCGCCCTGTTACGCCACCCGGCACCGGTGACCATCTTCGTGCCCCACTACGCGATGTCGGGCGGCACGCTCCTCGCTCTCGCAGCCGACCAGATCGTCATGGACGAGAACGCCGTCCTCGGCGCCGTGGACCCACAGATCGGTAGCTACCCAGCCGCCTCCATCCTCAGCGCCATCGAGGAGAAGGACCACAACGAGGTCGACGACGAGACCCTCATCCTGGCCGATGTCAGCCGCAAGGCAGTCCGTCAACTGTACGACGTGGTGGCAGCCATCTTGGCGGAGAGGATGCCGGCCGATCAAGCGCACGAACTGGCGCGCACCTTGACCGAGGGGCGGTGGACGCACGATTACCCGATCACGGTCGACCAGGCGCGTGAGCTCGGCCTGCCGGTCTCGACGGACATGCCGCAGGAGTTCTACCACCTGATGCGTCTCTTCCCTCAACCGCCGCGCCGCCGGCCCTCGGTCTTCTACGTGCCGTTGCCGGCACCCACGCACAACCGCTATGGAGATGAGCACAAGCTGCGTCGCTCACGCCGCTCGCCCGAGGAGTGAAGTGGAGCCCTGCGCGGCAGCGTCATTCTGCAGCGCCGCGCCTAGACATTCGTCCCATGCAGGGACCTTACTGTGCCACCGATAGGTGTTGTAAAGAGACCCGGCAGGAGAGGGCCGAAGGAGATCGACAGCGAGCCTCCTTCGTGGGTCTGTGAGGAGCCGCACGGCGGCTTCGGAGCACGGCAGATGAGGGGAGTGCGAGAGGGCGCTGGCGGCGCCGAGGCGCCGCCAGCGCCCTCTCGCACTACGAACCCAACGGCTGGCAGGTCGGGCAGAAGTTCGTCTCCCGACCGCGCTCGCGGTAACTAGCGAGCGGCGTGCCGCAACGCGGGCACGGCTCGCCGCCGTGGTGGTGAATCCGCCGCTGCGCCCGCCCCGGCCGGCAGAGCGCATCGAGAAAGCCCTCTTCGCCGCCGGCCGCGATCGCCTCCGTCAGCACTGCCGCGACACCGCCTGCAAGCGCACGCCGCGCAGGCGCGTCCAGGTCGGTGAGGGCGCGTCTGGGATGCACGCGCGTCTGCCAGAGGATCTCGTCGGCCCAACCGTTGCCGATGCCCAAGACCGAAGACTCGTCCATGAGGAAGTGTTTGACTTGCGGCGCACGCGCGTGAGGTGGCTTCCACCCCGCCTCGGCAGACGGCCACGTCACTAAAGCCTCGCCCAAGCGCGGATCGAGCGCGTCGTACGGCGGCGGCTCAGCCGGCGGCTCATACCCAGCCACGAAGTACGTGGCAAAGGCGATGTCAGCAAAGACGAGCCAGGTCAGCTCACGGCCCGCGACGCCGTCGCCTTCGACCGGTCGGCTCTCCGAGGAAAGGCGCAAGGCAAAGCCCAGTCGCTTGATGGGCGGGCAGCCATCCGGCTGCCCGCCCTCAAGGCCTGGCCGCAGCGTGACGCTGCTCCACAAGCCGAAGCTGAACGTGAGCGCCATACGGTTGTCGAGGCGAAAGACAACGTCCTTGCCGCGTCGCTCAAGCGCCTCCAGGCGGCGCCCCTTCAAGCCGGCGACGAAGCCTTCCGCCGCCGGCGCCGGCGAGGAGATCGCTGGTCGCTCAGGCGGCCGCACTCGGCTGGGCATGCGCAGAACAACCTCGTCGATCGTCCGACCCAGGACCAGCGGCGTCAGCGTGCGCCGCGTGACCTCAGCTTCGGGCAGCTCGGGCACCGGGCATCACATCTCGCGGCGATCGATGACGCGTCGCGCCTTGCCCGTCGTCCGCTCCAGCGTGCCCGGCTCGACGAGCTTGATCTTGGGCCGCACGAGCAGGACCGAGCGCAACTCCTCGCTCACTTTGCGCTCGAAGGCCACGAGGTCGTCCTGCCAACCGTTGAACAGCCGCTCGGTCACCTCCACCTGCACCTCGAAAGTGTCGCGACCGTCCTTGCGATCGAGTACGACTTGAAAGTGGGGCTCGACGCCCTCCATCTCGAACAGGACACCCTCAATAGTCGAGGGAAACACGTTCACGCCACTGACGATGAACATGTCGTCGGTGCGCCCACGGAAGGGCCCCACACGCGCTGTCGTGCGCCCGCAAGCGCATGGCTCGGTGGTGACGCTGGTGAGGTCGCGCGTGCGGTAGCGCAGCACGGGCGCGGCCTCCTTGGTGAGCGACGTGAAGACCAGTTCGCCCGTCTCCCCTTCGGGGACGGGCTCACCCGTCTGTGGATCGATCACCTCCATGAGGAAGTGGTCTTCCGCGACGTGCTGCCCGCAACGATACTCACACTCGCCCGCGACACCTGGGCCCATGACCTCCGTCAGCCCGTAATTGTCGGTCGCCTTCAGGGGAAGCAAGTCTTCGATGCGCCGCCGCATGGCTGCGCTACAGGGCTCGGCGCCGAAGAGGCCAACGCGCAACTTGATGCGGCTCATGTCATTCGTGCGTCGGCGCAAGAGTTCACCGATATAGAGCGCATACGAGGGCGTTGAGACCAGCACGGTGCTGCCGAAGTCCTGCATGAACTCGATCTGACGAGCCGTGTTGCCGGCGGAGTGCGGCACGATCGTCGCGCCCACCTTCTCCAGGCCGTAGTGGAGCCCGAAACCGCCGGTGAACATGCCGTAGCCGAAGGCGATCTGCGCCACGTCGGCGGCGGTCACGCCGGCAGCCGTAATGAAGCGCGCGCAGAGCTCTGCCCAAGTTTCCAGATCGGTCTTCGTGTAGCCGACGACAACCGGGTTGCCCGTGGTTCCCGACGAGGAGTGAACGCGAACGACCTGCTCGAGCGGCACAGCGAATAAGCCATAGGGGTAGTTGGTGCGGAAATCATCTTTCGTCGTGAAAGGCAGGTGGCGCACGTCGGCCAGCGTCCGCAAGCGATACGGGTCGATACCCGCCTCGTCGAGACGTTGATGGTAGAAGGGAACGCGTTCGTACATGTAAGCGACGGCACGTTTCAGCCGCTCGAGTTGGAGCTGCGCGAGCGCAGTACGCTCCATCGTCTCGTACTGCGCGTTCCATATCGCCACGGCACTCTCCTCGGCTCGTCTTTCACTGGGCGCACCAAAGTCTAGCGCATTCGCCTACCGGCCCGGCCAGCGGAAGCTGGCCGCGCAAGAAATGTGATTACTTCTGTCATCTATGCTACCCTGCAGGGAAAGATGAATGTAACCGCCCTGTGGCGACGAGCGGCGACGGACACGTATCCGCTGGCGACTGAGCCGGCCGCAGCTGGCGGTCACGTCACAGAGAGCGAGGCGAACGGACACGCCGATGACAGAGCAGACCACGAGCATCGAGATCCCCATCACCGGTATGACGTGCGCGAGCTGCGTGGCCCGCAACGAGAAAGCCCTGCGCAAGACACCAGGTGTGCTCAAGGCCGACGTCAACTTCGCCACTGAGCAGGCCAGCGTCGTGTACGACCCAGCCGTTGTTGACGTTGAGCACTTACGCGAGGCCATTACCAAGATCGGCTATGGCGTCCCGACACAGACGGAAACGCTGACGATCAAGGGCATGACGTGCGCGAGCTGCGTAGCCCGCAACGAGAAAGCCCTACGCAAGGTCCCCGGCGTGCTCAAGGCCGACGTCAACTTCGCCACTGAGCAGGCGACAGTCGAGTACATCGCCGGCCAAGCCACCCGCGGCGAGCTCATCGCCGCCGTTCGCAAGGCGGGCTACGACGTCGTCGACGAGCCCGGCGCCGGCACGGCCGGCGCCGGGCTCGTCGACGCCGCCTCGGTGGAACGCGAGCGCCACTACCGCGAGCTGCGCCGCAAGGTCCTTGTCGGCGCCGTCTTATCGGCGATCATCTTCCTGGGCAGCATGCGCTTCAGCTTCGTCCCCGGCTTCCTGCAAAACGGTTGGCTCCTCTGGGCGCTGGCCACGCCGGTGCAGGTCTGGGTCGGCCGACAGTTCTACACGGCCGCCTGGGCAGGTCTGCGACACGGGTCGACCAACATGAACACGTTGGTCGCTATGGGCTCCTCCGCCGCGTACGTCTATAGCGTCCTCGGAGTCCTGTTCCCTCAGTTCTTCGCCCACCAGGGCCTGGGCATGCCGCGGTACTTCGACTCCTCGGCGCTCATCATCACCCTCATCCTGCTGGGCAGGATGCTCGAGGCGCGGGCCAAGGGACAGACGGGTGAGGCACTGAAGAAGCTCATTGGCCTGCAGCCGCGTACAGCTCGCGTCATCCGCGGCGGTCAAGAGAGAGATCTGCCGGTAGCTGAGGTTCAGCACGGCGACCTCATCCGTGTGCGCCCAGGCGAGAAGATTCCCGTGGACGGCGTCGTAGAGACCGGCTCGTCAACGGTTGACGAGTCGATGTTGACTGGTGAGCCGGTGCCGGTCAGCAAAGGCCCGGGCGACGAAGTGATCGGCGCGACGATGAACGGCAGCGGATCGTTCACCTTCCGGGCCACCAAGGTTGGTGCCGAAACGGCGCTGGCGCAGATCGTCAAGCTGGTCGAGCAAGCGCAGGGTTCCAAACCACCGATCGCGCGTCTGGCCGACGTCATCGCCAGTTACTTCGTGCCCATCGTCATCGGTATCGCTACGCTCACCTTGATCGTCTGGCTGGTCTTCGGCCCATCGCCCGCCCTGAACTACGCCTTGCTCAACTTCGTTGCCGTGCTCGTCATCGCCTGCCCGTGCGCACTCGGCTTGGCCACACCGACCGCGATCATGGTCGGCACCGGCAAGGGCGCCCAGAACGGCGTCCTCATCCGCGACGGTGAGTCGCTGGAGACGGCCCACAAGCTGACGACCATCGTGCTGGATAAGACTGGCACTGTGACGGAAGGACGCCCAACGGTCACCGATGTGGTGACCGTGGACAGCTTCACCGACGATGAGCTGTTGCGCCT
>Ga0078972_1008464_pt1 | contig 21486 bp, 20 predicted proteins | sample YelNatPaOPGAMG01_FD_67568 | JGI IMG/M metagenome (GOLD analysis project Ga0078972, IMG submission 67568) | Hot spring thermophilic microbial communities from Obsidian Pool, Yellowstone National Park, USA - OP-RAMG-01 (SPADES assembly) (version 2) | ecosystem: Environmental > Aquatic > Thermal...
AATAATAGCAATGAGCGTTGTTATACCATCTTCTCCAGGATATGTCGGAACCTGGGAATTTTTTTCAGTAGTTGCTCTTTCAATATTCGGTATAAATAAAACTCATGCTTTAAGTTTTGGTCTTGTTTTTCATTTTTTCAGTTGGGCATTAGTTACAGTTATAGGTTCTTATATAATGCTTAGGGCGGGCTTATCTTTTTATAAAGTAGAATGATAATGTCTGCCTTATTATTATTTGGTGTTAGGGTTGACATAAGGCAAATTAAATTGTTATAATATTATTAGCAATTAAATAGTTAGAGTGCTAAAAATAGAATTTTAACAAATTGATAGGGCTGATAAAAATGAGGGTCTTGAATCCAGAAACATATAAAAAACGAAAAATAAAGACACTCCAGACAATTGTCTATCACTATATAAATACTGCAAAGCCGGTGAGTTCTAAGGCAATAACTGAGAATTATGACATTTCCCTTTCCCCTGCGAGTGTAAGAAAAATTATGGCTGAATTGGAAAAAGAAGGTTACCTTTATCATCCTCATACTTCTGCAGGAAGAATTCCTACTGACAAATGTTATAGATGGTTTGTAGATTCTATTGTTGAGATGCAACGGCTGACAGTTGAGGAAAAAAGAAAGATTATAGATGAATTTAGAACGAAAGTCAGGGAACTGGATGAAATATTAATAAAGACATCTCATTTATTGACAGAAATATCTAAATATGCTGGCTTTACAGTTACTCCAAAACTTGAGAGAAACAGAGTAAAAAATCTTGATATAATAAAAATTGACGATGATAAAATTCTTGTTTTTCTTGTAACAGATACAGGACTGATAAGACATAGAATAATCAGGGTTCCTTTTAAGCCGGATGAGGGTTATTTAAGGGAAATAACAGAAATCTTAAATAGCAAATTCACAGGGGTTTTGCTTTCAGAATTGAAATATATTTTAGATGAAATTGTTGATGAAATTAAAAATAACCAAAAACAGACAGAGTCACTGGTTGATTTAGTTTCGAAAAATCTATTTGAAATGGACGAAGAAAAAGTATATATTGAAGGAACAAGTAATATAGCTCAGTTTTTGACTACAAAAGAATTCAACAATTTATCGAGATTCTGGAAAATTATTGAACAGAAAAAACTTCTTGCAAAAATTCTTGAAAAAGATTTAGACAAACTTAAAGGTGTTGATGTAAAAATAGGAAAAGAACATGAATTGCCAGAGTTAAAGGATGTAAGTTTAATAAGGACTGTTTATAAAATTAAAGAGACACCACTTGGAGTTCTTGGGATTATTGGTCCAAAGAGTATGGAGTATTCCAAGATGATTTCACTTGTCGATTTTGTAAGTTCTGCTGTAAATAAACTATTAGAAAAATTCTCAGGTGATTAATATGAAGCCAATAAAGCAAGAAGATAATTCTCAGGATAAAAAAGAAAAAACAATTAAGACAGAAGAGCCAGATAAGAAGGTAAATTCTGAACAGGAATCTGAAAAAGACAAAGAAATAAAAAATCTTTATAGTCAGTTGTTAAGGTTGAAAGCAGAATTTGATAATTATCGTAAAAGAGTCGAAAAAGAAAAACAGGAAAGATTCTTATATGGTAAACAGGTTGTTCTTTCAAAAATTGTTGAATTTACGGATGTTTTTGACAAGGCAGTTGAAGTCAGTGCTAATAAAAATGATATAGAAAATATTTTGTCAGGGCTTGAACTTTTGAGAAAAGAGTTTTATTCGTTCCTTGAAAAAGAGGGTATAAAATTTATCAACTCTGTAGGTGAAAAATTTGACCCAAATTTACATGAAGTTGTTGGATATGAGTTAATTGAAGATAAAGATGAAGATATAGTTCTGAAAGAAATTCAAAAAGGTTATAAATTTGAGGATTATGTTTTGAGACCTGCAAAAGTAATTGTATCAAAAAAACCACAAAAAGTGGATGTAAAATCAGAAAAAGAATTACCCAAGATAGATGAATCTGAATAAATTTTTGAGCATCTAAATAGATGTAAACGCGATAATATTTGGCTAATTTTTCTAATTCTTAAGGAGGAGATGGACTATGGCAAGAATTATTGGGATTGACCTTGGAACTTCTAATTCAGCAGCAGCATATTTTGAAGCAGGGAAACCTACAATCATTCCAGCAGCCGAGGGTTTAACTGTTGGAGGAAAAGCATTTCCCTCATATGTAGCAATAACAAAAGACGGACAACTTCTTGTTGGTGAGCCAGCAAGACGACAGGCAGTTTCAAATCCTGAAGGCACAGTTACTGCCTTTAAAAGAAGAATGGGAGAAAATTATAAATATAAAATTTATGGTAAAGAATACACACCGCAACAACTCTCTTCTTTTATTCTTCAAAAAATAAAGAGAGATGCAGAGGCATTTCTTGGTGGAAAAGTTGATAAAGCAGTAATAAGTGTTCCTGCTTATTTTAATGATAATCAAAGACAGGCAACAAAAGATGCTGGCACAATTGCTGGTCTTGAAGTTGTAAGAATCATAAACGAGCCAACTGCTGCCTGCCTTGCTTATGGAATAGATAAGGCGGGTCACGAAGAAAAAATAATGGTTTTTGATTTTGGCGGAGGAACACTTGATGTAACTATAATGAATTTCTGGAAAGAAGGTGGATTTGAAGTCCTTTCAACTTCTGGAGATACTCACCTTGGTGGGACCGACATGGACAATGCTCTTATGGATTATATAATTTCTCAGTTTAAAAAAGAAACAGGTATTGATTTAAGAAATGACCCCATGGCAATGCAGCGTCTAAAAGAAGCAGCAGAAAAAGCAAAAATTGAACTTTCTACTGTATATGAAACAGATATAAATTTACCTTTTATTACTGCAGATGCATCAGGCCCTAAACACCTGACAATGAAAATCACTCGCGCTCAACTTGAGCAAATTGTAGAACCGATAGTAAACAGGTGTGGTGCTTCAATAGACCAGGCCCTGAAAGATGCAAAACTTTCACCAAAAGATATAACCAAGATTATACTTGTTGGCGGTCCAACCAGAATGCCTATAGTTCAGAAATTTGTTGAAGAGCATGTTGGAAGAAAAGTTGAACGCGGTATAGACCCCATGGAATGTGTTGCAATGGGAGCAGCAATCCAGGCAGGAATTATTTCTGGAGAAGTCAAAGATATTGTCTTACTTGATGTCACTCCACTTTCTCTTGGAGTTGAGACGCTTGGCGGAGTTATGACAAAACTCATTGAAAGAAATACAACAATTCCTACTAAAAAGTCACAGATATTTTCTACTGCTAGTGACAATCAAACTTCTGTTGAGGTTCATGTTCTTCAAGGTGAGCGTCCAATGGCGAAAGACAACACAAGTTTAGGGAGATTTATTCTTGATGGCATTCCACCTGCTCCCCGTGGTGTTCCTCAAATAGAGGTAACATTTGATATTGATGAAAATGGGATACTTCATGTTTCTGCAAAAGACCTTGGCACTGGTAGAGAACAGCATATAACAATATCTGCCCCAAACAAACTTTCTAAAGAAGAAATAGATAGATTAATAAAAGAAGCAGAAAAATTTGCTGAGGAAGATAAAAAAAGAAAAGAAATAGTTGAAGCAAAAAATGAACTTGATAACTTGATTTATCATACTGAGAAGTCATTAAAAGATTATGGAGATAAAATTTCTCAGGATGAGCGTCTTGCAGTAGAGCGAGCATTATCAGATGCAAAAGAAGCAGTAAAGTCAGATGATTTGACAAGAATTAAAAAAACACAGGATGATTTAATGAAGGCCTCTCATAAATTGGCTGAAGTTGTTTATAGAGAAGCATCTAAGAAAAGTGAAGAGCAAAAAGCAAAAAGTGAAGAACAAAAACCGAAGAGCGAAGAAGAAAAGAAAAAGGAAGATGTTATAGATGCAGAATATAAAGAAGAAAAAGGTAATGCCTGAGCCAGTTAAACTGCTCTATAAATTTTTTGCTCAGGGTCCAGCCATTAAAGGTAAGAAATGACTACAAAAAGAGATTACTATGAAGTACTTGGTGTTCCAAAAGATGCATCAAAAGAAGAAATAGATAAGGCCTACAGAAAACTTGCTGTCCAGTTTCATCCGGATAGAGTCCCGCCTGAACAAAAAGAATCTGCAAGAGAAAAATTTAAAGAAATATCAGAGGCATATGCTGTCTTGTCTGATCCACAAAAAAGAGCGCTTTATGACCAATATGGACATGCAGGTATTGATGGAAGATATACAAGTGAAGATATTTTCCGTGGTGTTGACTTTGACAGTATTTTTAGAGATATCGGTTTTGGCACATCTGCCTTTGAAGATTTTTTCAGCGATATTTTTGATTTTTTTGGAACAGGCACTGCTCGCAGAACTTCTCGTCGCACTGGGCCTGTAAAAGGTGCTGATTTAGAAATTCCTGTAAATATTACTCTCGAAGAGGCCTATACTGGCGTAGAAAAACCAATTCAGTTTTATCATACTGAAACTTGCGATGTGTGTAAAGGCACAGGAGCAAAACCTGGCACAGGGACAAAGACATGTCCTCTTTGTAAAGGAACAGGGCAACAGACATCAGCAATTGGAGGATTTTTTGCTTTTACCAGAACCTGCGACAGGTGTCATGGCACAGGAGAAATTATTCAACATCCATGTTCTGAATGCAATGGAAGAGGAAAAGTTAAAAAAAGTGTTAACATAACAGTGAAGATTCCGAAAGGAGTAGATACAGGAACTCACATAAGAGTAAAAGGAAAAGGAGAAGCAGGTGAAAGAGGGGGGCCTTCTGGAGACCTCTATATTCTTGTCAGGGTTCAACCTCATCCTGATTTTGAAAGAGAGGGGGATAATTTATTTACCCAGGCAAGTTTACCATTTCATATAGCAGCCCTTGGAGGAGAAATAACTGTAAAGACATTAGATGGTAAAATAAAAATGAAAGTCCCACCAGGAACACCTTCAAATAAAATTTTCAGAATGAAAGGGAAAGGCATGCCTAACATTCATACGAATAGATATGGCGACCTCTATGTTCGGCTTATAATTGATGTCCCAACAAAATTGACTGAAAGGCAAAAAGAATTGTTGCGGGAATTTGGTAGAACATTGGAATAAAATTTTTATGTCACAATTTTTTGTGAATCCACAGAATATAAAAAATGGCAATTTTATAATAAAAGACAAAGATGAAGTAAAACATCTATCAAAAGTTTTTAGAATTCAAAAAGGTGAAAAAATTTATCTGTTCGATAATACTGGCAAGAGATATTTAGGTGAAGTTTGTGAAGTCCAAAAATTTTTTATTTCAGGGAAAATTCTTAGTGAAATTAAATCAAAAGAAAAAAAACTATATCTTAAAATATTTCCTGCTTTAATAAAATCCGAAAGATTTCAACTGCTTCTTGAAAAAATTACAGAGATAGGGGTAGATGAAATTTTACCATATTTTTCAGAACGTTCAGTTGTAAAGATATCTTCAGAAAAAATTCAAAGCAAATTGTCAAAATGGAAAAAAATAATCCTTTCTTCTTCAAAGCAAAGTAATTCTCAAAAGATACCAAAACTTTCAGAAAATATATTAAAATTTGAAGAAGCAATTCTCTCGGTTGATTCCAGTGAACTGAACTTAATAGCATGGGAGTTTGAAGATAAAAATTTATTGAAAGATATAATTTTTGATTTTCTATCCAAGAAGCCAAAATTTCCTTTAAGATGTAATTTGTTTACAGGCCCTGAAGGTGGATTTACTAAAAGTGAAATAGATTTTGCAGTTAGTCATGGGTTCAAAACTTTTTCGCTTGGCAAAAATATATTAAGAGCAGAGACCGCAGTAATTGTTTCTGCCAGTTTAATAAATGCATTAATTAACTGACCTGAATTATGAGAATATATTTTCATACTTTTGGATGTAAAGTTAATCAATATGAGACACAACTTTTAAGGGAACAAATATGTTATAATGGAAATTATCAACCAGTAGAAAAAATTGAAACTGCAGATATTGCTATAATAAATTCCTGCACTGTCACGCATAATGCTGATGCTGATACAAGACAACTTGTTCGCAGAATAATTAGAGTTAATCCAAGGTGTAGAATAATAGTAACAGGCTGTTATGCAGTTCGCTCTAAAAAAGAAATTTTAGATATATCTAATTCTGTTGAGATTTGCCCTATAAAAGAAAAAATTCCATGTTATCTTGGGCTAAACTATGAAAACCGTCAGACAATTACTTATTTTGCAGACCATTCCCGTGCTTTTGTAAAAATTCAAGACGGCTGTGATGCTTTTTGTAGTTATTGTATTGTTCCTTATGTCAGGCCAAAACTCTGGAGTAAACCTTTAGAGACAATTCTTAAAGAAGTCGATTCTTTGGTTGAAAATGGATATAAAGAAATTGTTTTATGTGGTATAAGGTTGGGCAAATACAGTTCTAACAATGCTAAAAATTTCGCTGAACTTGTAAAGAATTTAATGAATATAAGAGAGGATTTTAGAATTAGTTTTTCTTCTTTAGAAGTTCAAGAAATCACAGAAGAACTGATTGAAGTTCTTGCTTCAACAGACAGAATAGTGCACCATTTTCATATTCCCCTTCAATCAGCAGACAATGAAGTATTAAAAAGAATGAGTCGTCCATACACATCTGAAGAGTTTCAATATAAAATTGATTGTATTCGTAAAAAGTTGAAAGATGTAATCTTTACTACAGATGTTATTGTTGGTTTTCCAGGTGAAACAGAGAAAAATTTTCTCAATACTTATAATTTCATAGAAAAAAACAAATTTAAAAAAATTCATGTTTTTAGATTTTCGCCAAGGCCAGGAACAAAAGCAGAAAATTTTAAAGATTATGTAGATTCAAAAGAAATTAAGAAAAGAGCAGTTGCTCTTCTAAAATTTAGCAAATGTTAAAAATATTTTTGAGATTTTTCTTATGGTTTTGGGGTATTTTTCTTATTGTTAGTTTAATAAGGTCGGATGTGCCAATAACAATAGTTTATCCACTGCTCGGAATTGTCTTAATTACAGAACATTTTCTTGGTAGCCCTATAAACACTGTTTCAGTAGCAGTTGTGTTGACATTTTTAGGTTTTTTTGGATTGATTCTTATCCGCGGTAATTTCTTTGACATATTAACTTTATTACTTGAAATATTGTGGATATGGATTATTTTTGCAATATTACAGAAACTCCAGGAAGAGACCGTAAAAAAATACGCTCATTATGAAGAACAGAACGAGAATTTAGAAATTGAGTTAAATGAAGCCAATGAAGAACTTAAAAAATTGCCGGAAGAGATAAATAAATTGAACTCTCAATATCAAAGTTTTTCAAAATTGAATAGTATAGCAAGTGACCTTGGAATGATACTTTATAAAGACAAATTGACTGAAAAAATAAAAGAAATAGGTGAAAAAATTATTTCCCACGGAAAAATGGATTTGTGTTTAGATATTAAACACACTGAACTTGTAGATCCTTTCTGTAAATGGGTTATAGAAAACAAATATCCATTGTTGATAAAAGATGTTTTTGTTGAAGGTAAAATATTAACTACAGACAAGAATCATTTAGATTACAGGTCAACCATTATTTCACCAGTTGAAATGTTTGGCAAAATTGTTGGATATATTCAGATGAAAAGTAATAAGTTTTACACAGAAGACGAATTCAGATTGTTTACAATATTTTCAGGAATAGCATCTATATCTCTTACAAATGCTGAGTTGTTTAAGAAAATTCATGATCTTGCAATTACAGACGATTTAACAGGACTCTATGTTCATAGATTTTTTAAGGAAAGAATTGAAGAAGAATTCGACCGTGCAAAATCATATAATCTTCCTTTGAGTTTAATAATGATTGACATAGACCATTTTAAGAGAATAAATGATACTTATGGCCATAGTTGTGGCGATGAGATACTTAAGCAACTTACGAAGGTTTTAAGAAAAAGAGCAAGAGTTACTGACATTGTGGCACGCTACGGAGGAGAAGAATTCGCTGTTCTTATGGTGCAGACAGGCATAGAAGATGCTTTCCAGGTGGCAGAAGAAATAAGAAAGATTGTAGAGGATGAGGTCTTTACTGTAGAAAGACCTGAAGATAGATTACTTAAACATTTGTTGAGGCTCAAGGTTACAGTAAGCATTGGCGTATCAGAAATAACAAAAGGCATGAAAGATTTCACAGACCTTATAAACTCTGCTGACAGTGCACTCTATATGGCAAAAAAGAATGGAAGAAACAGAGTTGAAAAATGGACTGGCTAACTAAATTAGATTTAAACAAAAAAATCGGAATATCTTATACAATTATTTATGCAGTTGTATTTGCTATTCTTCCAGATGAATACAAAATACCATGGTGTTTTACAATAATTCCAGCAATATTCTATTTCAGCACAAAACTTGTTTCTATTTTACCGGTTCTATTTTGCGTCGGAATTATTCTACCTTTTTTTAAGGCAAAAGAATATCTTACATATATCTTGCAATACGATATTTTTATTTTACTTTCTTTATTTTTTGCCTATCGTTTTTATTATTCTTTTTCAGAAATAGATGAAAAATTTTTGCCAGGCATAAAAAGGTTAAAAAATCAACTTGACTTAGCAATTAAAAATAAAGAAGAATTAAAAAATAAACGTGATAAACTTAAGTTGGACTTAGAGAAAATCACCGAACTTTTTAGATTATGTAAAGAGATAGCAGAGCATTTAGACATAAAAGATATGATGAGTGAGTTTTCAAGAATCATTATCTCCGAAAGGAAGGTAAAGTCCTTCTGTTTTTTCCAGATCGATGAAAAAAATAGTATAGATACTCAAACACTTTTTTTCTCAAATATTGATGAGACATCTATCTGGCTTGAGATAATAAAAACCCGTCAGGATTTATTCCATTCAAAAGAACCAACAAAATTTGTAAATTTAAAATATTTTCCTTTTGATGTTATTGTTTTTTATCCAGTGTATCTTGAGTTGCTTCTTGGATACTTTATGTTTCGAATTGATATGACAGCTGAAAAAGAAAGTATGGAAGAACTTATGCCTTTTCTTGTGCAAATATCCCTGGCGCTAAAAAGGTCAAAACTGTATTTAGAAGTAGAAAAAATGTCTCGTAGAGATGGACTTACAGGGCTATATCTTAGAAGATATTTTCTTGAAAGATTTGATGAAGAACTTGTTAGGGCCAAAAGATATAACAACAGATTTGCTATTTTTATGGTAGACATAGACTATTTCAAAAAAGTAAACGATACTTATGGCCATTCAGTTGGAGATTTTGTGTTAGAGAAACTTGCAGATAAATTAGTTGAAAATGTGCACAAAGGTGATTTGATTGCTCGGTATGGAGGAGAAGAATTTATTATTTATTTGCCCCATACCTCAAGGAAAGAAGCACTTTTAATTGCTGAACAGATTCGTTCTTCAGTTGAATCAGAGAATTTCGTTTTAGGTGATAAATGTGTAAATATAACAATAAGTATTGGAGTCGCCTATTATCCAGAGAATGGTTTAACCAAGGAAGAAATTATTTCGGCCAGCGATAAAGCATTGTATTTAGCAAAACAGTTAGGACGCAACAGGGTAACAGAATTTAAACCACTGTAAAGATTGACAAATTAAAAAAATTTTAATATAAATAAACTCCAGGAAGGAGGTTGAAATGGCACAGGTTATATTAAAAAATGTAACAAAGAAATATGGAGAAGTAGTTGCAGTAAATAACTTTAACCTTGAAATCAAAGATAAAGAGTTTTGTGTATTGGTAGGACCTTCTGGTTGTGGTAAGACAACAACATTGAGGATGATAGCAGGATTAGAAGAAATAACTTCTGGAGACATATATATAGGGGATAAAAAGGTAAATGATGTTCCTCCAAAAGATAGAGATATAGCCATGGTATTTCAAAATTATGCCTTGTATCCTCATATGACCGTCTATGACAACATGGCATTTGGACTAAAATTGAGAGGATATTCTAAGAAGGAAATAGATGCCAGGGTTAGAGAAGCAGGTGAGATATTAAATATAAGCCATTTGTTAAACAGAAAACCAAGAGAATTAAGCGGTGGTCAAAGGCAAAGAGTAGCAGTTGGCAGAGCAATAGTCCGCAAGCCAAAAGTATTTCTATTTGATGAGCCATTGAGCAATCTTGACGCAAAACTTAGGGTTCAGATGAGAGCAGAATTGAAAAAACTCCATGAAAAAATTCAAACAACAATAATCTATGTAACACACGACCAGGTAGAAGCAATGACAATGGGAGATAAAATTTGTGTAATGAAAGACGGTATAATTCAACAAGTTGATGAGCCGTTGCAGTTATATGCTAATCCTCAGAATAAATTTGTAGCAGGTTTCATTGGTTCTCCGCCAATGAATTTTATTCCTGTAGATGTAATCAAAGAAAAAGAAGATATCTGGCTGGATGAAGGAAGATTTAAGGTAAAATTGTCAGATAAAATGAAAGATAGAGTAGCCAGATACATAAACAAGAAGTTGATACTGGGTATAAGGCCAGAGGATATATATGACAAACTCTTCTATAGAATAGGACCAATTGAAGGCAATATAGTAACTGTAACAGTTGATATTGTTGAACCAATGGGATCAGAAGTTTATCTACATCTGAATACAGGCAAGAATCTCCTTGTTGCAAAAGTTGATCCACACAATCAAGCAAAAGCCAACCAACTTATAGAAGTCGTCTTCAATATGGAAAAAATTCATCTGTTTGACCCAGAAACAGATGAGGCAATTGTTTAGGGGAAAATTCTTAGAGATCTAAAAATCGTCTCTAAATTTGATGTTTTTAGAAAACAGACAAACCTTAAAGCCCGCCTTGTCAAACAAATTAAAGTTGATAAATAAAATAAAATTCGCTGAATTTATAGAATTACCAGAAAAAGATTTTAATAGATTTGTTGTTAGGACTGAAGATGAGCCACTATTTAATAGATTGATGTTTCCCAATAATAAAGAAGACAAAATAATAAGTTATAGAAAATTCCAAAAGGGAGATTTATCCCCGTCATTTGTGGAAATAGATAAAAGAAATCTCATAGCTGAAACAGATTTCAGTTTAGAGTCATTCTTAGAAAAAAACAAAAGAATAATTTCTATGATTAAAGAGATTGGAATAGAAAAATTTAAAGAATATTTTCTTTATGATGAATTTAGAAGGAATATAGAAGATATAGCAATGGAATGTAATTTGAAAGTTAAAGATGTTAGAAAGGTGTACGATTTTATCAATGAATTTTCCATATTTTCAGAAATTTTTTGTTACCAGAGATGTAAAGATGATTTCTCAAAAGTTGTCTACTATCATAAAGTAGCAGATATTGATTTTTTTGAAAATGGAGAATTTGTAATAAATTTTATTTCTCCGAAATATGCTCAAGGCGTATATGTTATTGACTATGATAAACTTGAAACTCTAAAAAAGAAGAATATTTTTAGCCCAGAAGATATAAACAAAATAGATAAACTCATAAGAAAACTGGAATTAATCAACATAAGAAAATCATTAATGTATAGAATAATTGAAGCAATAGTAAAAAAACAGAAAAAATTTTTTCATACCTGTGACCCTTTAGACTTAGTAATATATACCCAAAAACAACTGTCAGAGGAATTGGGAGTTAACCAGAGTATAATTAGTAGGGCAATATGTAACAAGTCAATAGGATTTTCAAGAAAATATGAAAAACCAATTGATTATTTTTTGCCCAACAGAAAAGGTATTGTAAAAACAATTTTGAAAGAAATTTTTTTGGAAAAAGACAAATCTTTTTCAGACAATGAAATAAGATTAATTCTTTTGAAAGATTTTAAAATTTCAGTTTCAAGAAGAAGTATTTCATTGTACAGAAGTGAAATAGGAATGCCCTCATCTGTCAGGAGAAAAAATGAAAGTACAGACAATATTAGCAGTTGATGATGATAGAAGTGCAATTGAATTATATAAGGTTCTGTTTGAAAATAAATATAATGTTATTACTGCTTATAGTGGTAGTGAAGCCATTGAAATTGTAAAAAAAGAAGGTATAGATATAGTTTTACTTGATATACTTATGCAAGATATGGATGGGATAGATGTCTTAAAAGAAATAAAAAAAATCAACGATGAAATTGAAGTTATAATGGTTACCGCTGTTAAAACGGTTAAATCAGCAATAGAGTCAATGAAACTTGGTGCCTATGACTATATTACAAAGCCGTTTGATACTGACGAAATTCTTATTACTGTTGAAAAGGCATTAGAAAAGAGAAATCTTTTTAAGGAAATAGTACGGCTAAAGTCAGAAATGATACCATTTCGTTTTGAAAATATAATTGGGGAATCCCCTCAAATGCAGAAAATTTATGAAATCATTCAGGATCTGGCAAATAACAATTCTACAGTTCTTATTACGGGAGAAAGTGGGACAGGAAAAGAATTAATTGCAAGGGCAATACATTTTAACAGCCAGAGAAAACAAAGTCCTTTTGTTGTGGTAGATTGTGCTACTATTCCAGAAAATTTACTTGAAAGCGAATTGTTTGGTTATGAAAAAGGTGCTTTTACAGATGCTTTTGAAAGAAAAATTGGGAAGTTTGAACTTGCGGATACAGGAACGCTTTTCTTAGATGAGATAGATGCCTTAAAGTTAAATCTGCAGGGTAAGATTTTGAGAGCAATAGAGACAAAAGAAATTCAAAGAATTGGCGATATGAGACCAATTAAGATAGATGTCAGAATTATTTCTGCTACGAATGTCAATTTGAAAAAGGCAGTTCAAGAAGGAAAATTTAGAGAGGATTTGTATTATAGATTAAATGTTATACCAATTGAAGTTCCGCCTTTGAGGGAGAGAAAAGACGATATACCTCTCCTGTTAAATTATTTTATAGGTCTATATAATAAAGAATTCGGTAAAAAAGTCAAAGGTATATCAACAGAGGCACTTGATGTTTTATATAAATATAACTGGCCAGGGAATGTGCGGGAATTGAAGAATCTGACTGAAAGATTGGTCGCTCTAAGTAAAAAAGAAATCATAAATCAGGAAAGCCTGCCTCTTGATATTCTTTTTTCTGATAGGAGAAATTTTGCGCCGGACTGTGAAATGTCTTTAAAGTCAGCAAGGGAAGAATTTGAAAGGCAGTTTATTATCAATATACTTGAGAAGGTTAACTGGAATCAGTCAAAGGCAGCTCGCATTATGGGAATTCATAGAAATACACTTTTTTCAAAGATGCATACCTTTGGAATCAGGCCTCCAAAATCAGGTTAGAACATTGGCCATTTTAACCTTAAGTGTGCAATATCTCAGAAAATGTGCAATTTTTGGGTAGTAAATCCTCACAGCAATCTTAAAAAATTTTTATAAAAAATCTAAAGAAATCAAAAAATTGTAAATCTTTTGAACTTTGGCAACTTTTTTGCGTCTTACTAAGTAATGAGCAAAATAGATTTCATAACGGAAATTTCACACGAACTCAGGACTCCACTTATGGTCATTAAAAATTCACTTGACTTATTATCAACTAATGCTTCCCAGTATAACAACAAAAAGTTTTTTCATGTCTTAGAAATCGCTCAGAGAAATACTGAATATATGGCAGAAATAATAAATCACATTCTAAACTTTACCAAAATAGAAACTGGCAGATATATTGTGAAAAAAAGAAAGATACATTTTAGGGGTTTTATTGAAGAAATTGTTAAAGAATACCAGACCTATGCAGACAGGAAAAAAATAAAAATTACAAAGAATATTTCAGAAGATATAAATAAAATAAATGTGGACCCAGTATTATTGAAACAGATTCTTGTAAATCTATTAAACAATGCATTAAGATTCGCCTCTTCTGAGATTAAAATTGAAGGAGCCCTGGCGGACACTTCAAAAAAAGAAAAAAGCATAAAAATTTCAGTTTGTGACGACGGAATAGGTATTCCAAAGGCCTTTATAGGAAAAATATTTGACAAATTTTTTAAAGTTAATGATTCATCAGATTCTTATGAAGATTCTTACAGCAGTTGTGGTTTTGGACTTTTTATCACAAAGAAAATCGTTGAATTGCAAGGCGGTAAAATATGGGTTGAAAGTAAGTTCAGAAAAGGCACTAAATTCATTTTTCTCCTGCCTGTTTGACATCCCGCAAATTTCAATTCTTCGCTGATGTTGACATCTCAAGATTTATTTGATAAAATTATAACAGCATGAAACTCTCCGATATAATCAAGAAAAAATCAGAAAAGGAACAAAAGGACGAAAGGCCTCAAAAAGAACTATCCGTCCCTGAAAATACTGTCAACTTAGAAGAAAAACCTTCTACAGCACAAGAAATTAAACAATTAGATTCTGCTGAAAAGGTTTATAGTAGCCTTATTTCCGTTATAAGAACAATTTTTGGAATTATAGAAAAAGAAAAAATTGCTGTTTCTGTGATTTTGAATGTTGTTAGAAAAGTTATATCTTTAATTGTTGCAAAGAATGAAGAATTGATAGCGATGTGTGAGTATACTACTCCAGATGTCTATTTATATTCTCATACTGCAAATGTGTGTATACTTTCAATTATGTTAGGTGAGAAATTAAAATATTCAACCGAAGACCTTGAAAAACTTGGGCTATGTGCTTTCCTTCATGATTTAGGAATGAAAAAAGTTTTAGACATTGCTACGGAGTCATCTAAGTTGTCACAGCAAGAATTTAAAGAGATAAAAAAACATCAGGACTATGTTTTGGGTTTAATTGACAACATAGAAATGACATCTGAAACAAGAGAATTTGTTAAGAATGTTGTTCAGCAGGTTCATGAAAGAAAAAATGGAAGAGGTTATCCAAAAGGATTATCAGGAGAGGAAATAAATAGTTTTGCAAGGATAATAAGTATAGCAGATGTGTATGAAGCACTTACTCATCCAAGGGTCTGGAGAGAAAGGTATTTACCTCATGACGCATTGAAGAAAATGATTGAGTCAGCAAAAGATGACTTTGATTTGAATTTTTTGAAGATATTTATAGAAAAGATGTCTCTTTATCCAATAGGAAGTTATGTTCGGCTTAATTCCGAGGAAATAGCAAGAGTTATAGGAATTAACCCGGGTCTTCCAACAAGGCCAAAAGTAAAAGTAATAGTTGACAGCGAAGGGAAAAGAGTTCAAACCCAGAAAATAATTGATTTGAGCAAGACAGGAGTAATTTATATCTTAGAACCAGTCGATGAGACAAAATTGAATATTTCAGATAAAAAACTTATGCTTGAACTTAAAGCAAGAAAGTGGTGGGTGAAGAATATTTAAGGTTGAGGCACGACAGGAAGGGGGTGATAAACCAATGAAAGTAATTTCAACAATAGCAATAATTCTTGCTGTAATCTGTATGATTCTTGGCACCATTTCTGCGATAAAGTTCATAGGAATAGGCGCAAGAACATTAGCGACTGGCAGTGCTTTGTTATATCTGCTTGCAATATCTATTAATACTTCAAAATAACAATAGATGGTTAATTTTTATGAAAAAGATTCCAGCCGCCTGAAAATTTCTACAGGCGGAAATGTATCTTTTTATATCTTTTTAAGGAATCTTGTGGTTGGGCCAGGTAGCAGTTTTGTGAAGGCAATAAAGCAGAGATATCCTGTTTCAAAGAATTTTTCAAAACAAAAGTTTATAAATCTGAATATTGAACTTCAAAATCACAAGCAGGGCTCAAAAGATAATAAGTTAGAAGTTTTTTCTAACGATGGGATTTTTTCTATAAAAAGAAATGATTTTCAATGTGAATTTGACCTAAAGAAAAAAACTGCCGAGGCATTTTTAACCCCAGACATTTATTCCTTTGATTCTCTTCTGAGGATTCTCTCTTCATTTTTTGCAGTGTTAAACAATAGTTTTTATTTACATTCTTCAGGTGTAGTTTATAAAAATAAGGCATATTTGTTCACTGGTAAGACAGGATCTGGTAAGACAACAATCGCCAAAAGGTTTCCAAGAAGTCAAGTCCTTTCAGATGAAATTGTCTTTGTTAGGAGGAGGCCCCGCGGTGATGTTCTTGCCCACAGTAGTCCATTCTGGGGAGAACTGAAACCAGACAAAAAAGAAATTTCAGCAGAACTCAAAAACATTTATTTTATTCATAAGGCAAAAGAATTTACCTTAAAGAGGTTATCTTCCTGTGAAGCAGTAAAAAAACTCCTGCCAAACATAGTGTTCTTTGCTAAAGACAATAATTTGATAAATAAACTCCTTGAAACAGTTGTTTTTATCTCAAAAAATGTCATCTTTTATGATTTATTTATTCCTGAAGATTTTGATATTAAAAGGTTGTTGAGAAATGAATATACAACACAGTGAAAATATTGCCTGGAGAATAATTGATGGCCAGGCATATATTGTTACAGTTAATGATTCAAAATTGCATTTACTTAATGAAATTGGCACCAGAATCTGGCAGTTAATTGAAAGAAAGATTGATTTTGAAAATCTTGTAAAAAAACTTTTATCAGAATATGATGTTGAATCAGAAAAGTTAAGAGCCGACCTTAAAGAATTTATAGAAGAATTGAAAACAAAAGGTTTAATTAAAATTGAAGATAACAAGTAAAATTTTTGATATAACTTTTCAGAGAAACATACCTCTTTATGCTGTATTTGAACTGACTTACAAATGTAATCTAAAATGTATTCATTGCTATATCCCGGAAAATCATAGATTAAAAAAAGAACTTTCTACTAATGAAGTAAAAAATATCTTAAGACAACTTAAGTCAGAAGGATGTCTTTTTCTTGTTTTTACAGGCGGAGAAGTATTTTTAAGAGATGACTTTTTAGATATATGTAGTTATGCTAGGAAATTGAAATTTGATTTAAGAATTTTCACAAATGGGACACTTATACACAGAAAAATTGCTGAATATATTTCAAAAATCGGGGTAAGTGGTGTTGAAGTTAGTTTATATGGCAAAGAAAAAACTCATAATAAAATAACACAAACAGAGAATTCTTTTCAGAAAGTTTTTAATACAATAAAGATGCTTATTGAATATAAAATTCCTGTTACAATAAAGTGCCCTTTAATGAGAGAAAATTTTTATGACTACAACTGGTTGATACAAATTTCAAAAAAACTTGGAATCAAATATAAATTTGACCCTGTGATAGTGCCAAGAAATAATGGCGATAAGTCAATCCTGAAATATCAAATTACTGACAGTCAGATGAGAAGCATCTTTTCAGATAAAAGAATATTTAAAAGAGAGAAAGCCGACTCTTACAATTCTGCTTACTCACTATTCTGTAGCGCTGGAAAAAATTTCGTTGGCATTTCACCAGAAGGCAAGGTCTATCCCTGTATTCAATTTCTTTATAATTTTGGTAATTTAAGAAAGAAATCATTCAAAGAAATCTGGTTTAGTTCAAAAAGAGCAATTTATTTAAGAAATTTAAAACCAGAAGATTGCAATGTCTGTTTTAGTTGTGAAAATAATAACTTTTGTAGAAGATGCCCCGGGCTTGTGTACTTAGAGACGGGCTCAATATACGGAAAATCAGAAATTTCCTGTCGTCTAGCAGATGTGACAAAAATCACATTGACAAATGCCTGAATTTGTGTTATAAAATATATGATGGATAAAGCAAAACTACGAGCAAAAAAGCACGCAAAAAAACCGTACTCAAAACCGAAAATTACCTCCGAAAAAGTTTTTGAAACAACTGCCCTTGCCTGCGGGAAATGTATTGCAGGTAATCCAATTTATACAGGAAATTGTCCAAGAGTTCCAAGGTTATCATAAATGGAGAAGATAAAAGTTTATAAAACAACAGGCGGATGTATGAGGCCACTTATAAAAAGTTCAGAGTTTGTTTTTGTTTTGCCTCAGAAAAGAATTCGTTGCGGAGATGTAGTTTTGTACAATCTTTTTGGGAATAGATACCTGCATAGAGTAAAAGAAATCAGGCCAGACAAAATTATTCTTGTTGACGATGCCGGGATTATTTCTCCTGTAGAAATTTCACTGGAAAATGTAATTGGCGTCTATCCAACATTATTTAGCAGTTTTGTTGGCATTGTCTACAATTTTTTTATGAGGAAAATCTTCATTTTTTTTAGAATGATTAAACACCTGAAGTTATTATGTTGATTTTGGGAACCTATTTTATAAGAAATCGTAAGTAAATTGAGTTTTATTTGAGAAGCCATGTTGTATTTAGAGCATTTTAATTTAAGGCAAGTGCCATTTGAGAATACACCTGACCCAGCATTCTTTTTTTATTCAAAAGAACATAGTGAAGCGGTCGCAAGATTAGAGTATGTTGTCTCTACAAGAAAGCCACTTTGTTTGATTACTGGCGAGTATGGAAGTGGAAAGACGCTTCTTGCGTACACACTACAGAGTAAACTTTCACGGAAAAATTTTCATATCGTTTATTCAGGAAATCCTTTCTTGCCACCAGATGAACTTCTTCACCATTTAGTCTTATCCCTGGGGGGGGGTAGTGAGAACATTCCTCTTAAAAAAGTGGAAACACTACGACTTTTCACCGAAATATTGAGAAGAAATGTACAAATCGGTAAACATACAGTTATTATCATAGATGAAGCACATCTCATAGAAAATATAAGGATATTTGAAGAACTGAGAGTTTTATTAAACTATGTTATCAACAACAAGTTTGCTCTATCAATGATTCTTATGGGGCAGACAGAACTAAGAGAAAAATTGGTATCCTTGCCACAGTTTAAACAAAGGGTAAATTATCATTATCATCTGCAAAATTTAGATTTAGAAGAAGTGGGGGAGTATATTAAACATCGTCTTTTAGTAGCAGGTCATCCTACTGGTGAGTTGTTTTGTAAATATGCAGTTGAAGAAATTTATGAGACAACACAGGGTCTACCAAGAAGTATAAACAATTTGTGTGATGTATGTTTGATGATAGGGTTTGATAAAGGTTTAGATAAGATACATAAAGAAGTTGTGTTAGAAGCAAAGAAGGAAGTTTTGATGTGAACTATAAAAGTGTCAAAAGTTTCAGAAGTAGCAATAGTATCAGAAGTATCAGAAGTGTCAATAGTGGCAAAGAAAGGGGAAGAAGATGAGTGTGAGAAAGTTTGAAGATTTAGTTGTTTGGCAGAAAGCAAGGGTCTTAACAAACGAAATTTACAAAATTACAAAGAAACCTGAATTTTCAAAAGATTTAGGTTTAAAAGATCAGATCCAACGCGCTTCTGTCTCTATTATGTCAAACATAGCAGAAGGTTTTGAACGTGGTTCAAAAGAAGAATTTATACAATTTTTATATATTTCTCGTGGCTCTTGTGGCGAAGTAAGAACACAACTTTATGTTGCAAAAGACCAGAATTATATTACTGACGAAGAATTTCAAAAGTTGCAGAAGTTAGCAGTAGAAGTTTCAAGATTGATTTATCATTTGATAGAATCAGTTAAAACAGAAGGTTTCCGTGGACAGAAGTTTAAGAAAGTTTATAGGCCGTTTCGCGAGGAAATTGCCGAGTTTGTAAAGTCATTTACTTCTGAAACTTCTGATACTTTTGATACTTCTGAAACTTCTGATACTTTTGATACTTCTGAAACTTCTAATTCTGAAATTCCTGAAGATAAAAAATGAAGAAACTCTCAATAGCAACAATAGTATCAATTGTTATATTTCTCTCTTCAACCTTATTTTCTGCAACGAGGATAAAAACTATTGAGTTCAGTTTTGGGTCCTATTATTCAGCCACAGACATTGCTTCAGGTTCTGGCTGGACCCCACCCTATATCACAATAAACTTACCTGAGCAAGGAATAACCATTAAAAATGCTTATGTAGAAATAGAATACTTATCTTCAGCAGGTTCTGCAGCGGATGTTACAAACATTGACATTTATTTCAATGCAGGCACTTCTGCAACAGATATTGTTGACAACATTACAGGGACACAAGTTCCAGATTCTTCTGGTGAAAGCAACTTGTTTGTAGCACGTGCTGATGTCACTTCAAAAATTACTTCCTGGACAAACCAACCTTATTCATTAAAATTTGTCTCAGTTGGCTCACCACACAATATGCATTCTGCAAAACTTTATATTACTTATGAATATGACGATACATCTCCTACGCAGATAAAAACAGTTAAATTCCCAATTTTCTCAGATTCTTTAGATGGCATCTCAGGTGTGATTTCAACACTTGCACAACAAATTTCTCCTGTTTCAGTTCCTTTCAAATACAGATGTGACATTCCAGAATCAGGTGTTACAATTAAACAAGTATGGTTTGAGATAAGAGGTTTAAGACAATCAGGTGCAGCAACAACTGATGGTTCAATAAATGTGAATATTTCCGGCTATCCTTCAGAGCCAACAATGACCTTAGACGGTGCGTTAACAGATACTTATAGATTTAGGTATCTTACTTCAACAGGGACACCATCAGGTTTTGCTATAAACACTTTGCAAACAGTATATGTTAACCTTTCAGGCACAGCAAACACAAATGTTTTAGGTGGCGAAGTTGTTATAACTTATGAATACTCAAACGATTCAGCAGAAAAACTGAAGACAGTTTCATACTTTTTTGCACAATCAACAGGTACCGCTGGCTCTGTTACGAATTTTACAGTTCCTGTTTATTTAAACGAAGATGGGATAACAATAGAAAGAATTTATGCAAAAATCTCAGGTTCTTACGATTCTACAACCGCAGGAAGTGTTGAAGTAAACTCAGCAATTGCTGGTAATAGTTTAACTTCAAGAACATATCAAGTTGTTGTGACAGCAGCACAGGTATCAGGTTTTGAACTTTTCCACGATTTGTCAGAAGGAAGAGCATACTGGTTTAATGGTTCAACAGTTACAATCTCATGGACAAATACATTAGCAGCACTTGGCGGCTGCGGTGTTGAGTTAATCATAACATATAAATACACTTCAGAAAACAAATATACAGAATTTTATCGTGTTTTTGCAGGACAGACAGCAAACGAAGTTGCCTCAGGCAGTGCATATAATTACACATTTTCTTTGTTCTTTCCTGACCCTGAAATACCCTTAGGAAGAAAAGTTTTACGTTCTTCATATTTAGTTGGCAACTTTATTGAAGGCGATGGTGTTGTTACTCAAGACCCAACTACTACAATGAATGTGAACTCTGTTTCCGGCAAAGCACAAGTTGTTAAACATCAGTCAACTACTGAAAATTTTCAGACAACTGCAATTTATGATTTTTCTGACAGAATTACCACATCTTCAACTTCAGCAACTGCAAACTATACTTTAACTGCAGACCCGTTCAATGTTTCAGGTTGCGCAAATATTACCTACGAGTATTATCCTGCACCATCAACACCTACTGCTTTATCTCAATATCGTTCTGATGGGACAACTTTAATTTCAACTGGTGGTTGGACAAATGGGACTTCTGTAGTTTTAAAATTTAATATGTCATCAAGAATTGCTGATACTTTATATCCTGTTGTTGA
>Ga0078972_1008465_pt1 | contig 21478 bp, 19 predicted proteins | sample YelNatPaOPGAMG01_FD_67568 | JGI IMG/M metagenome (GOLD analysis project Ga0078972, IMG submission 67568) | Hot spring thermophilic microbial communities from Obsidian Pool, Yellowstone National Park, USA - OP-RAMG-01 (SPADES assembly) (version 2) | ecosystem: Environmental > Aquatic > Thermal...
GTTCCAATTACAACAATGCAAAAAATGCTGGCAAGGTCAGATTATTTAACTTCGATTTTGATTAAGGCAGAGAAAAAAGATTTGTTACCACAAATTCAAGATGAAGCTTTCTCAAAATTGGTAGAAAAACACCGAGTCGATCCCCAAAACCCAGATTTTTCAATAATCTCTCAAGAAGACATTTTATCAACCTTAACTCAAGTGACAAACACGATGACAATTTTTTTGGCAGCCATTGCTTCGATTTCTTTGCTTGTTGGCGGAATCGGAATTATGAATATGATGCTAACTTCTGTTACTGAAAGAACAAGAGAAATTGGTTTAAGAAAGGCAATTGGCGCAAAAAATAGAGAGATTTTAGCTCAGATTTTAACAGAATCGGTTTTGCTTACATTTTTAGGAGGAGCAATTGGAATTTTCTTTGGCTGGTTAATTTCTTTAGGAATTTCAAAATTTGCTCAGATTTCGACTCAAGTTTCCCTTTCTTCAGTAATTTTGGCATTTTCAGTTTGTACTGCAATCGGAATTTTCTTTGGTTGGTGGCCAGCTCAAAAAGCAGCAAAATTGAGCCCAATTGAAGCGTTGAGGTACGAATGATAAAAATTCAAAATGCAAAAATCAAAATGCAAAATGACAATCCAAAATGAAAAAATTTTGAATTTTAAATTGTAATTTTGAGATTTGAATTTTGGGATTTGGAATTTTTGAAATTGAAATAAAGGTCGCAAAAAAGGAATTCAAACATTTATGAATAAAAACCTAATTTTAATTATTATTCTTTTAATTGGTGTTGGAGTTGGAGGGTTTTTTGGAGGAATGAAATATGGAGAATCTCAGGCATTGAAGAATTTGACACCAGAAAAAATGAGAGAAGTTTTCCAACAAAGAGGAGGACAATTTTTTGCCCAAAATCAAGGCCAAAGACAAAGAGCAGGACAAAATTTTGTTTCGGGTCAGGTTATCTCTAAAGACGAGAAAAGCTTAACGGTAAAATTACCAGATGGGAGCACGAAGATTATTTTCCTTTCCCAATCTACTCAAATTTTAAAGGCGACAGAAGGTTCAATAGATGATGTTCAAGTTGGAAAAGAAATTTTAGTTGCGGGAAATCAAAACACAGATGGAAGTTTAACTGCCAGGACAATTCAAGTTCGTAACCGTTAAAATTGAAATTTTTTTAAAAGATTATTAAAATTTTCTTTATGCCTTCAATTTTAGTTGAGAATCTTGTTAAAGTTTTTAATAGTTTGAGAGCGGTCGATGGAATTTCTTTTGAGGTGAAAGAAGGAGAGCTTTTTGGTTTGTTGGGACCAAACGGCGCAGGAAAAACGACAACTTTGAATATGTTGGCAACTTTAATTAGACCAACTTCTGGCAACGCTTTTGTTTCAGGGTTTGATGTTTTTAGAGAAAGAAATAAGGTCAGAAAATCAATCGGAATGGTCTTTCAAGAACCTGCTTTAGATAATTATTTAACAGGAAGAGAAAATTTAGAATTTCACGGGATGATGTATGGATTAAAAAGAAAAGAAGCAAAAGAAAGAGTAAAAGAGGCTTTAAAAATTGTTGAGCTGGAAGAATTTGCTGACAAACTCGTTCAAACTTATTCTGGGGGGATGAAAAGAAGGTTGGAAATTGCCAGGGCTTTGGTCCATCAACCAAAAATTTTATTTTTGGATGAACCAACTTTAGGGTTGGATGCTCAAACAAGAAGGAAAATTTGGGAGTATATTAAAAAATTGAACAAAGAAAAAGGAGTGACAATAATTTTGACAACTCATTATATGGAAGAGGCAGATTTTTTGGCAGATAGGGTTGCAATTATAGATTTTGGAAAAATTGTCGCTTTAGATACTCCAGAAAATTTGAAAAATTTGTTGGGGGGAGATGTTATTTCAATTGAAGTTGATAATTGGCAAAATGCCAAAAAAGTATTTGAAAAATTACCCTGGGTGAAAAAATTAAATCATGAAAACGGGACTTTTTGTTTACAGGTCGAAAAAGGAGAAGAAAAAATTCCCCTTTTAATAAAGGTCGACGAAAAAGAAGCAGGATTTCAAATAAAATCGATTAATCTAAGAAAGCCAACTTTAGAAGATGTGTTTTTATATTTTACTGGAAAAACGATAAGGGAGAGAGAGGCTAGCCAATCGGAAAGGTTCAAAGAAATGGCAAAAAGACACAGAAGGTAATATGGAAATAAATTTTACCGCCATCTACGTTTTGTGGCTAAGAGAAATGAAAAGATTTTTAAGGTCTTGGTCGAGGGTTGTTAGCACTTTGATGATGCCCCTTTTCTTTTTAATTTTTTTGGGTTTTGGTTTCAAAGGCGCTTTCATTCCCGGAGTAGGCCAAACAAAGGATTACATTCATTTTTTGGTTCCTGGAATTATCGGTATGACTTTAATCACCACTTCTATGATGGCTGGAATTTCGGTTTTGTGGGATAGAGAATTTGGTTTTTTAAAAGAAATTACCGTAGCTCCTGTGTCCAGAATTTCCATAGTTTTGGGCAGAATTTTTGGAGGGATGACAACTTCTTTAATTCAAGCAATTTTAATTTTACTAATTTCAATCATAATGGGATTTAAATTGCCTAACTTTTTAGCATTTCTATTTTCAATAATTATTATGATTTTAATTTCTTCTGGGTTTATTGGTTTGGGTTTGATTTTTGCTTCTTTAATGAAAGACATTCAAGGGTTCGGATTAATCATGCAAATGGTAGTTTTTCCTCTTTTTTTCTTGTCAGGGGCTCTTTTTCCTCTTTCAAATTTACCAAGGTTTTTAAGAATAATTTCTTATTTTGACCCTTTAACTTATGGAGTAGAAGGGTTAAGAAGAGTATTGCTAGGAAATAGTTTTTTGCCCTTTTGGTTTTCTCTTTCTTCTTTGGTTTTGTTTTCGATTTTAATGATAATTTTGGGCGCTTATTTTTTTGAAAAATCTGAAGTTTAAATTTTTAAACTCTCTTGATTTTTTAAAAAATTACTTTTAAAATTTTTAAAATTTATGGAATTTCCAATTTTCAAAACAAAAATCGAAGGATTAAACGAAAAATTCGATTTGACAAAACCAGAGGATCAAAAAAGATATTTTGAATTGAAAGCCGGAAAAGAAATTGAAAAACTGAGAGAATTTTTAAAAGAGAACACTTTCGTCGCCTATTTATTAGGAAAGAAAAATTCTGGAAAAGGAACTTATTCAAAAATGTTTGCGGAAATTGTTTTGCCAGATAAAATTGAGCATTTTTCAATTGGGGATATGGTACGAAAAATCGATGAGGAATTGAAAGATAAAAGAAAGAGAGAGGAATTAATTTCTTTTTTAGAAGAGAATTATCGCGGGTCTTTTTCAGTAGAAGAAATTATCAAATTTTTGGAACAAAGAAGTACGAAAACTTTACTTCCGACTGAAATAATTTTATCTTTGGTAAAAAGAGAAATGGAACAAAAAGAGAAAAAGACACTTTTTATCGATGGTTTTCCTCGCGATTTAGACCAGGTAGGATTTTCTTTGTTTTTTAGAGATTTGATTGGTTACAGATACGACCCTGATGTCTTCATTTTAATTGATGTTCCGAACGCGGTGATTGATGCTCGAATTAAGTGGCGAAGGATTTGTCCAAAATGTCAAATGCCAAGAAATTTAAAACTTTTGCCAACCTCAAAAGCTGGATACGACAAAGAAAAGCAAGAATTTTATTTAATTTGTGATAACTGCGAAGAAAAAATGGTTCAAAAAGAAGGAGATGAATTGGGAATAGAACCCATTAAAGAACGGCTTGAAAAAGATGAAGAATTAATAAAAAAAGCTTATAACCTGTACGGAATTCCAAAAGTTTTTTTGAAAAATTCTTTACCCCTTGAAATAGCAAAAGAAAATTTTGACGATTACGAAATTACGCCTGAATATTATTTTGAGATTGAGAATAGCAAAGTAAAAATTAAAGAAAAACCTTGGACATTTTTAAACGATCAAGATAAAGAATCGGTCTCTCTTTTGCCTCACCCAGTGGTGGTTTCTTTGATAAAACAATTAGTCAAAATTTTTGATTTATAAAATTTAAAATTTTTTTTTCGAAATGTTCTTTTCTCTTTTTAGAAAAAAATTACTAAAAAGAAAAATATTAAAAGAACTTCTTAAATTAAAAGATAAAAAAGGTTTTTTGGTGGCTGGTTTTCCTCGTTTTAACAGACTTTTTGGCAGAGATTCTTTAATCTCAGCTTGGCAAATTCTGGACGAGAAACCTGAAATTGCAAAAGCAACTTTGGAGGTTTTATCACAGTATCAAGGAAAAATAATCAATAACGAAAAAGAAGAGGAGCCAGGGAAAATTTTACACGAAACTGATTTCAAACTAAAATCTCATCCCAAAGGTTACTTTCCTTTTCCTTATTATGGTTCTGTTGATTCAACTTTACTTTATCTGATTTTGTTTTCTTTCTATTACAAAAAAACAAAAGACAAAAAATTTTTATATGCTCGATGGGAAAATATTTTAAAAGCTTTTTTCTGGATAAAAGAATACGGAGACAAAGATAAAGACCTTTTTGTTGAATACCAAAGAAAAAATGAAAAAGGCCTTTTTCATCAAGGCTGGAAAGATTCTTTTGAAAATCATCTGAAAATAGAGCCTCCGGTAGCTTTAGTTGAGGTTCAAGGATATCAATATTTGGCCCTAAAAGAAGTAGCATTTTTAGCCCAAGAGAAAAAAGATTGGGGGTTGGCGGACGAGTTAGAAGAGAGGGCCTGGAATTTAAAGAAAAAATTCAATGAAAAATTTTGGATGGAAGATAAAAAATATTTTGCTTTAGCTTTGGACGGAAAAAAACAACAAAAAAAATCAATTACTTCAAACCCAGGCCATCTTTTGTTTACAGGAATAATTAGAGAAAAAGAAAAAATAGAATTTGTTGTCAAAAGACTTTTTGAAAAAGATATGTTCACTCTTTACGGAATTAGAACCCATTCTGCATTAGAAGAAGATTTTGATCCAAAGTCTTATCATTTAGGTTCTGTTTGGCCTCATGACAACTGGATAATAGCTGAAGGTTTAAAAAAAATGGGATACGAAAAAGAATATCAAAAAATAAAAAAATCAATTTTAAGGGCTTACAAAGAATTAGGATATTTGCCAGAATATTATGGAGTGATCAACGAAAAAATTATTGTTGATTTACCAATTCCTCCATCTTACCCACAGAGTTGGAGTTTGGGTGCTTTGTTTAATTTTTTTTAAAGCTTTTTTATTTTAATCTAAAAAAGACGGCCTTTTGGCCGCCCGTACATTATCATTTATTTTTTTCCATTAGTTTTTCTACTTTTCTTTTTATTTGTGAATTCTGCACAAATTCGCAAATCCAAAACAAGTCATAAAGACTGGGGTTCTTCTTTAACAGTTTTTCAGCTGCCCTATCTTTTACTTTCTCTTCCTCTGCATATTCGATTATCCATCTTAAATCGCCCCTTGAAGGGTTTACCAATGCTTCATATTTTTCCCATGCTTTCAAAGCAAACTCTTTTTCTAAATTCTCCATAATCCATACTAGGTCGTTACTTTCAAATCTTTCATTAAACAATTCCCAACACTTTTTTCTTAAATTTTTTACATTGAACATCACCATTCTCACATCATAATTGCTCGGCGAATTCTCTAACAGTTTTTTCGCTGCTTCTTCTTTTTCCTTTTCGTCTTCTGATGAAAGCAGAATTTTGTAAATGCAGTTTTTATCAAATTGACACTCGTGATTCTTTCCCTTTCTTCCCATCTTCTCCCTCCTTTTTTATTTTTTAGATAATTTTAAATAAAATAAACAAGATTGTCAAGGTAAAAGTTCCCTTGATTACAATGGTCTCGTTTTCTTAAATTTTTTCTAATATTTTTAATTCTAATTTTTTTTCTTGAGTGTTTAATAATGCAAAAGTTGCCTTATAAAAAAGTCCTGCCAAATTACCAGGATTTGCCAAATAACAATTTCCTTCTTTTTTTAAAAAGGGCCAATGAGTATGACCAAAAAAATAAAAATCAAAATCGTTTAATTTTTTTTCTTTTAAATTAAATATATGACAGAAACCAATTTTTAGGTTATTAATTTCAATTTTTCCTTCTTTTTCAAAAATTTTTGTTTTTTCTGATTTATTGAAAATCATTCCTTTTGAGTCGCAATTTCCAAGAGAAAGATAAATTTGATCAAAATGTTTCTCAATTTCTTTTAAGGTATCGTTATTGCAAACATCTCCGCAATGAATCACAGATTTTATTTTTTCTTTTTTTGCGAATTCAAAAAATTTTCTTAAATTTTCTAAATTATCGTGAGTGTCTGAAATGATTGCGATTTGCATTTTTTGTAATTTTTAAGAAAACTTTTTCATAATTTTCGACCATTTTTTCAATGGTAAAATTTTCTTTAACCCAATTTCTGCAATCTTTCCGATCAATTTTTTCAATTTCTTTTATTTTATGAATTGCATCTTTTAAGCTATTTATAATAAATCCAGTTTTTCCATTTTTTATTATTTCGGGGGCGGACCCATTTTTGAAGGCAATCACTGGAGTTCCGCAAGCCATTGATTCAACGAATACTAAACCAAACGGTTCTTGCCATCTGTGAAGCGCTAAAAATCCTTTTGCCTTGCGATAAAATTCTGGTATTTTTGAATAAGGCAGCATTCCAACGTATTCTATGTTTTTTCTCAAAAAGGGTTTAATATTTTTTTCCCAATATTTTCCTTGAGCAGGGCCGCCAGCCAATTTTAATTTTATTTTTGCTTTTTTTGCAATTTTTATTGCCAAATCAATACCTTTTTCTGGAACAAACCGACCCGCAGCTACCCAATAATTTTCTGGCTTTGAGTTAAATTTAAATTTTTTAATATCAATTCCATTGTAAACTGTCCCTGTCCAATTTAGATTCGGTAAAGATTTTCTTTGTGAGTTTGAAATTGAAATCAAATGAATTTGGGGAATGTTTTTGGTGAATTCTAAAAAATGCTTGGTAATCCCTTCGAGGGGATCGTGAACTGTAATAACAGTAGGAATTTTTGATAAAGGAGCAAAATTTATACACCTTTGGTAGGGATGAATATGGATGATATCAAATTTTTCTTTTTCTGCCATTTGGTAAATTTTTGAAATCATTAATTGTTCATAAAAATTTACAATTTTTTCGTTTAAATAAGAATTTTTAGTAAGCTCAGCCAATCTTTTATTATACTTGATAGCCTTAATATCAAGAGAAACTAATTTCGCGTAATTTAGTTTTGATTCTTTTGACCCAAAATAAAAAACTTTGTGTCCTTTTTTTGCCAATCCTTCGGCCACCCAATAGCTAATCCACAAAGGGGCGTAAAAAATATTTTGAGGTGGGGGAGTGGGCCATTCGTTTGTACAAAAAATAGCAATTTTTAATTTTTTCATAGTTTTATTAATTTCTCGAAATTAAAAAAATTTTTAAGCACTTGGGAATAAAAATTTTTTCTTTTTATGGCATTTATTTTTTTTCTTTCTTTAAAATTGATGCCGCCCAATGCCAAATAAGCAACGACAATTGGGAAAACGATTTTGAATTTTTCTATTTTTTCTTTTGGCAATTCTTTTAAAAATTTTAAAATTAAACTTTTTCTAAAATCTTTTTTTGCTTGCCAAAAATGAGACCACAAATAACCCAAATCATAAGCGAAATTATTCAAATGAACTAATTCCCAGTCAATTATCCAAATATTTTTTTTGTCTGAAATTACATTTCCCAAATTCAGGTCTCCGTGGCAAAAATATTTGTTTTCTTTTTGTAAAAGCTTCCAATTTTTTTTAATAAAATTTTGAATATCAAAGACTAATTTTTTTTCCAAAACTTTTTCTTTAGCCAATTTTTCGTATATTTCTTTTGCTAGATAATTTTTAATATTAAAACTTTTAATTTTTGAAAGAAAATTTGAGGGAATTTTTTGAATATTAAAAATTATTTTGACGATTTTTGGTACCAACCTCAAATTAATTTTTTGAGTTAGGTTTCTGCTAAAACCCAAAGGTTTTCCTTCTGGAAATTCCCTTTCAAACCATTCGAAATCTTTTTCTTTTCCAAAATTTATAATTTGAGGGACATTTTTTTTGATTTCAAAGTCATTTTCTTTTAATTTTAATAAAAATTCTATTTCTTGGTTAAATTTATTTTTTGCGTCTAAATTAAAATGCAATCTACTGTAAAATCCAACTTTTTTTCCATTTTTTTCTTGACACGCAGAAAAATATCTGTGTTTTCTATTTTTGTGTTTTTTTAAAAATTCGCTCGGAGAAATTTCAGGTTTTAACCCCAATTCTTTTAACTTTTTTTCAATTTTTTCTTGAATATTTGGAATTAAAATATTCCCGTATTTTGGCGGTTTCATTTTTTTAACAATTTAAAATACAATTTTTCGTAATTTTTAACCATAATTTCTGTGGTAAAATTTTTCTCAACCCAATTTCTGCAATCTTCTCTTTTTATTTTTTCGATTTCTTTTATTGCTTCAACTGCTTCGTCTATAGTGTTGACGACAAATCCGGTTTTTCCATCTTTCACCACCTCCGGTACAGACCCCATTTTAAAAGCAACGACCGGAGTTCCGCAAGCCATTGCTTCTACCATATTTAATCCAAAAGGTTCGTGCCACTCAATAGGGTACAAAAGGGCTTTGGCTTCTCCAAAAATTTTAGATTTTTCTCTTTGCGAAAATTCACCAATAAATTTAATCTCTTTTGAAAGTTTTGGCTTTATTGTTTTTTCAAAATAATCTTTTTGGGCTGGATCCAACCTACCAGCTAAAATTAATTTTATTTTTGCTTTTTTCGCGATTTCGATCGCGTTTTCGATTCCCTTGTATTTATCAACGCGAGCTGCCCAGAGAAAATGCTCTTTTGGTTTTGGATTGAATTTAAATTCATCGATATTGATTCCATTGTAAATTACTTGAACAAAATTTAATTTCACCGCCGATAATTTTTTTTGCGATTCTGAAATAGCGACAAAATTTAAATTTTTAAAATGTTTCAAGATTTGCAATCTTGTGTCTTTTTTAGGATCCTTGCTTGTATAAAGAGGGTTGTGAATAGTATGAAGAGAAACGGTTTTTACTAAGGGGGCAAAAAAGGTTTCCCAAAGGTCAACATGAGTATGAATGATGTCAAACTCTTTTGCTCTTTTGTAAGCTTCTGTTAGATTTAATAAATTGTAAGTTGGATTCTGCCACGAAATGCCTACCTCAATTAAAGAACGGGGAAAAGTAGGTATTAATTTACAGGATACTTTTGAATCACCGGTAGCAAAGAGAGTTACTTTGTGTCCGAGTTTTGTTAAACCTTGGCAGAGATTATAAACCACCCATTCAATCCCTCCGTATTTTTTTGGCGGGACGGAAAACCAAAGCGGTGCTACTTGGGCAATTTTTAATTTTTTCATAAAAGTTGATAATAAATTTTTTCGTAATTTTTAACCATAATTTCTGTAGTAAAATTTTTCTCAACCCAATTTCTGCAATCTTCTCTTTTTATTTTACTTATTATTTTTACTGCTTCAACTGCTTCTTCAATATTTTTGACAATGAATCCTGTTTCTTTATCTTTAACAATTTCAGAAATGGAACCTCTTGGGAAAGCAATTACCGGGGTCCCGCAAGCCATTGCTTCTATTAAACAAAGTCCAAAAGGCTCTTCCCATTGAGGAGGGAAAATAAATCCTTTCGCGTTTTTATAGTATAGCATCAACTTTTTTGACGACAATTCTCCAACATATTTTATTTTTTTGCTTAAATGTGGTTTAATTTGTTTGTTGAAGTAATCTTTGTACATTGGTTGTACTTGCCCAGCCAAAATTAATTCTATCTTTGCTTTTTTGGCAATTAAAACCGCCTCTTTTGTGCCTTTTGCGGGACAAATTCTTCCTACCCAAAGAAAATAATTTTTTGGTTTTTTATTGAATTTAAAAAAAGAAATATCCACTCCATTGTACACTACATATTCTTTTTTAAATCTTACGGGTGAATTCTCTTTTTGCTTTTTTGAAATGAAAACGACGTTTGAATCTCGAAAATATTTTAAAACTTCCCATCGAAGGTCTTTTTTTGGAGGAATATTGTGGAAAGTGTGCAAAACAGGAATTTTAACTAATCTTTGGAAAAACATACCCAAGGGCGTCCAGTGCGAATGGATGATGTCAAAATTTTTTGACATTTCAAAGGCTAAAGAATAATTTAAATTATTCCACCACCAATCTTGCCAAGAAACACCTTGAGATATTAATCCTTTTTTAACTACTGAAATTAATTTTGCCTTGGTTTTTGAATCTTTTGAGGCAAAAAGAGTGATTTTGTGATTTTGCTTAATGAGCCCCTCGGTCAAGTAATAAATAACGCGTTCTGTTCCCCCGTATTTTACGGGTGGGACGGGAAACCAAAGGGGGGCAATTTGGGCGATTTTAAGTTTTTTCATTTTTTTTTAAAATTTTTTTATAAAGTTTTTCATATCTATTAACCATTTTTCTTAAACCAAAATTTTCTTGAACCCACTTTCTACAATTTTCTCTTTTTATTTTATAGATATTCTTTAATGCCATCACCGCTTCCTCGATTGAATTTACTAAAAAACCAGTTTCCCCATCTTTTATTAATTCTACCGTCGCTCCTTGCTTAAATGCAATTACCGGCGTTCCACAAGCTAAAGCTTCAATAACCACCAATCCAAAGGGTTCTGGTCTTTTTACTGGGAACAAAAAAGCCTTTGCTCGAGAAAAAAGTTCAATCTTTTTTTTAAAATCCGCTGCTCCTACAAACTGAATTTTTTTGCCATCTATTAAAGGTTTGATTCGGAATTCAAAATAATCTGCGTATTGAGGCAAAATCGGACCCGAAATTATAAGTTTTTCGCCGGATAATTTTGCAATATCAATAGCAGTACCAGTTCCTTTGTCAGGTCCTATTCTTGACAGCCAAAGGATATAATCTTTTGGCTGACTGGAAAAAGGATATTTTTCTAATGGCAAGCCGTGATAAATTACTCTTTTAATATTTATTCCGGTAGTATGTTTTTTTTGATGTTTTGAGATAGCGACAAAATTTATATTGGGATATTTCCTATACAAAATTAAAGCCTCTTCGGTTATTGGATGATGCAAAGTGGAAATAATGGGCGGTTTTAAAAATTCAGAAAAGGGACAAGTGTACCATTCGCAGTGGTCGTGAATAATATCAAATTCATTTTGCATTTTCAATAACTTCCTATAAAGCAAAGAGAAAACTGCATGAGGAGTTTTTAAATTTGCTGCCCACAAAGAAGATGGCCAGACAGGGACTAATTTTGCTTTTGTTTTTGAATCTCCGGTTGCAAACAACCAAACTTTATGCCCCCTTCTTACTAATTCCTCGCACAACCAAGAAATTACAAGTTCTGTTCCGCCATAGGTTTTTGGAGGTACAGATATCCAGGGGGGAGCAACCTGAGCAATTTTCAACATAATTTTCAAAATTTTTTATTACCGCACTTTAACGTATATATTGAATTATTTAATTTTCGGGCTGCCGGGAATTGAACCCGGATCGCACCCACCCCAAGGGTGTATACTACCGTTGTACTACAGCCCGTAATACTTTTATTTTATCAACTTTTTTTGGGAAATCAATTTTTGAAATTTTTTTTGCTAATATTTAAATATGAAAGAAAATATGACAAAAGAAGAAGCCCAAAAAAGGATTGAGAAATTGAAAAAACTTATTGAAAAATACAGGTATTCGAGACATGTTTTAGATAAAGAGTTAGTTCCGATTGAAGTTGAGGATGCTTTAAAAAAAGAGCTTTTTGATTTGGAGCAAAAGTTCCCAGAACTAATTACTCCAGACTCACCGACTCAAAGAGTAGGGGGGAAGGTTTTAGAAAAATTTGAAAAAACAAAACATCCAGAACCAATGCTTTCTTTGAACGATGCTTTTTCAGAAGAAGATTTAAAAAACTGGTTAGAAAGAATTTCCAAACTTTTGACAAAAGAAGAAATTGAAAAATTAGATTTTTTTTGCGAACCAAAACTCGATGGTTTGGCTATTGAATTAATTTATGAAAACGGAATTTTAAAAATTGGTTCCACAAGGGGCGATGGAATTTTTGGCGAAAATGTCACTGAAAACTTAAAAACGATTGAATCTTTACCGTTAAAATTGCGAAACATAACAGAAATCATAGAAGAACTCGAAAAAGAAGGCGAAAAGGAAATGGCAGATTTTATTAGAAAAAATGGTTTGAAAGAAGTAATAGTTAGGGGAGAAGCAATTATAACAAAGAAAAATTTTGAATTGGTAAATAAAGAACAAAAAGAATTGGGCCTTCCTACTTTTGCGAACCCTCGAAATTTGGCTGCAGGATCAATTAGGCAATTGGACCCTAAAATTACCGCAAAGAGAAGGTTAGACGTTTCAGTTTATGATGTAATAAGCGAACACGGACAAAAAAACCATTCTCAGGAACACGCGCTTTTGCAAATTCTTGGCTTCAAAACCAACAACAAATACTCAAAATATTGCAAAAGCTTAGAAGAGGTTATTGAATTTAGAAAATATTGGATGCAACACCGAGAAAAACTTCCTTATGAAATTGACGGGGTAGTAGTTCAAATAAACGATAATAAAATTTACAAAAAATTAGGAGTGGTAGGCAAAGCGCCCAGGGGAAGAATTGCTTTTAAATTTCCTTTAAAACAAACGACTACGATTTTAAAAAACGTAACATTTCAAGTAGGAAGAACAGGCGCTGTTACTCCGATTGCTATTTTAGAACCAGTAGAAGTGGGTGGAGTGACTATTACAAAAGCTACCCTTCACAATGAAGATTTTATAAAAAACATTGGAGTGAAAATTGGAGATACGGTTGTAGTGGGAAGGGCGGGCGATGTTATTCCCGAAGTAGTAAGGGCGCTTCCTGAATTAAGAACCGGAAAAGAAAAAGAAATTAAATTTCCTCAAAATTGCCCTGTTTGTAGAGGGCCGTTAGTCAAAACTGAAGGAGAAGCAATTTGGCGTTGCAAAAATCCAAAATGTCCAGCAAGGGAAAGAAGGTATTTTTATCATTTCGTGAACGTTTTTGGAATAATGGGTTTGGGACCTAAAATAATCGATAGGTTGTTAGATGAAGGATTGGTTCAGGATCCGGCAGATTTATTTACTTTAAAAGAAGGCGACCTTTCTCCTTTGGAAAGGTTTGGCGAGAAATCAGCCAAGAATTTAATTGAATCTATACAATCGAAAAAAGAAATAAATTTGGAAGATTTTATTTTTGCTTTAGGAATAAAAAATGTTGGAGAGGAAACTGCTTATGATTTGGCGCAAAAATTTGGCTCGTTAGAAAAATTAAAAGAAGCTTCATTGCCCGAACTTCAAGAAATTCCAGATGTTGGTCCGGTAGTGGCTGAATCGATTTTTAATTTTTTTAGGGAAAAAAGAAATTTAGAATTTATCAATAAATTAAAAAATGTAGGAATCAAAATCATAGAAAAGAAAAAAGAAAAAAAAGAACCCTTAAAAGGATTAACTTTTGTTTTTACTGGCGGTTTAAAAACTATGACCAGGGAAGAGGCAAAAAAGAAAGTGAGAGAGCTTGGAGGCAATGTTTCTGAATCAGTTTCAAAAAAAGTAACCTATGTTGTGGTTGGTCAAGATCCTGGTTCAAAATACGAAAAGGCAAAAAAACTTAATCTAAAAACAATTTCAGAAGAAGAATTTTTAAAAATGATTGAATAATACTATAGGAAGGTTTCTACTTCTTCTATTTTCCTTCCCACAATTTCAATTTTTTCTATTTCAACATCCTTTATAATTTCTGGTATTTTTCTTTTTACGATTTTGTAAAAAACAGCATCTAAATTTTTGGGGTTAAAAGACCCTAAAACCAAATTTAGATAAAAATTAACTCCGTTTTCATTTTGAACCTGGTTTGCTTCCGCCAAGGTAAAAATTTGAGGTAAATGGGGCTCTAGTTTTTTAAAAATCTCATTCTTTTCTGAAAAATATTCAAGAACTTTTAAATTCTCCTTTTCAATCAAAGAAAAGAGATTTTCTGTGGCTTCTGCTTTTTTCATATTTAAAATTGGGGCGTTTAAAATAAAATCTGTTTCAAAAATTTTTTTGGTAATCTTTATTCCTTCTTTTTCTAAAAACTCTCCCTGAGAAATGTCAAAAACATTTATTTTTTTTCTTTCGCAAACTGTCAAAATTTGAGATTTTTTTAATTTTTCAATAAGTGAAACGTTGTCAAAACTTTGATTCATAATTGTAATGTTTTCGGCTTTTAAACCGCTTTCCAAAAGAAAATCGAAAATGCCTTCTAAAAATTCAGGAGAAGTATTTTCTCTTGAATGGGGATGGTTAGGGCTTTTGATTGTAGGTAAAATTAAAATTTTCTGATCGGGTTTTAAAACTATGTCAAAAATTTCGAAAATCTTTTCTATGGGTTCGAAAAAATCGTACTTTTTTCTCCAAATGGCGACGGCCTTGTTTTTGTTTTGCGATTTTTCTAATTCAAAAGGTTCGTTCGCTTGATACAATTTTGTTGATTTTTGCAAAAATTTTCTCTTGTTCTCGTCTTCTAAAACTAACACGTAATAAGGAACTTTTTGGTGAAAAATGGAAGGAATGGTGGTTTGGTTTATGAATTTTACTTTTACATTTTTACATTTTTCTCTCTTTAAACTTTCAAAACAATAAGGACATTTTTCAATTTTATATCCCCAAATCTTTTTACAAGTTGGACAAATAAAAATTGCCATGATAAAATATTTTACACAAAAATTTTCATTTTTCAATTTTTAAAAATGAAAAATTTTATTTTACCGGAGAAATTAAAACCAGTCCTCAAAAAACCTTGGGGACGTCTTTTTAATGGCAAAAGAAAAGAAGTGAAAAAAAGAGTAGAGGAGTGGTTAAAAAGAAAAAATTTCAAAAAAATAATTTGTGTCGGAGATTTAGTTTCAAAGGATTTCGTTGCCACTACAAAAATTTTTGATGGGAAAATTCAAAGAAAAAAAGTAAAAATTCTGTTTAATTTTTCTTTTAAAGTAAAAAATCAAAAAGGAACGATTCAAAAAGAAGTTTGGGAAAAAATTAAAAAAGCGATAATAAAAAATAAAAATTTATTTATTGAGGGAGAAGAAGATCTCATGGTTATTCCGGCAGTTTTGCTTGCCCCCAAAGCTTCTGTTGTCATTTTCGGATTGCCTAAAAAAGGGGTTTGTGCAATTGAGGTTTCAAAAAAAATGAAAGAAAGAATTAAAGGTCTTTTAAAAAAATTTTTAACTCAAAATAAAATTAAAAAGTTAAAATTCGAAAAAATTAGAAAATGATTCCAATAAGAATTCAAAATTCATCGAAAAAGATTCCAATTTTAACTAATGTTTTGATTTTTTTAAACGTCGGGCTTTTTCTTTATATGTTTTTTTTGCCAGAAAAAGAATTCAAACATTTTATTTCCTCTTTTGCCCTTTTCCCTTATTTAATTTCCCAAGGGGAGCACCTTTTTTCACTTTTGAGTTCAATGTTTTTGCACGGAAGTTTTGGTCATTTATTTGGGAATATGCTTTTTTTGCATATTTTTGGGAATAATCTTGAAGGAAAATTGGGTAGATTGAAATATTTTATTTTTTATATTTTTTGCGGAGTTTTGGCCTCTCTTTTTGAGGTTGCTTTTCATCCTCATTTGAAGACTCCAATGGTGGGAGCATCGGGAGCAATTGCTGGTTTATTGGGAGGGTATTTAAGATTATTTCCTTATCATAAAGTTGATGTTTTGTTAACTTTGGGCTGGTATTGGAGAGTAATTAGTTTACCAGCTTGGACGATGTTAATCTATTGGTTTTTATTTCAATTAATTTCTGGTCTTGGCAGTTTAACTTTTTTTAATTTTTCTTCCATTGCTTACGCTGCTCATTTGGGAGGATTCTTAACAGGTTTTTTCTTGGTGGGCTTTTTCAACAAGAATAAAATTTGGTAAATTTTGAGATGGAGTTCTCTATAAAAGAAATTAAAGAAAAAAATGATTGGGAAGAATTTTTCAATGACTTGGAAAACAAAACTTTTTTGCAATCTTTTAATTGGGGAGAATTTCAAAAATTAATAGGAAATAAAGTCTGGAGATGGGCGTTTTTTGAAGGAACAAAAAAAATTGCTCAAGTTTTAATTTCTGAAATTTTTGCCAAAAGGGGAAATTATTTTTTAATTCAGCACGGTCCCCAAATCAAAGAAAAAAGAGAAGAGGTAATGAAAGCCTTTTTAAGAGAAATTAAAAATTTGGCTAAAAAGGAAAAGGCGATGTTTTTGAGAATGGTGCCCTTATTTGAAAAAGAATCAGAGAATCTTCTAAAAAATTTGGGTTTTAAAAAGTCGCCCTTGCACGCTAACGCTTACGAAAGCACAATAAAACTTAAAATAGAAGATCCAGAGGAAGGACTTTTAAAAAGAATGAGAAAAACGACCCGTTATTTAATTCGCCAATTTCAAAAACAAAAAGATATAGAAATTTTTGAGGCAAAAAATTTAAACGATGTTGAGGATTTTTATTCTCTTTCTTTGAGAACTGCAGATTATAAAGGTTTTATTCCTTTTTCTTTAGAATTTTTAAAACAGCAATTTTTAACTCTTTCAAAAGAAAATCAGATTGCGATTATTTTTGCAAAATACCAAGAAAAAATCATAGGAGGAATTATTTTGGTTTTTTGGTCTGATATTTGTTTTTATCACCAAGCAGCCTTTGACCCAAATTTTAGAAAAATGCCCATAAGTTACGGTTTGATTTTTGAAGGGATCAAAAAAGCAAAAGAGAGGGGCTGTAAAATTTTTGATTTTTGGGGTTTTGTGGATCCGCAAAAATATCCAAAGCATCCTTGGGCAGGGCCGAGTCTTTTCAAACAAGGTTTTGGAGGCAAAATTTTCGAATATTGCGGAACTTTTGACTTTCCTTTTTCGAAACGATACTGGTTCTTTTGGGGTTTAGACTTCTTAAGAAAAATAAAAAAGCGATTATGAGAAAGAAAAGGTTTAGAATTAAAAAACCAATTTATAAAAAAAAATTATTTTGGTTTTTGATACTGGGTTTTTTTCTTTTTTGTTTTTTTATTTGGTTTTTATTTTTTTCTCGATTTTTTTTAGTCGAAAAATTAAGTGCCAGAGAGCCCGAAATTGATAATTTTTTGAAAGAAAAAGAAAAGGAAAATTTTTTAAAAAAAGAATTGAACTTTTTATTTCTTTTAAACTGGAAAAAAATTCAAAGAGAAATCTTAGAGAATTTCCCAGAAATCAAAGAAGTTAAATTAAAAATTTTAGGATTTCGAAGGTTTGAGGTTGAAATTGAAAAAAGAAAAGGAATTTTTAATTTTTGCGTCAATGAAAAATGCTATCTTTTTGACGAAAAAGGAATAGCTTTTAAAGAAGGAAACGATCCCAACTTAATCGTTATTGAAGGAGAAAAAGAGGCATCAATAAAAAAAGAAATTTTTCCAGAAAAGATGGTTCAAGGCGTTTTAAATATTAAAAAAGATTTCGATAACATGGGAGTTAAAATTGACAAAATAAAAATAGGAGAGGAACGATTGGAAGTGTTGACAAGTCAAGGATATATTGTCATTTTTGATCCGGAAAAAGATATTTCTTTTCAATTAAAAAAATTTGAAGTGGGAATAAAAAACATTCCAAAAGAGAAAATAGAAAAACTCGATTACATTGATTTAAGGTTTTCAAATTTCGCCGTACCAAAATTTAAAGATTAAACATTTCCTTGAATAAATTTTAAGCTTTGAATAATTATTTCAAAATTAATTCAAAAAGCAACTTCTTTTTTGTCGCCAAATCAAATTTGAAATTCGATGAAACATTTTGCTAAAATTTAAAAATGCCAAAGCAAATTGAAGAAATTATTCAAGAAAGAAGAAAAAAACTTAAAAAAATAGAATCAATTTTTAATGAGGCCTTTCCTTTGCATTCAAAAAAAACTCATTCGGTATCTGAATTTTTAGCAAATTTTAAAAAACTTGAAAAAACAAAGACAGAAGTTTTTTTGGTTGGAAGAATAATGGCTCAAAGAATTCACGGAAAAATTTCATTTTTAGATTTGGAGGAAGAAGGAGAAAAAGTTCAATTAGTGGTAGGAGAAGATAAATTAGGAGAGATCTCATATAAGAATTTTTTGGATTTGATAGATATTGGAGATATTGTTCAGGTTAAGGGAGTGGCTTTTGTTACAAAAAGAGGAGAAAAAAGTTTAGAACTCAAAGACTGGAAAATTTTAACGAAAAGTTTAAGACCGTTGCCGGAAAAATGGCACGGTCTAAAAGATGTTGAAGAAAGATACAGGAAAAGATATTTAGATTTAATTTTTAACAAAGAAGTTAGGAAAAAATTTATTTTGAGATCGAAAATTATTTTTGAAATTAGAAAATTTTTGGAAAAAGAAGGATTTTTGGAGGTCGAAACCCCAATTTTACAAACGGTTTATGGTGGAGGCAGGGCAAAACCCTTCGAAACATATTTGAATGCTTTGGATTTGAAATTGTACTTGAGAATTGCTCCAGAACTTTATTTGAAACGCCTTTTGGTGGGGGGATTCGAAAAAGTTTTTGAAATTGGCAAGTGCTTTAGAAACGAAGGAATGGATAAATTTCACAATCCTGATTTTACCTCGCTCGAATTTTACTGGGCTTATGCTGATTACAAAGAGGCGATAAAGATTACAGAAAGAATGATTTTATTTACTCTGAAAAAAATTTTTAAGAAAACAAAAATTTTCTATCAAGGAAAAGAAATAAATTTTAAAACCCCTTGGACAAGGGTTGAATTCGATACTCTTTTTAGAAAAGCATTAAAAATAGATTATGACACCATTAACAGAGATGCGCTTTTTAAAAAAGCGAAAGAGATGGGATTGGAAGTTGGAGAAAAAGCACCAAAATTTGAAATCGCAGACGAAATCTTTAAAAAAATAATTCGACCAAAAATTTGGAACCCAACTTTTATTATTCATTATCCTTTAGGTTTTCAAGTTTTGGCAAAAGCTTTAGAAAATAGACCAGATAGGTTAGCAAATTTTCAATTGGTTGTAGCTGGAATAGAATTGGTGAACGCATTTTCAGAATTGAACGATCCCATAGAGCAAAGAAAAAGGTTTGAGGAACAACAAAAATTAAAAAAAGAAGGTTTTGAAGAGGCTCATCCTTTCGATGAAGATTTTTTGGAAGCCCTAGAATACGGAATGCCCCCTGCAGCAGGCTTTGGGATGGGAATCGACAGATTGGTAATGCTTTTAACAGATTCTTACTCTTTAAGAGAAGCAATTTTGTTCCCGACAATGAAACCAAAATGATTTTCTACGATAAAAGCTGAAAAATTTTTGAGAATTGCAAACATAAATTGGATTTTAAAATACTAAAAGATTAAATAAAAATTTTAAATAAAAATTTAAAAATAAAGTTTAAAAAAATTTAAAAGTATTAAAACTTAAATCCAAAAAAAATAAATCAAACGACACTTTCACATTTGCGCAATTGCGCAAATGTGCAAATATCGAAAAGTATGAAAAAGATCAAAATTTTTCTAATTTTCTCTCTCTTTATTTTAATTCCATTTTTTATTAATGCTCAAAACCCACCAAAGATTTTAATTTCTGAAATTTATTCTTATCCTGACGAGGAACATCGAATTCAGAATAAGGATTCTCGTTGGTTTGAATGGATTGAGCTTTTGAATGTGAGCGAAGAGCCAATAGATATTAATGGATGGAAAATTTGCGATTTGAATGGATGCGATGTATTAACTAATTCTTCTTTTGCAATTCCTCCAAATGAAAAAGTTCTTATTTTTGCTACTTCAACCACTCTAAACCTTTGGCCAAATATTCCCCCTTCAACGCTTCACATCATTTTAGGAAACTTAATAGGGAGTTATGGATTAACTGACATAAAAGAACGGATAATTCTGAAAAATGAAAAAGAGGAAATAATGGATGAGGCTTGTTATGGAAATATTGAAAATTGCGAAAAAATCTGTTCACCACCAAGCCAGGGTTATTCATTAGAAAGAAATTTTTTAATAGATGGACCAAGATGCCAATTTTTTACTCAATCAAATCCCAATCCCGGCACTTATACCTTTGAGAAATATTGGCATAAATTCATTTTCGATCCTCTAGAAGAAGTACCATTAGATATATTTTCAGGATTTTTAATTTATGGCAAGGACGAAACTGAAGAAAACGAAATTTTATCTTTTCTTCCATCAGAACACCCTATTCCACTGGGATGTAAAGTTCTAGTAGGAAAGATAAGTTGGAAAACTTTCGACCCCTCAAATTTATTGCCCTATTCAGGAGTAGGGATAAAATTAGAAAATTTAACAACCCACGAAATTTATCTTTTGACTTATGAAATTTCTTCATCTTCTCAATATTTACTTTATTCCCCAGATAATGGAGGTAGTTGGGAGATTATAGACGATATGTCATTTTTTATTTATTTTTTAGACTCTCCAGAAATTCTTTATTTTGGTGTGAATTTAGATGAATTATCTTCATCTCTTAATTGGAAAATCAATTTTATTTCAGGGAGTGTCGATCCTTATACGTTTAAGTATGAAATTTTTGATCAAACAAAGGAGATTTTGCTTAAAGAAAACCTACCACCAATTCCAATCATTAATTACTTTCCAAAAAATCCAGTAAAGGGAGTTAAAGTGAAATTTGATGCTTCATCATCAACCGACCCCGATGGAGAAATTGTAAATTTTGAATGGCAAATTGGAACCTCTACCTCCACTGGCACAACAACTGAATTTACTTTCAATGAGAATGGCGAATATCAAATCACATTAACTGCCACCGACAACGATGGCACTACTTCCGCAACTTCAACAACCATTAAAGTAGAACCTTTTTCCTTCGCAATAATTACTGATTTGCATATTGGCAGACATTATCAAGAAGAATACGAAGGTCAAGATTATTATTTAACTGAAAGATTGAAAAGAGTTGTTAAATGGATAAATGACAACAAAGACAATGTAAAATGTGGCGAAAACGCAACTTGTTCTATAAAATTTGTAGCAGTTTTGGGAGACATTACTGAAAACGCTCCCTTGGTGGGTTTTTGTAAAGTGAAAGAAATTTTAGATCAGCTTCAAATCCCTTACATTCCAGTTTTTGGGAATCACGATGTGGGAACTGACAAAGAATATAAGCAATGCTCAAAATGGAAAGGCCAAGATTATTTTGATGAGGTCTTCTGGTCTTTTAATCCTCCTTGTCAAAATGCAACTTCCACAAAAAATTTCGAATTGCTCTCAAATGAATTAAACTCCCAAAGAGACGAAACAAATAAAGATTATAAAAACTTTTCTTTCTCTTTTGGCGGAATCAATTTTATCGGATTGGATTTTGTTTCAAGAGATCATGTTCCTGTTGGTTACGGAGTAAATCCAGAAGCTGTGG
>Ga0078972_1001017_pt1 | contig 21474 bp, 17 predicted proteins | sample YelNatPaOPGAMG01_FD_67568 | JGI IMG/M metagenome (GOLD analysis project Ga0078972, IMG submission 67568) | Hot spring thermophilic microbial communities from Obsidian Pool, Yellowstone National Park, USA - OP-RAMG-01 (SPADES assembly) (version 2) | ecosystem: Environmental > Aquatic > Thermal...
TTACTTGAGCCTTTGTTACTTGAGCCTTTGTTTGCGTTCCCTGCTTGGGCGGCGGAACTATAGCTAAAGCGTCCTACGCCTGACAATGTTCCGTTTACTATTTTTATTCCTATATCGGCCGTGCTTTTATTTGACATATGAATTAGTTGAATATTTTATTATAAATACCTATTTATTATAAATACCCCGTCATTTTTGCCTTTCAAAGAAAGGCAAAAATGCCACCCCTTTTTTACAAAAGGGGAATTTAAAAGCAAAAACAAATACTCCGTTAGTCCGCCTGCGTCGGACTGCCACCCCTTTTTTAAAAAAGGGGAATTTAAAAGCAAAAACAAATACCCCGTCAGTCCGCCTGCGGCGGACTGCCACCCCTTTTACAAAAGGGGAATTAAAAACAATTACACAGTCCCGTCATTGCGAGGAGCGTTAGCCAATATCCCGTCATTGCGAGGAGCGTTAGCGACGAAGCAATCTCGCTTTCGCAAAAAGGGGAATTAAAGACTTTATATAATAATATATACCATTTATCCCATCTGCTTTAAAAGAAGATTTTTATAAATTCCGTCCTTTTTTATTAAATCGTCGTGGCTTCCGCTTTCGACTATTTCGCCTTTTTCGAGGACGTAAATAGTGTTTGCCTGCTTAACGGTAGAAAGCCTGTGGGCTATTATAAGGACTATTTTATTTCTGCACAAACCGCCTAAACCGCCTGCCGCATATGTTTTTCCGGCATCGCCGCCGCCGTTATTTTCTCCGTCGCCGCTTCCGCCGCCGAAAAGAGCCCGCTGAATTTTCTTTTCTGATTCTCCGTCCAAAGAAGAGGTGGCTTCGTCTAATATAAGTATAGGCGCATCTTTTAAAAATGCTCTCGCTATTAGAATTCTTTGTTTTTCTCCGCCGGAAAGCCTCAAACCGGCTTCATCTACTATTGTATCGTAACCTTGCGGAAGATTTTTAATAAATTCGTCCGCAAATGCTAATTTTGCGGCATTTACTATTTCTTCCATGCTTTTGCCGTCAGTTCCGTATTCAATATTAAACTTTACGGTTTCGTTAAAAAGGACGACATTCTGGGAAACATAAGATATCGAATCTCTTAATTCTTTTAGATTAAATTCGTTTATATTTATTCCGTTAATATTTATTTCTCCGGCAGTCGGTTCGTAAAAACGCGGAATCAGCATAGATAAAGTGCTTTTGCCTGCTCCTGAAAAACCTACCACTGCGGCTATATCGCCTTTATCGATTTTCATATTTATATTTTTAAGGTCGAAATGCTCTTTTTGGTCTTTATCGTTTTGTTCGCCGCAAAAATCGTATCTGAAATAAAGATTCTTTATTTCGAGAAAGTTTATATCTTTAGGCATTGGTTTATGTCCGCCTGTTTCCTCCTGCTTTTCATCTAATATGCCAAAAATCCTGGTTCCTGCCGCTATTCCCTCCTGCAGACTGTTATTAAGGCGCGACAGGCTTTTAACAGGCTCGTAAAGAAGGAGGATGGCAGTTAGAAAGGAAAAGAAATTGCCCGGCGTATATCCGAATTTTATAACCTGAAGTCCGCCTATAAATATTATTGCCGCAACCGAAATACCGCCTATAAGTTCGACAAACGGCACCGTAAGCCCTCTTATTTTAGTCATTCTCATAAAAAATCTGTAAAGATTGTCCGATAATTTTTTAAATCTGCTTATTTCAAATTCTTCCATATTATAAGCTTTTATAAGGCAATATATATGGAAGAAGTCTTTTTAAAACCGACAAATCTTTTTTTATATTTTTCTTATTAAACATATTTTATTATTTTATCATAAATAAGTTCTGCAGAGGCATCAAACGGGTTGACGCCGGCATCCAAGGCAGAAATTACGGCAGACATTTTATTTAACGCGGTTTCCCGATATTTGTCATCTTTTAAAAATTTATCGGCTTCCATAAAGACATTCTGAGGCGTGAATTCCGATTCGATTAACTCCGGGACAGCCAAATCGCCTGCAAGAATGTTTATAAGTCCGGCATATTTTATTCTTACCAATATTTTAGCTAAAATATAGGTTAAATAGTTCAAATAATAAAATATTATAACCGGTTTGCCGTAAAAACATGCTTCCAAGGAAGCGGTGCCGCTTGCGGTTATTATTAAATCGCTCGAAGACAGCGCTAAACCTATGGAATCCGTAAATAAATACGAACCGTTATCTGCTGTTACGCTATTTTTTAATGCGTTCCTGAAATATGAGAAGTCTATTTCTTTCCTGAAAGGAAAGATAAAAAAAGCATCTTTATAAGACGATTTTATAAGTTCAATTGAATCGATTATCCTTTTAGAATGATATTTAAGTTCCGTTTTTCTGGAACCGGGCAGAAACGAGATAACAGGATATTTTCCGTTTAACATATTTTTTATTTTTTCATATTCCGGTCCGGTTTTCATACCGGCAGATAATACGTCTTTTTTGTTTAATACATATAAAGGATTCCCGAAATAATAAGATTCTACGCCTTCTTTTTTATAAATTTCCTGCTCGAACGGAAAAATAGTTATAACAAATTTTATATATTTTTTAATAAAATTTATTCTGCCGTATCTCGAAGCCCAAATTTTCGGCGGAATGAAATAAACCGCAGGTATATTAAGCTTGTTTGCCAGTTTTGCGATTTTAAAATTAAAAGAAGGAAAATCTACAAGAATAACAGCATCCGGTCTATTGAGTTCAATCCAATCAGACAAACTGCTTAATACCTTTTTTATAGTTCTTATTTTTAAAAGCACTTCAGTAAAACCCATAACCGATAATTCTTTGATATCGGCTATCAGCTTAGCTCCGGCATCTTCGCTGTTTTTTCCGCCCATTGCGTAAATATCCGGATTTATGCCATTACCAAGTTTTTTCAGAGACGATATTAAACCGCCGGCAAATACGTCTCCCGAAGGTTCTCCCGAAACTACAAGCACTTTAGGTTTAGACATATATTAGACATATATATTTTTAAAAAACATACACGGTGATACCTGCCGAGTCTGCTTTCTTTATAAATTCTTCCTTACGCAGGACTATAGTGTTGCGCTCAAAGGCTAAGCACGCAGAATTAACAGAAATAATGGCTTCCAAGGTATCGAGACCTACGGCGGGAATATCGAATCTTAAATCCTGTTTCGGCTTGTTTACTTTTACTACCGTGGCTCCCCCGTCAGCAAGCTTTCCGCCTCTTATTATAGTTTCGTCCGTCCCTTCTATCGCTTCAAGCGCCATAACAGATTTATCTTTAACGACTGCGGTCTGCCCTATATCTGCTCCCGCAATGAGCATGGCAGCATTCCTTCCGAATTCTATATCTTCTTTTTCTTTTTTATTCGGAGACCTCTTGGTTGCGACGCCGGACGGCAAAAATACTGAAGAAATATATTTTGTTTGAGGAACAACGGTTATTCCTTCTTTTTCTAAAAAATTACATATGGCGTTTAGAATAGTATCGTCTTTTTTATCTTTAAGGGATAAAAAAAGAGTGATTGCTTTAATGTCAGGTTTAATTTTTTTAAACATCAGCGTTTTTCTAACTTTACCAGCCATAATTACTTCGCTGACACCTTCGGATCTAAAAAAATTGACTAACTTGCCGAGCTGTCCTACGCTGATATAAATTATTTTGTCGGTGTGACTTGCAAGAGCTCTGTCGGCTTCTTCCTCGATAGCGCAAACCTTTACCGAGTAACCGGCAGATTTCAGTTCATTGATATATATAAGCGGAAACTCGCCGTAACCGGCTATAATACCTATATTTTTATTTTCCATATTTAATTTATAACAAAAATTGTTGGAATTAAAAAAGGCATCAGTCTTTTTTATCTGGTAATACCTCTTTTAGAGGCTGAGATAAACGACGTGAACTTTTCGATTTTGTCGGTCATGCCTATTTCTTTCTTAATATTTTCAATAGCTATTTTAACGGTAACTTTAGACCTGTATAAAATCTTATAGGCATTTTTTATTTTTTCTATTTCTTCTTTTGTAAAGCCCCTTCTTTCAAGTCCTATTCTGTTAATGCCGTATATTTTTGCCCTGTCTCCGGAAGCAACGAGATAAGGCGGAATATCCTGGACTACCATAGAACCGCCTGCAATCAGAGCAGATTCGCCTATGCGAACGAACTGGTGTATTGCGCATAAACCGCCGAGTATAACGTAATCCTGAATTTCTATATGTCCGGCAAGAGTTGCGTTATTGGCAAAAATATTTCTGTTTCCTATAATGCAGTCATGGGCGATATGCACATGCATCATAAAGAGGTTAGAGTCGCCTACAACGGTAATGCCGTTTCCCGTAACTGTGCCGGGATTCATAGTAACGTATTCTCTGATTATATTATTATTGCCTATAACAAGCTTAGTATCTTCCCCTTTATATTTAAGGTCCTGCGGCACGGAACCTATTGAGGCGAATTGAAATATTTTATTTCCGTCGCCTATACGCGTATTTCCTTCGATAACTACATGGGAAGCAATAATATTATTTTTTCCAATTTGGACGCCGCCTTTTATAATGCTGTAAGGACCGACGTCTGTTGAATCGTCTATTTCGGCTCCCGGATAAATTATTGCGGTTTTATCTATCATAGTTACGGAATAACCCGGTAAAATCGGCTTTCTAAATCTTGCTTTGTCTATCCCCATAAAATAGGTTAATTTATCCCGCAAATCATCGTTTTCCTCGGTCTTATAAGCCAGAATGCCGCCAGCCTGCGCCAGCGCTTCTAATATAAGCACGCCTGGCATAACAGGATAACCGGGAAAGTGACCCTGGAAAAATGGTTCGTTTATGGTGGTATTTTTAACGGCTGTAATAGATTTACCTTTTTCTAAGGATACGACTTTATCGATCATAAGGAAAGGATACCTGTGCGGAAGAAGATTTAAAATTTCTCCTATGCCGATAATTTCGCCGTTCTTTAAAACTACATTATTTTCTTCTTTTTTTTCCATTTTTGTCAAACCTTCGTTTTTGAAATTTCCTTTATTTTTTTAAATAATTCCGGAAGTTTCTTAAAAAGCACTACCGAGTTGCGCCATTCTTTAATAGAAAACGCCGGCGATCCCGATATTATCTCGCCGTCTTTTACGTTGCCGGATACCCCCGACTGCGCGGCTATCATAACGTTATTTCCTACGGCAATATGTCCGGCAATACCCACCTGTCCGCCCATAGTCACATTATCACCTATTTCGGAACTGCCGGCTATTCCAGTCTGTGCGGCAATAGCACAGTTTTTACCGATTATAACATTATGTGCTACCTGAACCAGATTGTCTATTTTAGTTCCGGAGCCAATTTTCGTAAAATCGACCGCACCCCTGTCTATAGTAACGTTAGCGCCTATTTCGACGTTATCTTCAAGCTCTGCATATCCGGTATGAATAATTTTAACATAACCGGTCTTTCCTCTGGCATATCCGAAACCGTCGCTGCCGATAACCGAACCGGCATGTATTATACAGCCGTTGCCTATTTTAGAATTATCGTAAACGGTTGCGTTAGGATATATAATTACGTTATTTCCTATGATTACGTTATTTCCTATAACCGCATTAGGCATAATCCTGCAGTTATCGCCTATAGAACACCCTTCTCCGATAAAAACGCCCGGAAAAATTACCGTATTTTTTCCTTTAACGGAAGTTTTACCCATAAAATAACCGCCTTCAAAATCGCTGTAACCGTCTGATTTTTCGGCGGAAGATTCTTTAAAAATCTGCGTCGCCTCGGCAAATGACAGATATGGATTTTTTGAATCCAATATTGTGAATTTTAATTCCGAAGGCAATATGGATTGCAATGAGCCGTAATCCATTATTACGGCGCAAGCGTTAGTTGTTTCAAGCTGTTTTGCATATTTTGCGCCGGTAATAAAAGATATTTCGCTGCTGCCGGCAGATTGCAGAGAACCTATGCCGGAAATTTCCGCATCTTCAGGATATGCATCTCCTATAACCGTAAGCGAGAGCCTTGAAATAAGGTCTTTTAAAAGCATAGATAAAGGACTATGTTTTATTTTTTTTATTTATTTAGAATTCATTTTATTTAAAACTTCATTGGTTATATCTATCGAAGCCGACCTATAAACGACGCTGGGTCTGTCTATAACCAATATATATCCGTCTTTTTTCGCGATAGCGCTAATAATAGACGTAGCTTTATCTATTATTCCTTTTAATAATTCGAATCTTTTTTGGGACATAACGCCTTGAATGTGCTTTTCTTCTGATGTAAAATTGGATATGTCCGCCTCGAATTCTTTAGTTTTTTTAGCCTTTTCCGATGCCGACATAATAGAGCCGTTATTTTTCAAATCAGCCTGAACCGAGGCTATTTTTTTTCTCATCGCAAGCAGTTTCGCATTATATTTGGAAACTAAAGCCTTTAACTGGCTTTGCGCCGCTTTCCCCTGTTTAGATGTAGAAATTATTTTCTGCATATTGACTACCGCAATATTTGAACCTGCGGCATAAGCGCTTACCTGACCGAATGATGCGAAAGCCGCCGACATTAAAAAAACCGCAAAGCTTAAATTTAAAATAGTTTTTTTCATAAATAAATCTCCTTGTTTATATTTAGTTTATATTTAATATCCGATACCGTTAAATACCGGGAAGTCCTTCTCCCAGACTGAACTGTATTCGCGTCTTATTATTTCCGTTTATAGGCGTTCCTAGAATCTCTCCGTAAGTAATAGTAATAGGTCCAAACGGTGAATACCAGTTAAAGCCTATACCTGCCGCCTGAACAAGATTTAACGGAAAAACCGGTTCAGACTGCAGCCATGCATTACCGGCATTCCACCATAAAAATCCGTAAAATTTCATTCTTTTAAGTATGGGTATAAAATATTTTGCCTGAACGGTAAACATTTTCGTTCCGCCTATTAAGTTGCCGTTTTCCGAGGGACCGACCGAATCATACATGAATCCCAGAAGAGGATAATTATTCATTATGCCGCCGACGAAAAACCTCTGATAAATAGGAAGCGGATAAGACGAGTTTGTTCCCGTTATATAACCCAGTTGCGCCCCCTGCATAAAAGACGTTCCCCACCAAAGCGGAATATAATGGTTAGCCTGAGCGATATATTTAACAAAATCGTCGTTCCCCCCTATAGGAGGTCCGGCATAGCTGATCCTGAAACTGTCCATATCGCCTGCCGTAGGAACGATAGGGTTATTTAAACTATTATAAACCGTCGTCAAAGAAACTTCGCTGGTCGTAACTTTCCCCTGCGGCAGGATATTCGACAAACCCGGTATTATTACCGAATTGTCCTGTTCTATGAGGTATCTGAAATATTCCGTCAATAAGTTGCCGTATAATGGGTATCCTAAAGTCACCGAGCCGCCTACCGACCTGTACGCAAATTCATAATAAAGGCTGTTAAACGTATCGTATAAAGATAGATTCAGCGATAACGGCCTCGCAAAAACATACGTAAGATAGGGCTGAAGTATATTAATGCTGTATGACTGATAAGGTCCGCCGGCCTGAACATTGAAGGATACGGAAATTCCCGTTCCGAATAGGTTGGATTCGGAAATAGAGGTTATAGCCATAAATGATGTAGCCGAACTGTAACCGCCGCCTATGGTAAATTTTCCGGTATTCTGCTCTTTAACATGAACTTTAACGTTTAATATGCTTTTCCCGGGAACTTTCTCGGTAGTTATCGTAACATGCTTAAAATACATCAGATTTTTTAAATTCTGCCTCGATATTTTTATGAGCTTCGGATTATATTTTTCTCCCGGATAGATAACGAGCGCTCTTAATATAACATAGCTGTATGTAACATCATTTCCGGTAATGGTAATTTTACCGAACTTTGCTATTTTACCCTTGTGGACAATTAAAGATAACTTGACGGAACTGGTTTTGCGTAAGAAGATTTACCGTTTTGATGCCCATTACGGATGCGAGCTTGCCGGAGGTAAACGATGTATTTCCTCTGAATTCGATTTTCCTAACCATTACGGGCGAATTTTCGCTTATAATAAAATGTATTCCTACATAATTTCCCGGAAAAAATTTCTTTTTTACTTTTATCTTAGCATTATAATAGCCTTCCGCCGAATATATAAATTTTAATATTTTAAGAGCCTTGTCTATTTCGTATGAACTGTAAGGCTTGTTAATTTTAAGATTGATGATTTTTTTAATTTTTTTAACGGATACCGAACCGTTTCCGGTATATTTAATCGATTTAATATAAGGTCTTTCGGAAACTATAAAAGTAACCGTCATTCGACCGCCTGAAGAAGTAATATCGACCAGAATATTTTTAAAATAACCGGTTTTGTATAGATCTTTAACACTTTCATTTATTTTGTTTATGGAATAATAGCTGCCTGGTTTTATTTTAATGCGGTTCATTATGAATCCAGCTCCGACCCTTATGTTTCCTTTTACCCTAACCGCATAAATCTTTTTTTCTAATGAAGAATTTTGATTACCCTCAATTTTCTTTGCAATGCGTCCGTATATAAAATCGCCAACTTTATTAGAAAACCGGTTTAATTCTTTTTTCAGGGAAGCGATGCCTGCGCCGGAATAGTTAAGCGTCTTGGATTTATAGACGTCTGCAACGTCTATAAGCATTGCGTGGACGGTAAAATTTGAACCGAGTCTCGAAATGCTTCCGGTAATTATATAATTGGAATGATAAGCTAAACCGAGTTTTTTTATTCGGACTAGATTTATTTTTTTATCGAAATTGAAATACGGAGGTTTTTTAAGCAAAGTATATGCAAAAACAAAATAAGGCTTTCCTGAATCCAAATATTTTTTAAAAGCCGCCGAAAAAGATTTTTTTATAGAAACGGAAGACGGGGAACCTTTCTGATGAAAAAAACCCGTCCACACGTTCCTATTGTTTAAAGCGGCGTAAACGTCAGCCGCATTTAAAATTAAAACGCCAGATATAATAATTCCTAAAAATATCGATTTGAAAAATTTCATTTCTTTCCGTTTTATTTGTTCTTTATTGCTTTTAGGCAAAGAGCTGGCATGTTGCCTGTTTATTGGAATTGTTTTTATTCATAATGATGTTATACTATAAAATATATATTAATACAAGAAAAAACAATTGATTGGCTATTTATATCCATAGCTGTAAGCTTGTGGGCTTGCATAGCTAATTTTTCGATCAATTTATATGTTCGATGATTCCACCGGCAATTTTAATTTTATGGTTCATCATATTTGAAAATTCCTTATCGTGGGTAACCACCACTAAAGTCTTGCCGTATTTTTTATTAAGTCCTATAATTATGTTATGCAGTATTTCCGCATGCCGCGGGTCTAAATTTCCAGTAGGCTCATCCATCAATATAACTTCCGGAGAACAGACGAGAGCTCTTGCTATGGCTGCCCTTTGCTGTTCTCCTCCCGAAAGCATATAAGGCTTAAAGTTTAGCCTTTTCTCCAATCCCATTTCGCACAGATAGTCCCTTGCCGTTTTTAAAGCCTTTTCTTTAGGTTCTTTCTTTATAAATAAAGGCATAGCTGTGTTTTCTAAGCAGCTGAATTCGTTCAGCAAATAATGAAACTGAAAAACAAAGCCTATGTTTCTGTTCCTGAATCGCGCAAGACCGGCATCCGTCAAATCGTATATATTTGAATTTCCGAAATACCCGACCAGTCCTGAATCCGGCTTGAGCAAAGTCCCTATTATATGAAGAAGGGTGCTTTTGCCTGTTCCGGACTCGCCTGTCACGGCGAATGTATCCCCTTTTTTTATCTCCAAATCGGCTTCGTTCAGAATATTAACCGTTTCTTCGCCGGCAGTAAATGTTTTGCTGACTTTTTTTAATGAAACAGCAATGCCGTTATTATTATTGTTGTTTGTCATATTTAAAATTTATGTCTTTTTTATATTATTTATTTTTTATTCATGCCTTACACCTTCTGCAGGGTCTATTTTACCGGCTTTAAAAGACGGATACAGCGTAGCTGCAAAACTTAGAAAAAGAGCCGACGAACCTATTATGATAAACTCACCGGCGGTCATTCTTACCGGCAGGGTAGTAATATAGTAAACTGAAGACGGAAGGCTTATTATATTATATGTTTTTTCCAGATAGCAGATTAAAAAGCCGGATAAAAGTCCGAGCGAAGTTCCGATTGCACCTATTATAACTCCCTGCGCTATAAAAATAAACATAATATCTTTAGAACTTGCGCCTATAGATTTCAATATGGCTATATCCTTCCTTTTTTCCATTACCACCATTATCAGGGTAGAAATAATATTAAACGCCGCCACCAGCACTATAAGGGATAAAATTACGAACATCGTAAGCTTTTCTAATTTTATAGCCGAAAATAAATTTTTGTTAAGCTCCTCCCAACTTAAAGCGTAATATGACGAGGATGTTTTATTTCTGTTCAGTTTAGCGGCTATCTTTCTTGCAAATCTGTTTGCCGAACTTAGATTGTCGAGTTTAATCTCGATACCCGTAACCCAATTCTTGGGCAAGCCGAGAAACGCCTGCGCGTTTTTAAGGGAAACAAAGGAAAGAGTAGAATCGTAATTATACATCCCGCTGTTTATAATACCGCAAACAATAAATCTTTCCGTTTTAGGTATAATCCCGAACGGAGTAATTTGCCCTTCAGGAGAAACTATGGTTACCTTGTCGCCTACGGAAACACCGAGATTTTGAGCCAAGACTTTTCCTAAAACGATTTCATTTTTATTTTTATTATCTAATCCCGATAAGCGGCCCTTAATAAGATATCTTTTAAGATCGGTAACTTTTTCCTCTGTTTTTACGTCTATTCCCCTCAAGACGCTTCCGGTCGAGGTAGAAGCTGAGGATATCATTATATCTGTATATATAAAAGGCGAAATGTTTTTTACGCCTTTAACCGATGATATTTTTTTAACAGCTTTTTTGTAATTATTTACGTAACCGTTGTAGTTTAAAACTATAATTTGGGATTCTATGCCTATAACCCTTTTCTCAAGGGCATGGTCGAAGCCGCTCATAACGGATATAACGACTATCAATGCCATTACGCCAATCATTATCCCCATTACCGATATAAAACTCAATAAAGATATAAATGAATTATTTTTCGGCTTTAAATAATGAAGAGCTATTTTAGTATGAAAATTCATATTAGACTATTGCTGTTTTATCTATTTTAATGGTTTAAGCAAGGGAAATAATATCACATCCCTGATAGAATGCGAATTTGTAAGGAGCATCACTACCCTGTCTATGCCTATGCCGCATCCCGCGGTAGGCGGCAGTCCCTGCTTAAGCGCTTCGATATAATCGTCATCCATTTCTGCGGGAAGACCTTCTTTTACTTTTGTCTCAACCTGCAATTTAAAACGCTCTTCCTGGTCTATGGGGTCGTTAAGCTCCGAGAATGCATTACCTATTTCTCTGCCGGCTATGAACAATTCAAATCTGTCCGTTACCGACCCGTCGCGGTCGTTTCTTCTTGCAAGCGGAGAGCTCTCTACAGGATAATCTGTTACGAAAGTCGGGTTAACAAGTTTCGGCTCTACGGTTTCGTCAAACAACAAAGTCAATAATTCTCCAAGGCTGTCTGTTCTGCTGATGCCTGCGATATTTCTTGCTCTGAGGATATCGTAAACTTTATCCGCCGAATCTATTTCTTCCGGTTTAAAACCTCCTATACTGCATAAACTTTCCTTTAGTTTTATTCTTTTAAAAGGCGGTTTGAAATTCAATTTTTCGGAACCGTATTCTATCTCGAAAGAACCGCAAATATGCACCGCTAACTCTGAAAGCATTTTCTCGACAAAATCCATTAAATATTCGTATGTCGAATATGCCATGTAAAATTCAAGCATTGTAAACTCGGGATTATGCTTAACGGATATACCTTCGTTTCTGAAATTTCTTCCTATTTCATAAACTCTGTCGAATCCGCCCACGACTAATCTTTTTAAATATAATTCGGGGGCAATCCGCATGTAAAGTTCTAAATTAAGGGCATTATGGTGGGTCTTAAAAGGTCTCGCCGTCGCGCCTCCGGGATTAGCCTGCATAATTGGAGTTTCGACCTCCAAAAAGTCGTACGAATTTAAAAACGAACGGATAAAGTTTATTGTTTCGGCTCTTTTTCTAAATATTTCCCTGACTTCTCCGCTTGCTATTAAATCTACATATCTCTTTCTGAAACGTGCTTCGATATCTTTAAGCCCGTGCCATTTCTCGGGCAGGGGAAGAAGCGATTTGGTCAAAATTTCTATATGTTCTATCTTTATAGTTAATTCGTCTGTCCTGGTTCTAAAAAGGTGACCTTTTACGGCGCATATATCTCCTATATCTATATATTCGCTAAACAATTCGAAATCTTCTTCTTTAACCGCATCTTTTTGAATATAGCACTGAATTTCGCCGAAACCGTCTCTAATCCTGAAAAAAGACGCCTTGCCGAAACTTCTTATAATGATAATCCTGCCGGCGGTTTCGGCATCGACCCTGTTATTCTCAAAAAAGTCTTTATCCGTTCTGCCGTATTTTTCGATTAGAACTTTAATATTTTCTTTTTTTTCAAAATCGTTTGAAAAAGGGTTGACTCCTCTTTCCTTTAATTTTTTTAATTTATCCAAACGGTTATTTTCTATAATATTTAATTCCTGCTCCAAGGTTTTCCCTCCTTTTTTATGACCATTTTTCCGGTCTTTGTCTTTAAATTCCCTTTTTGCAAATGCGAGATTGCTTCGTCGCTAACGCTCCTCGCAATGACAGGATATTGGCTAACGCTCCTCGCAATGACAGGACCGGCGTCATTGTCTTTCATTCCCCTTTTTTAAAAGGGGTGGCATTTTGCCTGCTATGCAATGACGGGGTCATTGCTTTTAATTCCCCTTTTTTAAAAGGGGTGAAAGCGAGATTCATCGGACACGTGGTCCGATATGCTTCGCTCGCAATGACAACTTTAAATTCCCTTTTTGCAAATGCGAGATTGCTTCGTCGCTAACGCTCCTCGCAATGACAGGACGGGGTCATTGCTTTTAATTCCCCTTTTTTAAAAGGGGTGGCATTTTGCCTTTCTTTAGAAAGGCAAAATGACGGGGTATTTCTAACAGATTGTTCGCTACTACTGCCTGACGCCCAGCAGATAGGCGCTTATGAACTCGTCGATGTCTCCGTCGAAAACGCTCCTGTCGTCGTAAATGGTAACTCCGGTTCTGTGGTCTTTTATGACCCTGTTTGGGTTGAGTGTATATGACCTTATCTGCGAACCCCAAGATATATCTTTTTTAGTCTTATTAATTTGAGCTTCTTCCTCTTCTCTTTTCTTTTTATAATAATCGTATAATCTTGCCCTTAAAAGTTTATACGCCGTTTCCTTATTTTTATACTGAGACCTTTCATTCTGGCAGGCGACGACGATTCCGGTCGGAATATGGGTTAACCTCACCGCCGAATCGGTCGTATTTACATGCTGTCCTCCGGCTCCGCTTGAACGGTAAGTATCAGTTTTTACGTCCTTTTCGTCTATAACTATGTCAATAGAATCATCAATTTCGGGATAAACAAAAACCGAAGCAAAAGAGGTATGCCTCCTTTTATTTGCATCGAAAGGGGAAATTCGGACAAGCCTGTGAACTCCGCTTTCTGCTTTAAGATACCCGTATGCATATTTTCCGTACACAACGAACGTAACGCTTTTAACTCCTGCTTCTTCGCCTGCATTAAACTCCATTATGACAGTTTTAAATTTCTTTCTCTCCGCCCATCTTAAATATATCCTTAAAAGCATAGCGGCAAAATCCATAGACTCCGTCCCTCCGGAACCTGCATGTATTTCTACGATAGCATTGAGCTTATCGTCTTTCCCCGAAAGCGTCATATCCATTTCTAAACTTAGAACAGCCTTTTCTAAAGACTTGACGCTTTCCGAAATATCCGACAGCATCTTTTCGTCATTTTCTTCTAAAGAAATATCGTATAAATCTTTTATATTTTTAAATTCTTCATATACAGCGTAAAACGGTTTCAAACGGTTCTCCAACCCGGATTTTTCTATTAATATTTCTTTCGAGAAAGAGATATCTTTATAAAAATCTTCTTTTGAAGAAATTTCGCCTATTTCTTTGAGTCTTGCTTCCAATTTAGAAACTTCAAAGCATCCTCCGTATTTTTTCCAGTTTATCCCCAAGTTCTTTCAGATTTCTATCTAAAAGACTTACGTTTAAAACCGAATCCGATGGCGCAATGGACATTGAGAACCCCCTGTATTTATGTATTTACGAGACCGCGTGAAATTTTATTATAAATACCCCGTCATTTTGCCTTTCTAAAGAAAGGCAAAATGCCACCCCTTTTAAAAAAGGGGAATTAAAAACAAATACTCCGTCATCGCATAGCAGGCGGACTGCCACCCCTATTTTTTATTCTTTACCGGCAGATACGCTATCGAGAGTATAAAAACCGCATCGATTATATAAACAAATATATTACCATATAACGCAAAAAATGTCTTTCTATTAATTAATTTTATATAGCCTATGAGATAAGTTCTTTTAAATATACCCGTTTCTCCTAAAATTTTTCCGGTCGGAGATATTATTCCGCTTATGCCGGAATTCCCCGCTCTTGCAACAAACCGCTCATTTTCAACAGCAGGAAAAACGGTCATAGACATATCCTGGTATGGCGCGGAAGTCCTTCCGTACCATGCATCGTCAGTTATGCTGACTAAAAAGTTAGCCCCTTTTTTTGAAAAATTTCGAACTAAAGAATTAAATAAAGATTCGTAACAAATCATCGAACCTGCCTTTAAATTTCCGCTTTTCAGCATTCTGAATCTTTTGCCCGCCGTAAAATTTCCGATTCCGGCGCCTTTTAAAATATGGGCAAGAAAAGGCAACTGATTTTTTAACGGAATATATTCGCCGAAAGGAACAAGGTGATGCTTATCGTAATAAGAAAACCCGCCGGACTGAGTGAACATGTAATCTCTGTTATAAAAATGATATCTTCCGTTTAATAATTTTAATCCTATAGCTCCGAAAATTAAATCTATTTTATTTTTTTTGGAAAAATTCATAACTTTATCCCAATAAAAAGGTTCTATGGAAATAATATAAGGAAGAGCTGTTTCCGGCCATATTGCCAATTTAGGTCTATATTTCAAAGATTTCTTCGTTAAATTAAGGTAGATTCCCGTCGTCCTTTTTTTAGTAATTTTCCATTTCTGGAACATACCTATGTTTCCCTGAATCAAGGCAACTCTGACAGGCTTTTTATTTCTGAGCAGTCTATTTACAGAATAGATATTATAATAACCGTAAGATATTACAATAATAAAAACGGATAAGCCAAAAATCAGTTCAAACAGCGCCTGCTTCTTAGAAATTCGATTTTTATAAAAAATAAAATGGAATACTAAATAATTTACAAGAACTATGACAAAGGAAAGTCCAGGGGTTCCTGTTATATTAACGATCTGTATAAAAGGCAGATTTAAATATTGCGACACACCGAGGTTTTCCCATGGAAACCCGGTCAAAAGATTAGATTTTAAAAACTCAAAAAAAACCCAGCAGGAAGGAATTAAAATTATATTCAATATTCTATAATTATTTAATAAAATTCTGCCGAAACCGGAGAATAAAGCAAAATAGAGAGCCAAATAAGAAGCAAGCAGTAAAAGAGCAACAACGGCTATATAGTAAGGTAATCCTCCAAACTTTTGAACTGTATAAACTATCCAGTACAGTATGATTATATATGAAATAACGCCTGCTAAAAACCCGTATAGAAAGGACTCCTTAAAACTGTTAGAATTACTGACCGCATATAAAAGAGGGACTAAAGAAACCCATGCAAGAAATTCAAGATTGAAATTGGGGAATAAAAAAGCAACCGTTATGCCCGACAGACAAGCGGAAGCGGAATTGAACAGAACGCGGCGTGATATTCCGAACATCATCTTACGGCTTTTTTCGCTTCTTCCCATAATATATCGAGGCTTTGAGGGTCGAGTTTGGAAATAGGGGATGATGCTTTTTCCTCCATATATCCGAATCTTCCGATAAATTTATCGGAGGCTTTATTCAAAGCGATGCAAGGATGTATATCTAAAAGCCTTCCGAGATTAACGACTGAAAATAAAATATCTCCGTATTCCTCGGCTATCTTATTTTTATCCGTTTTATTTTTATTATCCAATTCTTTTTTAAGTTCTGAAATTTCTTCATAAACTTTATCTAATGCCCCGCCCTCGTTTTCAAAATCAAAGCCTATTCTTTTAGCCTTTTCCTGTACCATATATGCCCTATGAAGAGAAGGCATAGATTCAGATACGTAAACGGAAGGATTTTTCGGCGTATCCGGCATATTTTTTAATTTTTCTTTTTTTTCCTCGCCTTTGATCTTTTCCCAATTTTTAAGAATAACGTCTTCAAGGCATTCGCCTTCTTTTAAAGCAAAATCTTTATCGAAAACATGCGGATGCCTTCTGACTAATTTTTGATTTATAGCATTAATAACATCCGCTATAGAAAACTCTTTTTTATTTTCATAAATGTCAGATAAAAACACGACCTGCAAGAGAAGGTCCCCGAGTTCTTCCATAATTTCCGTCTTATTATTAGAACTTATCGCTTCTACCACCTCATATGCTTCTTCTATTATATAAGGCTTCAGTGTTTCCTCGGTCTGCTTTCTGTCCCATGGACAGCCTTCTTCGGAACGCAACTTCCTCACGATTTCAATCAGGCTGTTAAGTTCTGCATATTTTTGTTTTTCGTTTTCCATAAAATTATACCGCCTTTACTATAACTCCCTCATTTCATAGCAGGCGGACTAACACCCCTTTTATCTTAACCGAAATAAAACAGTTTAAATATAAGCGCCGTTATTAAAACGCCAATGACGCTTCCCGTTAAAACCTCTATTTTAGTATGAATGCCGCTGCTTATCCTAGATAATGCGATAAGAAACGCAAGTATAAACGTAAGAAGCGAAACGACCGGATTCAATGTTAAAAGGGAAACCGTCAGCCATATGGAAAATGCGACGGCGGCATGCCCGCTCGGAAATCCTCCTCTAAGAGGAGTCCCCTTATTAAACATAGCCTTTATAATTATTATGCCGACAAAAACTATCGAGATAATTACTATCGAGATATCGGAACCCGCAGTTTTTAGCATATTCAAAAAATAGTATATCACATAATACAGATATTTTGAAAAAATTATATAGCCTACGACAAAAGAACCGAACGAGGACAGAAGAACGGCGCCTGCCGCTAAATTTTTAACGGCTGCTATTTCGGGCGAGTATTCTTTAGACAAGTAATCGGCAAGATATTCTATCGACGTATTCAAAGTTTCCGCAAAAAGAACAAAGAAAGCGGAAATAAATATAATAAGAATGTCTATTTTGGAGACTCTCAAAAAAAGCGCAAGAAAAATAGCGAGGAGAGCCACGGTAAAATGGATCCTCATATTTTTTTCGGTTTTTGTAGCTAATATTATGCCTTCTATAGCCGCGTTAAAAGATTCCAGCCGATTTTGCGGAACAGGTTTCATAATTCTTTATATAAAAAATTCTGCATATATTTCATTTCCTTATCGTAGCCGGGGTCGTCCAAATCCAGCTTATGCTCCTCGTCATGGGCATATCCGAAAAGATGGAGAATGCCGTGTATTATTAAGAGCGCAAGTTCCCTGCCTAATCCTTTTTTGCAATAATTCTTTCTATTTTTAGGATTTTCGTTTTCTTCTTGTCCATCTTGTCCTTCCTTTCCATCCGAATTGACCCAATCGTCTTTCTCCCAAAAATTACGGTATCTTATGAAATTTTTTTCTGCTGTTGAAGGCGCAATATAAATCTCTCCTATATAAAAAATATCTCCTACCTGTTCTTTTATTTCAAAAGACAGGACATCCGTCGCTTTATCTTGATTTCTGTAGAGCCTGTTTAATTTTTTGATATAGTTTTCCGAACAAAAAATTATATCTATTTCGTATGAACCGCAATAAAGCTTTTCTATCGAATTTTTAACGATATAACGGACTGACTTTTGATTTATTTTCAGCTTTCTTTGGGTATTCGTTATATTTATTACGGTTTTCATCCGATTCATGTTTATCGTCTTCCTCGACCGATTTGCCGGCATATGGTATCCTCTGGTGAAAAACGGAATTCAAAACTTTTACGAAAGCATCGCCTATGGAATGGAGGTCTTTCAGCGTCAGTTCGCATTCGTCGAGCTGTCCATCGCTGTAAATTCTATTTATAGTCTTCCTGACCATAAGTTCCAGTCTCGAAGGAGAAATATTTGTCATCGTTCTCGATATCGCCTCTACCGAGTCCGCCAGCATAATTATGCCTGCCTCCTTGGTTTGGGGTTTTTTTCCGCTGTATCTGAACGCGTCTTTGGACAAATGCCCGTCCTTATTTTCACTGAAAGCCTTTTCATAGAACGCTCCTATCATAGAGGTTCCGTGATGTTCGCCGATTATATTTTCTATTTTATCACCTAATTTATATTTTTTTGCAAGTTCCTGTCCGTCTTTTACATGGGACGCGATAATTAAACTGCTCATAGTTGGAGAAAGTTTGTCGTGCGGGTTTTCTGTATTCGATATATTTTCGATAAAATAATTAGGTTTGGTTATCTTTCCGATGTCGTGGTAGAGACTTGCGACTCTGGCTAAAAGCGGATTAGCTCCGACTGCCGAAGCTGCTGATTCCGCAAGGGTGGCCGCCATTATAGAATGCTGGTATGTTCCGGGTGCGACTACAGAAAATTGCTTTAAGAGCGGGTTGTTGGAGCTTGAAAGCTCAAGAAGTTTGAAATCGGTCGTAAAGTCGAATAATTTTTCGAATAAGGGTATAAGTCCTATAACCATTACAGAAGATATAACACCCGATAAAAATGCAAAAACTATACTGTAGATATTTTGTATATTTATCAGGTTGAGACTTATCAATGCAAATGCCAGAACCATAAAGCTGTTTAAAAATCCGGTTATAACTCCGGCTTTAGCGACGCGGCTCCATGAAGAAAAATCGAAGACTTCGTATGAAGCTATAAAACTGCCCGCAAATGTATATATCATAAAAAAGATAGAGTTTTTAAAAATTATAGAGGTCAGAATGGAAAAAAGAGCTATATAGACTACCGAGACCTCAGAATTTAACATTATTCTTATAAGCATAGGACCGAACGCAAAAGGAATTAAATAATAGATATCGTTCCTGTCTATAAAAGGAAAATATAAAGAAAGGGCTTTCGAGAAAATAATGCCGGTTTTAATAACCAAAATAGAAGATAATAAAACGGTTATAATAAAAACGATATTTTTAAAATCTATGGATGCCCTGAATTTTCTTATGTACCTGTACGGAAAGACATAAGACAGCGATAAAAGCATCGCAATGACGAAAAACAATCCTATAAGAGACGGTATATTATTTTTCAGCTTAAACTCGGCATCGTAAGTATTTAATTCAAGCGCTTTAGATTTAGTTATAAGTTCTCCGGCATTCACTAAAAGCATACCCTCGTTTACATGTATATAAATCGGTATGTTTTCTTTTTTAATATCCTCTATTTTTTTAAGAGTAAGATACTTCGAATATACTATATCCGGTTTTATCATCCGGTAAACCAATCCGTAAATATCGTTCTGCATATAAGACGGAAGGAAGCCGAGATATTTTTTAGTATAATAATAAGTAAAGCCTTTATTTTTTTTCAGAGTAAAAAATATTTGCGGGTAATTTACGGTTTTAAGCCTGTTTGTTATTACATTTTTAATTTCTATCTTTTTTCCGCTTGCGGGCGGTTTGGACAGCACCCCTTTTTTATAAATGCTGGAAACTATTTTTAAAATATAAGCCTCGATATTTTTATTGTAATTCAAATAGTAAAACTCGTTAAGAACCGGCTTGCTTAATTTAATTCCTAATTTAGCGGCGAAAATATTTTCGGATATATACATATTTTGCCTGTTCTTGGCATGGCTTTCTTTGTATGACCTTGCAAAAGCGAAAGCCCTCCTTATTTTTCTTGAAATGGTCGATTTTATCTCAGGATAATATAAATAAACATCGGGGCTGTTTTCGATTTTCTTTTTCAGGATTGCGTTAGTAGCTTTTACATTTATATACCTGAAACTCTTTTGGGCTATTATAGTTTTTGTCGCTATTTCACCGGCTTTATACTTATTTCTTATAAACTCCATCCCGTTGTAAAGCAAAAATGTTAAAAATATAGCCGATATTAAAAGCAGGACTAAAAGGGGTGAATAACGATTTTTAATTTCTAAAGTATTATTTTTTAGGAATTCGAGAAATTTCGTTCTTTTCATATGCCTTTATTATGTTTTGGACAAGTTTATGCCTCAATACATCCGTTCCGTTAAAATTTACGACTTCTATGCCGGCTATGCCGGTGAGGATTTTACCGGCGGTTATAAGTCCCGATTCTTTGTCATAAGGCAGGTCGGTTTGAGTTATATCGCCGTTTACGACAATCTTTGAACCCAAACCTATTCTGGTAAGCATCATTTTCATTTGTTCATTTGTGGCGTTTTGCGCTTCATCCAGAATTATAAAAGAGTTATTGAGCGTTCTCCCTCTCATAAATGCGATAGGCGCAACTTCTATAATATCCGTTTCTATAAGTTTTATTGCTTTTTCAAACTCGAGCATCTCATAAAGAGCATCATACAAAGGCCTTAAATAAGGATTAATCTTTTGCGAGATATCCCCCGGAAGAAAACCTAATTTCTCGCCGGCTTCGACTGCGGGGCGGGTTAATATTATCCTGTCGAACAGCTTTTTTTGAAATAAAGATATTGCGCATGCCATGGCAAGATATGTCTTGCCGGTTCCGGCAGGTCCCACGCCTATGACTATATCGTTTTTGTAGATTGCGTCGGTATATTTTTTTTGATTCGGGGTCCTTGGCATTATGACTTTTTTTCTCGGGGTTATCAGTATGGCGGGATAAATCTGCGCGCCGATATCGGATTTCGGTTTTTCAATTTTCAGCTTTGCCAATCTTATTAAATCGTTATCGGTAACAACTTTTCCGTTTTTATACAGATTTATCAGGTCGCGTATGAATCCAGCACAAACCGCAACATTGATGCTATTGCCCTTAACAAGCAATACATTGCCCCTAACGGATATATCTGTTTCAAATTCGTTTGCTATAATATCTCTTATATTTGTGGATGGATTGGAAAATTTATTAAAAAGTTCCAAATCTTCGAGCTCTATTTTTTCAATAAGTATTGTTTCTTTTTCGGCATCGCTCGATATTAAGCGGGATTTAGGCGCTTTCGCGTTTGTTTTAACCGCTCCTTTAATGTTCCGCATTTTGACTGCCGCGGCATATCCCGCTTTCTTTGTTTTATCAGTTATTCCCAAATTTTGTTTTTAATGACTCCTTTAATTATTTAATTATTTATCTGTTTTTT
>Ga0078972_1008467_pt1 | contig 21464 bp, 22 predicted proteins | sample YelNatPaOPGAMG01_FD_67568 | JGI IMG/M metagenome (GOLD analysis project Ga0078972, IMG submission 67568) | Hot spring thermophilic microbial communities from Obsidian Pool, Yellowstone National Park, USA - OP-RAMG-01 (SPADES assembly) (version 2) | ecosystem: Environmental > Aquatic > Thermal...
CACCCCGCGCCCCCCCGCGGCGCCCCCGGGCCCCCCCGCCAAACCCCCACAAAAGGTAGCTGTTCAGACTCGCGTTCAGGCGATTCCGGCGAGCAGCGCGAAGCAGCCATGGAAGGGGTTGAGACCCCGTGCCCGCCACGTGGCGAAGAGGCTGACCAGAGCCATACGCGTCTTGCTGCCGGCAGGGCTGCGCGAGCCGCCGCTGGTCTTGCGTATCACGACAATGGGCCGCAAGCTGCGCTCCGCCAGGTTATTGTCGGCTGGCACGCCATCGACATGCACGAACTGGAACAACTCGTCCTGGTGCCGCGATAGGCGTTTGGCCAGTGTCCAGCAGGGATGCGCCTTGTCCTGCGCCTACCGTAGCGCCAGCTTCTGTGCACGCTCAACCAAGCTGTTGTACAGTGCCTCGCGCTCTTGGTCTGTGCGCTCCTTGACCGCTGGCAGAGCCGCCTTTGCTTCATCGCAGAGCCCCCGCACGTCTCTTGCCCACCGCTGCACGGCCTCATCCCCGGCGTGCTCCTCCTTGAGCTTGTGCAGGTCGCGCAGAAGGTGTACCCAACAGCGCTGGTGCGGCCCCTTGTACCGGTTGTAGCCGGCGAAAAAGTCGCTGATCAAGATGCCCCTGAATAGCCCACTCAGAATGCGTTTCGCCACGCGCCCGGAGCGGCTCTTGTCGCGTTCGAAGTAGCGTACCGCATCAGGACCATCGGGTGTGCTGAAGGTCCATACGTAGCCGCCCTGCCCATCTTCCCGCCAGCCCGTCTCATCGGCGTGCACCACCGGGCTGCGGCGCATCTGCTCCCGCAGCTCGCGCAGGGCGCGCTGCCCCATCTCGCGCACCCGATCCAGCACCCCCGCGATCTCGCCGATGCTGAGCACCAGATCGTGCACCGTCTTGAGATAGTTGCGGATGGCGCGCACCGCCATCCGCAACTCAGTCCGCAGGTAGGCGATCAGGCTGATCAGCCGCACACCCAGACGCCCGCGCCCCAGCACCACACCACGCAGGTCCAGCCGTGGCGTATGCCAGCGCTTGCAACGCGGGCACCAACCCTTGAGTACCACGTGCTCGGTCACCTCCACCGGCTGCGGTGGTGGCAACTCGATCACCTGGCGCCGCCGTGCCACGCTCTCACCATACACGCGACCGCCACAGTCCGGGCATTGCTCCAGCTTGTGCGATACACTCTTGGTCGGCGTCTCCCGCCGGCGAGCGCCATTATGCTCTGGCTTCCGCTTGCAGCGTGGTGCCTTGGGACCAGCCTTCCTCGGCCTGTTCGCTTTCGCGAACGACGGACGCTCCTTCTTGCCTCGCTCAAGTTCGCTAATCCGCTGCCGAGCGGCCGCCAACTCGCCCTGCAACGCTTTCACCTGCTCCCGCAGTTTGCTGTCCTCGGCCCGTAGCGCAATGACTTGTTCTTCAAACGTCATGCCATAACCATACCATAACACAAAATGATTTGCCAGCCCTATTCTGAACAGTTACCTCCCGGTGGTACCTTGCCCATGCTGTAGAAGAGCAGATGATCTGGACGGTATTATCGGGAGGCCCTGTTATGACCCCGACAGTTGGGAGGCCTTCTACATTCAAGGTCGCCTCCATGAGCTGTGGATGGACCTCCCCGGCCTGCCCTTGTTCATGGAGCAGCCTGCGGGCCAGGACCAGTACACCATCAGGCTCCCGGCCGAGGTGCACACGGTCCTGGAGAAGCGGGCGGCGTGGTGGCTGCCAGCGCACGATCTGCTAGCCTCGAAAGGCCCGCAAGGTCCAGAGGACTGACGCACTGAGCTAGCTAGAGTGGGCCGGGCGGTGCGCCATGCTCCGCACCGCTGCGGCCGTATTTGCGAGCCTGGGGGAGCGGCCGCAGACTGTGGGTCGCGTCGCCTTGAGCAGCAACCAAAGGACTTCCGGCTCGACCGCACGGCGGGACCACCGGCCACAAAAAGTGGCCACCCGATGGTGCCATCGTGCGCTTCAACAAACACCGGCTCATAACCGGCGGGGCGCCCGTTCGAATCGGGCCGGGCCCACAGTGTGTTCAGACCGCTCGCGCGCAGCGCCAGCCTGGTTGCGCGCTCACCCCCCACCCACCGTGCCTCTGAGCCACTCGACGAACGCATCGGGTGGCGAGAGGCGCACCTTGGTGCCTTCGATGGTGTACGGCATGTCGGTGAACGTCCCCTCGCGGTACCAGTACAGCCGCGGGCTGACCGAGCCCGGCCCCTTGCTGAACATGCCGATGATGATCGGCACCAGGAGCTGCATGGCCGGCAGCACCCCGGCATCCTCGACCGGGTATGCTACCAGGATGTGGCGCGTCGGCACCCCCACCAGCGCCCCGCCCCGGCCCGTACAACCGGGGAACTGGTCGAGGCGTAGCGCCTCGCTCGCCACGAAAAAGCTGCTGCCCGAGAGCACCGTGACCTTGGTGCCGTCGGGCAGCGGCGCCCGCTGCACCTGGGGGCGCGGCTTGCGGCGCAGATTGTCGAGCCCCACGGCAAAGAGCTCGTCGGTGCTCTTGCCCCATCCCGCCGCCTCCGCGGGCTGCACCTGCTGTACCGTTTCCGGCAGGTCGAAGACCAGCACCGTCAGGGTGCCCGGCAGGTCCTGCCGATAGATGGCGTGCTCCGGCCCCACCTGGGCGAGGAACGCTTCGGGCCACAGGCGCAGGGCCAAGAGCGGCTTTGCCTCCTCGAAACTCCGCCCCGCCCCTCCGGGCCTGGCCTGCGCCTCTGCCCGGTGCAAGGCATCGAAATGCCGGGCAATGATAGCGGGCCACTCGCGCCGGTCGTGGCCCGCGCACACCTGAGAGACGTTCTCGAGCCCGTAACGCCCGCCGCCCTCATCTTCCCCAACCACCACGTACCCGTCTTGCACCTCGATGCGTTGGCCCCGTCGCTCAAAGTACTCTCGCACCAGGCCGACAAACGCTCGCCATTCGCGGGGTTTGAAGGGGCCCGTCCATTCGCCTTCGGGCTCCGGCGGTTTTCGGCGCCAGAACGCCATGAGGCTTGCAGGCAGGGCGGCCAATAGAGTGAGTGCGGCAACGGTGAATGCCAGGATGCGCCTCATGGCGTGTGATCCTCCTTGACGGGCGGCCAGGCTGTGGGATGGCGCTGCCTTGCCTGCCTCAGCCGGCAGCCAGCTCTTCCAACATGGTGAGGAACGCGACCGGCGGGTACAGGGCTGCGTTTGGCCTGCCTCTCTCCATCTCCATCTCATAGGGCAGGTTGGTGAAGACGCCGCCGTGGTACCAGTACAGGTTGCGCGCCAGCAGCGGCGCCCCCTGCCGCTCCACGTCCAGAATGCGCTCCACCAGTGTCATCAGAGCCATGCTGACGGCCTCGTCGGCCCGCGGCACGGGCCTCAGCGGGCAGACGAGCAGCAGCCCGTTGCTGGGCAGGGCAACGAGAGCTCCATAGCGGCCCGAGCACTCCCGATCTTCCCCCAATAAGAGCGCCCGTGCGGCCACGCTCTCGTCGTCGGCCTCGAGGCACATGCCCTCCAGCCCCGGCGCGAACGGCACCCTCTCCAGGCCCGGCTTGCGCCTGCGCACGTTGGCAAGCGCGGTAGCAAAGGCCTCTTCGGCCGCCACGCCCCACTCCTGCACCATGCGCGCCGGCACGCGCACGGTCCCCTCGGGCAGGCGGCAGACCACCGCCGCCAGCAGGCCGGGCACCTCGTCGGAGTAGAGCGTCTCCTCGCGCTCCGTGCCGGTCAGCGCACCCTGCGGGAAGAACTGGATCGCCAGCGCCTCGCGCAGCTCCTCCCAGCTCCGCGCGGCCAGCGGGTCGCCGGGCCCCTGCGGCGCGGGCGGCTCCTGCGTAGTGGCCGTCTGCTGGCTCTGCCAGCGGCGCAGCGGCTCGCCGAAGAGCGAGTCGACCAGGCGCCCCCACTGTTCCCGTGGCAGCTCCTGTGGCACACGGTCGAGGCCCGGGGCCTCGAAACGGCGTTCCTGCCCGCCTGCGCCCCGCACCAGCACGCCATCGGCCTCCACCACCGCATCAAAGCCCTGCCGCCGGAATAGCCTCTGCACCGTAGCCTTGAACGCCTCCCAATCGCCCTCGGCCCCGGTGGGGCCAGGCGCAGGTCGGGGCGGCGCGGAGGGCCGGCGCGCCAGGGGCACCAGCGGGCGCAGCGGCGGCTGCGGCGCAACGCGCGGCGGGGCTTCAGGGGGCGTGGCAGCGAGCTCCCTGCCACCCGCCGGCGCGCCCGCACTCCCCAGGGAGGGCGGGGCCGGCGGCCGCTCCTCTTCGGAGGGGCGTACCCGTGGCGCCCCTGCCTGGGCGGAAGGAGCGGCGACCCCGTAGCCCTCGTCCACAGCCGCGGGCGCCCCGGCGCGCTGCGAAGGTGCCGCCGGAGGCACCACCAGCCCCGGCGGCGCGAGGGGCGGCCTGGCGGCCTCGGCCGCCGCAAAGTAGCGCCCGATCACTTGCGGCCACAGGTCACGCTTTTCGGCCTGGCACTCCTGCGCGATCTCGCGCAGCGAGTATCGCGCGCGGCCGTCTGGCCCCTCCACCACCAGCTCGCTCCCCTGGATGCTGGCGCGCCAGTTGCGCAGCGAGCAGTAGGTGGCGAGCACCTCCAGCAGGGCGCGATAGTCGTCGGGGGGGAGGATCTCGGGGCCATCTGTGGGCTCGCGCTTCGGCCTCGGGCGCCAGAAGGCGAAGGAGCTGAGGAACACGGCGGCGGGGAGAACGAGCAATCCGGCAATGATCCGCTTTGACAAGGGAACCCCCTCAGGATGCGGGCAGGCGCGGCAACCTGCCAGGCAAATACGCACACGGTACATCATTGGGTCGCCGGTCGGGCGCCGATTCCTGCGCGGGCCGCCCGGCCCCCCAGGCCAGCAGCCACGCGAGACCTGCGCACCCCAATGATACCTCTATTCGCCAGGTACGCAAGGGACGGAGCGGGGTATATCCCAGAATCGTCGGCGTAGACTCGCCGCCGGAGGGGGCGCAGCCGTTCGGCGCGGCGCCAGACGGGCTTGTCACTCTGAGCGGCTCCTGCGGCCAGCTCTCAGCCCGGCGCCAAGCGAGCGAAGAGTCCTTGCTAGCCATGGCGGCACGCTCGGAGTGGTTTGGTGCCACCACGAGCAAGGATTCTTCGCTGGAATTGGCGCCCCTGTGCTGCCTGGCCGTCACTGCCGCTGCTCATGAACTTGTGGCCGCCGGGCCAGGGACCCGGCTACGCGCTCCGCGCCCCGCCCGGTGCGGAACCGTTCCCAGGGCCGGGCCGGGAGCGAGCGGAGCTCAACACCCGGCTGCCAGCCCTGGTCGCAGCAAGTTCCTTTGCCTGGCACAGGGCTGCGCGAGCTCTGGGATGACAAGAGGCGCGGTGCCGTTCCGTGCAGCGCGGCGGCTACTGCCCCTCCCGCTCCTGCGCCGTCAGCCAGGCGCGCCCCGCCTCGCTGACCTCCCAAATCCCGCGTGGCGAGTCGCTCCTCACCAGGCCCTCGGTGCGGAGGGAGTGGCAGGCCCACTCCGCGGCCTTGCGCCAGCGCAGGCAGCGCATCTGGCGGGGCAGCGGAGCCAGGTCGTATTCGCTGAGCCGGTCCTTCATGGCAGCGTACACGCGGTCGAGCACCGCGCGGGCCGGTGCCCTGCCGCCCAGCTCGACCAGGGCGCGCAGGATAGGCAGACGGTAGGCGTGTTGGGGCGTGCTCTGCCCCTTGCGCAGCCGCGTGCCGCTCCGCCGCACGGGTCCCTGGCCCCCGACGAGCGGGCGCAGCCTTTGCCCCAACTTCTCAAGGTCGCCCTGCAATTCCTTCAGCGACTCGGCCCGCGCCAAGGCCCGTTTGGCGGCCTCGTGGTCGCCGGCATCGAACGCCTGGGACCCCAGGCGGTTCACACGCTTGATCTCGCGCCCGACCTCCTCCACCAGCAGTTCGTAGGCTGCCCACAGGTTGCCCGACTCGTCTCCGCTCATGCCTCGCTCTCCTCGCCTTCGCCCTCCGCCGCCACGCCGCCGAGGCCCATGCGGCACCTGGTGCCATGGTTGAGCCAAGTCCGAAGATGTGCGGCATGGCCGGCCAGCCTTTCCGATCGCGCTCCTTCTGTGCGCCGTTTATGGAGCCTGAAGCCGAGCATGTTTTGTAAGATAGGCAACTGCACCGCAATCGTCAAGTCGCGCGGTCACCCCGGGGCTCTAGCTTGTCGCCCGAGTCCCTCCACTTGGCGCCACGCCCACAGGCTACTAGAATCCCCCCTGGGCCACCCCTGCGGCCCAGGAGGTCTCGCCTTGGACCAAGCGCCACCGCGCGTCCAGCTCATCACGTCCGACGTCCGCCAGCGGGCCGTCTTGGCCGGGGCGCTCCTCGAGGCCGGTTTCGGGGTGCTCTCCGGACCCTCCCTGGAGCAGGCCGACCTGGTCGTCGTCGACGGCGCCTTGCCCCCCTCGGAGCTCGCGGCGGCCTGCGCGCAGGCCCACGCAGCCAGCCTGCCGGTCCTCATGCTGGCCACCAGCACCGAGGCGGCCAGGGAGGGCATCGCAGCCGGCGCCGATGAATACGCGATCATCCCCTGCTCGCGCCAGGAGCTGGAGCTACGCGCCCGCCTGGCCCTGCGCCACGCCCGGGCCCGCGCCCCCATCGTGGCAGGCGACCTCCGCATCGACCCGGCCCGCCACGAAGCGACCTTGGCCGGGCGCCCCCTGGCCCTCACGCCCACCGAGTTCCGCCTCCTCTCCTGCCTGGCCAGCAACGCCGGCCATGTGGTCGGGTGGCAGGCGTTGCTCCGAGAGGCCTGGCAGGTCGAAGGCTCACAGGGCGGCCGCCAGATGGTCAAGACCAGCATCTACCGCCTGCGCCGCAAGGTCCAGCGCGCGGCCCCCGCCGCCGTGCGCATCCTCACCATCCGCGGCGCTGGCTACCTCCTCGCGGCCGGCTCGGCGCCGCCTCGCCCACCCACCTGCCGTTGAAGGGCCATGGCCTGCTTTTCGCCGTCTTTCGCAGACGTGGTATAATGCACACAGTAGAGCTGGGCGCAGCGCCTGCGCCGCCGTGGCGTCGGATTCCGATGGAGGAACTCAAGATGGATTTTGCCTTCTCCGAAGAGCACCTCATGGTCCAGAAGATGGTCCGCGACCTGGCCGCCAGAGAGATCGCCCCCCACGTCAAAGAGCACGACCGCGAGCAGCGCTTCGACCGCTCCATCCTCCCCAAGCTCGCCGCCCAAGGCATTCTGGGCATCTGCATCCCCGTGCGCTATGGCGGGGCCGGCATGGACTATATCTCCCTGGGCCTGGCCTGCGAAGAGCTGGAGTATGTCGACACCTCCAACCGGGTCATCCTCTCGGTGCACGTTGGCCTGAATAGCCTGGCCCTCCTGCAATGGGGCACAGAGGAGCAGAAGCAAAAGTATCTGGTGCCCCAGGCCACCGGCCAAAAGATCGCCACCTATGGCCTCACCGAGCCGGCCGCCGGCTCCGACGCCGTCGGCATCCAGTCCACTGCCCGGCGAGAGGGCGACCACTACATCCTGAACGGCGAAAAGATGTGGATCTCCCTCGCCGATGTGGCCGACAACTTTCTCGTCTTCGCCTGGACCGACCTGGAGAAGAAGCGAGCGCGTGACCACTCGGGTCTGACCGCCTTCATCGTCGAGCGTGGTTACCCAGGCCTCGAGACGGGCACCATCCACGGCAAACTGGGCGTTCGCGCCGGCAACACCGGCTGGATCGCCTTCAAGGACGTGCCCGTGCCCGCCGAAAACGTGCTCGGCCGCGAGGGCGAAGGGTTCCACATCGCCATGTCGGCGCTCGACAACGGCCGCTACACCGTCGCTTGGGGTGCGACCGGCCTCATCCGCGCCTGCCTCGATGCCTCGGTGCGCTACGCCAAGGAGCGCCACACCTTCGGGGTCGAGATCGGCCAGCACCAGCTCGTGCAGCAGATGATCGCCCTCATGCAGCTCAAGTACGATGCGGCCAGGCTCCTCTGCATGCGCGCCGGCTGGCTCAAGAACCAGGGCGTGCGCAATACCCGCGAGACCGGCCTGGCCAAGTGGTACGCCACGGTGAGCTCCTTCGAGGCCGCCGCCGATGCCGTCGAGATTCACGGCGCCTACGGCTACTCCGACGAGTACGACGTCGAGCGCTTCCTCCGCAATTCCAAGGGCGCGGTCATCTACGAGGGCTCGCGCGAGATCCAGCAACTCATCCAGGCCCAGTACGCGCTCGGCTACCGCAAGGACAAGCCCCTGCGCTGCGAACTGCCCGCCTACGACCCTGAGGCCTGGACCAACTGACAAGGGAACTAGAGGAATTCTGGAACTAATGGAACTGAGGGGCAGCCCATCCCACCAGTTCCCCCAGTTCCTTCGGTTCCCCTCCTGCAAGGAGCCAGCCGATGAACGCGATTGTGTGCATCAAGCAGGTGCCCGACACCACCGAGGTCAAGATCAACCCCGAGACCAACACCCTGGTGCGCGAGGGGGTGGCCAGCATCATCAACCCCTTCGATACCTATGCTATCGAGGAGGCCCTGCGCCTGAAAGAAAAGTTCGGCGGCAAGGTGACGGTGATCTCGATGGGGCCCGCCCAGGCCAAAGAGGCGCTCAAGGAAGCCGTGGCCATGGGCGCCGACGAGGCGGTGCTCCTGAGCGACCGCGCCTTCGCCGGCTCGGATACCTGGGCCACCGCCTACACCCTGGCGCAGGCCATTCGGCGCCTGGGCGAGTTCGACATCATCTTCTGCGGCAAGCAGGCCATCGATGGCGACACCGGCCAGGTGGGCCCGGGCATCGCCCGCCAACTCCGCATCCCCCAGCTCACCTACGTCTGCAAGATCCAGGAGATCGATCCGGTGGCCAGGCGTGTGCGCGTCGAGCGCCTGCTCGAGGAAGGCCGCGAGGTGGTCGCCTGCAGCCTGCCGGCCCTGCTCACCGTGGTCAAAGACATCAACCAGCCGCGCTACCCCACCTTCATGGGCATCCGGCGCGCCACGCGCATGGAAATCCCCGTCTGGGGCGCCGAGGCGCTGCCCGATGCGCGGCCCGAGTATCTCGGCCTCAAGGGCTCGCCCACCCAGGTCGTACGCATCTTTAACCCGCCGGCCCGTGGCGGGCACGTAACCCTGTTCCAGGGCGATACGCCTGCCGAGGCGGCCGCACAGCTCGCCGCACGGCTGCTGGCCGACAAGGTCATCTAGAGCCCATACCTTTCAAACGGGAGCGCAGCCCCTTCTGGGGCCGACTGGACGGAGGAAATACCTTGGCCAAGCTCTTGATCTCCGCCGACCTGTGCACCGCCTGCGCAAGCTGCGTCGACGCCTGCCCGTTCGGCGCCCTCAGCGTGGAGGGCGATGTAGCCCAGGTCAATGACCAGTGCACCTTCTGTGGGGCCTGTATTGACGTGTGCCCCGCCGGCGCCATCTCCATCGAGCGGCCCGCCGCCGAGGAAAAGCCCGACCTCTCCAGCTATCACGGCGTGTGGGTGTGGGTCGAGCAGTTCCGAGGCCAGGCCTGCACCATCTCGTGGGAGATGCTGGGCCAGGCGCGCCGCCTGGCCGACCAATTGGGCACGGCCCTCACCGCCTGCGTGCTGGGCCACGGCGTCGAGCCCGTCGCCCGCGAGGCCGTCGCCTACGGCGCCGACCGGGTCTTCCTCGTCGACGACCCCACCCTGGCCGTCTACCGCACCGACCCCTACGCCGCCGTGCTCGTCAGGCTCGTGCGCGAGCACCGGCCCGAGATCTTTCTGCTGGGCGCCAGCGCCCGCGGCCGCGACCTGGCGGGAGCCATCGCCACCGACCTCCGCACCGGCCTCACGGCCGACTGCACCGGCCTCGATATCGACCCCGAAACGCGGCTGCTCCGCCAGACGCGTCCGGCCTTTGGTGGCAACATCATGGCCACCATCATCTGCCCCAACTATCGCCCGCAGATGGCCACCGTCCGCCACCGCGTCTTCGACGTCCCGCCTGCCGACCCCAGCCGCCAGGGCCAGATCGTGCGCGTGCCCGCTGCCATGGATGAGGGCGAGATTGCCAGCCAGGTGGTCGATTTCCTGGTGGAGGCAGGCCAGGTGAACCTGGCCGATGCCCGCATCATCGTCAGTGGTGGCCGCGGTGTGGGCGGGCCCGCCGGCTATGCGCCCCTGCAAGAGTTGGCCGATGTGCTCGGCGGCGCCCTGGGCGCCTCGCGGGCGGCGGTCGACGCCGGTTGGATTCCCTACGCCCACCAGGTTGGCCAGACAGGCCGCACCGTCAAGCCCGACCTGTACATCGCCTGCGGCATCTCCGGCGCCATCCAGCACCTGGCCGGCATGCAGACGTCGAAGGTCATCGTGGCCATCAACAAGGACCCGGAGGCGCCGATCTTCAACGTGGCCACCTACGGCATCGTGGGCGACCTCTTTGAGATTGTGCCCGCGCTCACGGCCGAGTTCCGTAAGCGGCTGGGGCGTTGAGGAGCAGCGCACATGCACGTGCTTCTGTGGGCCGCCCTCGGTGTCGTGGCCGGCGCCGTCGCCAACCACCTGGCCGACAGGCTGCCTCGACACCTCAGCCTGCGGCCGGCGCCGCACTGCCCGGCCTGTGGCACCCCCTACGCTGCCCGCCAGCGGCTGGCCCTTCTGGCCTGGGCGGCCCACGACCTCCGTTGCCACAAGTGTGGCACGCCACTGGCCGGACGGCGTCGCCTCTTCGAGATCTGGCTGGCCGCGTTCTTCGCCATCCTCGCCTGGCGCCACGGCCTGTCGTGGTGGCTGGTGGCTGCATCGTTCCACGCCACCGTGCTCTCTGTCGTCGCCATCACCGATCTCGAGACGCGCATCGTGCCGAACCTGGCCATCCTCCCGGCCATGATCGTCTCGCTGGCCGGGATGGCGCTGGCCTGCCGGGCCTGTACTGCCCCGATGCTCCTCGGCGGCGCCGTTGGCTTTGTGTTCTTCTTCCTGCTCTGGGCCGTGTACCCGAAAGGTATGGGCTTTGGCGATGTCAAGCTGGCCGGATACGTCGGCCTGATCGCAGGCTACCCGCGGGTCATCCCTTGCCTGCTGGCGGCCATCCTGGCAGGGGGCCTCACCGCCCTGGTCCTGCTCGTCAGCCGTCGGGTGGGGCGCCGCACCTACATTCCCTACGCCCCCTTTCTCGCCTTTGGCGGGGCGCTGGCCCTTTTCCTCTGGTCGTAGCCACGACGCAAAGCGAGGCGGCGCCCCTTGCGGGCGCCGCCTCGCCGGTTAGCTCCGCTGCGCGCGTGCCTCAGCGCACCCACTCCAACTCGTCGCCCGGCGAGGTCCGGCTCGCCAGCAGCGTTCCGGCCGGCAGCTCTACCACGTAGCGTGCCCCGCGTGCTACCGGCCCCACGCGCCACGGCCGCACGGCCGGCACCGCCTTGACCACCCGGTGCTCCCGGTCGACAAACGCCACGTCGATGGGAAAGGCCATGAAGAAAGTGTGGATGCTCGAGCACGGATAGATCACCATGCCCTCGCCGGCCGCCAGCTGCCGACGGCCCATCAGGCCACGCAGGCGGGTGAGCCAGCCGTCGGCCACCTCGGCGCGGCGCGCCAGCTCGGTGCCCCGCGTGCGGTTGCGGATCTGCACGCGCTCCATGCTCAACCCCTGCTGCGCACGGCCATGGTGTAGCCAAAGATCTCGGGCTTGAGCTGCAAGCCGGCCATCTGGATCTTGTCCATGAACTTGGGCCGCACGCCGGTCGGCTCCAACTGCCCGAGCACCTTGCCGTCGCGGAAGCCGGCTTCTTTGAACAGGAAGATATCCTGCAGCAGGATGGTATCGCCCTCCATGCCCGAGACCTCGGCCACCTGCACGATCTTGCGGCTCCCGTCGCGCATGCGGCTCACATGTACGATCAGGTTGATCGCCGAGGAGATCTGCTCGCGGATGGCCCGCAGGGGCAAGTCCATGCCGGCCATCAGCACCATGGTCTCGAGGCGGCGGATGGTATCGCGAGCGCTGTTCGAGTGGGCGGTGGTCAGCGAGCCATCGTGGCCGGTGTTCATCGCCTGCAACATGTCGAGGGCCTCCGCACCGCGCGCCTCGCCCACGATGATGCGGTCGGGGCGCATGCGCAGGGCGTTGATCACCAACTGGCGGATGGTGATCTGCCCCTTGCCCTCCAGGTTGGCCGGCCGGGCCTCCAGCGTCACCACGTGTTCCTGCCTCAACTGCAGCTCGGCCGCGTCTTCGATGGTGACGATGCGCTCATCGCCAGGAATGAACGACGACAGCACGTTCAGGAGCGTCGTCTTGCCAGAGCCCGTGCCGCCCGACACCACCACGTTCAGCCGTGCCACCACGCAGGCGCGCATGAACTCCATGAACTCGGCCGTGCACGTGCCCAGGCGGATCAGGTCGTCGATGCCCAGCGGCACGCGGGCGAACTTGCGGATGGTCAGAACCGGCCCCACCAGCGAGAGCGGCGGGATGATGGCGTTCACGCGCGAGCCATCGGGCAGGCGCGCGTCGACCATGGGCGACGACTCATCGATGCGCCGCCCCAGGGGAGCCACAATGCGTTCGATGATACGCATCAGGTGGGCTGTGTTGTCGAAGGCCAGGTCGGTCCGCTCGATCTTGCCCCCGCGCTCCACGTAGATCTTGTCGGGCCCGTTGACCATGATTTCGGTCACGGTGTCGTCGCGGAGGAGCGAGTCGAGCGGGCCGTAGCCGAGGATCTCGGCCACCACGCGGTCGAGCAGCTCGTCGCGCTCGGCCCTGCCGAGGACGAGCCCCGTCTCTCGGAGCAGCTCGCTGTACACCTCGGCGATCTTGCGTCGGATGGACTCGGAATCGCTCACGTCGCCGGCGTTGCGCAGCTCGGCCACCACCCGGTCGCGCACCTGGGCGACCAGTTGGCGGTGCACCTCTTCGCGGCCCCGGCTCACCGGTGCTGCCGACCGCGCCTCAGGCGCCAGCGTCTCCACCCTTTCTGGGCGTACCATCTTGATCAACATGCTCTTTCCCCCTACGATTGGACAGTTCGCTCGCCTGGCGCTCCCAGGGCTTCAGCGCACCCACTGGCGCACGTAGCCCAGCAGCCAGATGGTGGCAACGAGCAGGTACAGCACCAGGTCTGCGGCGAGGAGCAGGCGCACAGGCAGGCGCTTGGGCAGCGTGAACTTGCTCCGCCCTTTGGGCATGCCGGCCAGCCACGTCCGCTCGGCCGAGAGGTGCAGGGCCAACTCGTGCTGCAGGCGCGCCAGCTCCTCGGCTCCCGGGTAGCGCGCCATCAGCTCGCCCAGGGCATCCTCGGCCTCGGCCCACCGCCCGCGCTGCACGTGCTCGAGGGCCTCAAGGTAGAGGGTGTCGTCATCCAGGCTTCCCCTGCCGGGCGCAGGGCGCGCCGCCTCGCCGGCCGGTGGCCCAAGCTCGTCGGGCACCTCTGGCTTCCCCGTTCCCATCATCGAAAGGCATCCATGAGCGCAGGAATGGCAGGCCCGATCACCACGGCCAGCGTCGCCGGCAGGATGAAGAACACCATAGGGAACAGCATCTTCAGGGGCGCCGACCGCGCGACTTCCTGCGCCCGCTGGCGACGCCTGACGCGCATCTGGTCGGCCTGCGAGTGCAGGGTGTCGGCGATGCTGAACCCCAGCTGGTCAGCCTGCAACAGCACCGCAACCAGCGCCGACAGGTCGGGGACGTCGGTGCGGTAGACCATGTCGCGCAACGCCTCGCGCCAACTGATCCCGTACCCCGTCGCCGCCACCACCCGCCGGAATTCGCGGGCCAGGGCGTGGTCCCATCCCTGGCCGATGCGCAGGAAGGCGCTCTCGAGCCCCAGGCCGGCATCCACGCACACCGTCAGCATGTCGAGCGCATCGGGCAGCGCCAGCAGCACCTCTTTCTGGCGCTTCTTCATGCGGCTGCGCAGCCAAAAGTTGGGAAGCTCCGAGCCCAACGCCGCCGCGCCCACGGCCATGAGCAGCGCCTGCAGGGGCGCCACCGTCATGGAAAAGAGCGCAAGGGCCACGGCAATGATCAGCGCCACAGCCACAATCAGGCGCAGGCCCATAAAGTCGAGCGGACCCAGGCCCATGGGCGAGCCGGCAATGAGCAACTGCTGCCGCAGCTTCTCCAGGTTGCCCTTGGGCGAGAGGCGCCCAACGCTGCCCAACACCCCCTTCACAATCGGCTGCAGCACGCGGCGCACGAACGGCTCTTGCAGCTCCAGGCTTGGCGCGACCAGCTCGGTCGAGATGATCTGCGCGATCCGCTCGGCAGCTTGCCGCTCTTCGCGCCGGCTCCTCACGCCAAGCCAGACCAGGAACACCGCAGCCGCCACGAGCAGCGCCACCACAGCGGCGATCGGTTGGGTCCCGCCCTCTGCCATATCAGACCTCGATCTTTGTCAGCATCTGGGTGATGACAAACCCCAGCACGTCACTGGTCAATGCGGCGGCGGGGATCATCCGCACCCACCCCGGCTGGAAGAGCTGCAGGATCCACCTGGGGTTCAGCACGGCCAACACGATGGTCAGCAGGATGGGCAGCGCAGCCAGCACGTACGAAGTGAGGCGCTGTTGGGTGGTGAGCACACGGATCTCGCCCTGCAGCCGGATGCGCTCGCGCAGCGTCTCGGTAATCTTCTCCAGGACGATGGAGAGGTTGCCGCCCACCTCGTGGCTGATGTTGACCGCCGTCACGATCAACTGCAGGTCGTCGGTCTCCATGCGGGCCACCAGGTTGTTCAGCGCCTCGGCCTGCGACAGCCCAAAGCCGATCTCGCGCAGCACCCGCTCGAACTCTTCGCAGGCCGGCGGCCCCAGCTCCTTGCTCACCAAGTCGAGGGCGGTCAAGAGCGCATGGCCGCCGCGCAGCGAGCCCACCACCAGGGTGAGGACGTCGATGAGCTGGTCGTGGAATGCCTTGATGCGCTTGCCCCGCCTCGCCTCGACCAGCAGCCAGGGCAACGCCAGGCCCACCGCGGCCGCCGCTATGGCAGAAACCATGAAGCGCTGGATGGCGAACCCCACCGCCCCCAGCGCGGCCGACGAGGAGAGCGAGATGACCACGAACTCGGGCACCGTCATGCGGACGTTGGCCTGGGCCAGCCGCAGCGCCATGGCCCGGCCGATCGCCTGCCCGCTGAGCAGCCGATCGAGCGCCCGCAACAGCCCCGAAAGGCCCTTGCGCGCTTCGCCCTTCTCAGCCGCCTGGCGGGCCACGGCCGCATAGGCTTCGAGCCGGTGCGAGATGTCGCCGGGCCGCTCTACGACGACATAGACGCCCATCACAAAGGCCATCACGGCCAGGGTACTCAGCATTCCGACAGCCAGTGGAGTAGTCAAGCCAGCTCCTTCCGGTTCGTTATGCGGCGAAGGGTGCCGGGTTCGGTCGCCTTGCGGCCGCGCCTGCCATCCCGGTCACTGCCGCGCCATCTTGGCGAGCCCCTTCGCCAATATGCTGACCTGCCGTGCAATGCCACTGCGCGCATGGCTCTCGAACAAGGGCACGCCCCGATTGATGCTGTAGGTCACCAGCTTGACATCATCGGGGATGGTCACCTGCACCGTCATGCCGAGGGCGTTCTCCACGTCGCGCCGCTGCAACCCGCCCCGCTGAGGGAACCGGTTCAAGACGGGGACTACCCGGTCGCGCGGCAGGCCCAGGGCATTGGCGTGCTCAAGGAACAGTCTGGCGCCGCGCAGCGCCGTGATCTCGGGGGTCAGCACCAGCAACACCCGGTCGGCAATTTCGAGGATGGTCGACGTGTTCTCGTCGAGCACCGCCCAGCTATCGACCACCACGAAATCGCGCACCTTGCGCAGCGCCACCAGCACCCGCCGCAGGTCCTCTGGGTTGATGCCATCGGCTGCCTGCTGTTGCATCAAGAGGGCCTGGATGCCGCTGACATGGGGGGTCAGGATGCTCTCGAAATCGCTCCACTCCAGGTCGCTGAATTTCGGCAACCTCTGCCCGGCGCCGCCCGGCGCCTGCAGGTTGAGCATCACGTCGACGGCGCCGCCGGCCATGGCCGCATCGATCAGGGCCACGCCCGCGCGCATCTCGTGCCGCAGGGCGATGGCCAGGTTCACGGCCACCATGCTGGTGCCCACGCCGCCCTTGCTGCCCAAGACGGCGGTCACGAAGCCGGCCTTTTCCTTGCGCAGGTCTAGGGCCGCCTTGAGGCGAGCGATCAACTCTTGAGCGTCGGGCGGCTTGACCAGATAGTCGCTGGCGCCGGCGCGCAGGCTCGTCACGCGCTCTGCCACACCTGGCGACGCGCTCAAGACGATGATCGGGGTGGAGGCCGTCTCGGCACGCTGGCGCAGCGTGCGGCAGAGGTCGGCCCCGTTCATATCGGGCAGGTCGAGCTCGGTCAACACCGCATCGGGCCCTTCCAGCCGGGCCTTCTCCAGGGCATCGGCCGCCGTCTTGCAGTGGATGACCTCCCAGCCCTGCGCCCGCAGGATGCTGCGCACCACGGCCACCGCGCTCGGATCGCGATCGACGACCAGAATGCGCGTCCGGTAACCTGGGGCGCTGGCGCCCTTGACCAGGCGCATGCCACCTTTCGTCTCTGGCCAGACCTCTGCGCTCATCTTGCCACCCGCCCCCGCAGCTTGAACCGCTGCATGATATAGTCGCCATCCACCGGCACGGTGGTGAATGGCCCGCTTGGCGCCACCGGGCTCCGCAGGGCAAAGTCGGCCGAGGCGCCATTGTCGCGCAGGAACTTGAGGGTCAGCGCATCCTGCGGATCCAGCGCCAACAGCAGCGCCTTCGGGGCGCCCGCCGACGCCTGCCCCGGCTGGTTCGCCTGGCCCCCCGCGGCACGCACGACCGCCGCCACTTGCACGTCGGAAAGGATCGTCAGGGTGTTGACCATCTCCTGCACGTCGGGGTTCATCTTGCTCAGCGGAAAGCTGAACATCATATCGACCCTGTCGCCGGGGCGGAGGATGTCGATGCTGCTCAACAGGTCGATGGTGGGAAAGGCTACCACCACCTTCTTGGGGTCCATGACGAAGGCCACCTGGGGCCCCACATAGTCGGGCTTGAGGAGGCGGCTGCGGAGGATGATCTCGTCACGGGCCACGGCGGCCGTCGTGACCATGCCCACCGCGTCCTTCGGGTCGGTTGCCGCGCCCTCTGGCACCACCTCCGGCGGCACCTGGCGCACGGTCACATCGCCCGCCGCCAGCACCGCCGAGACCGGAATATCGCGCGTGGCCACCAGCACCGGCACGCGCGTCTCCTCGGCAGCCTTGGGCTTGCTCGTGGCCTGCAACACGGCCATGAACGCCAGGACGCCGGCGACCGCCGCCAACAGTAGCCCGCCCGCGAACCACAAACACCCTTTCCGAGTCAATGCCCTACCTCACCTTTCCATGTCACCGCCGCAGGCCCACCACGTACACGCCCAGGTCATACTTGCCGCCCGGCTTCCCGGCGTGCACCTCATCTTCCAGTGTGCCCACCAGAATCTTGGGAGTGCCGGTGTCTTTGATGTAGACCACTGTCAGCGCCGCAAAGCCCACAAAGTGGTAATCCATCGAGCCTGAGCCCAGGTCGGCGTCGGAGAGCGGCCGGTCCTTGGCATCCCGCACCGTGTCGTAGACGGGCACGAACACTTTCTTGCCGATCAACCACTCGCACTCGCCCAGCGCCGAGTTGTTGCTGCCGGGGGAGCCGTTGATCCAGACGCCGGTGTCGCCCACGTCGACCACGCCGGGGTATCCGCCCAGGTCGATCCAGTACTTGAGCTCCGACGTGCTCACATCGCCCTTGTTAAAGTTGATCCAACCGCGCTCGCCGTCGGCGATCTTGTTGATGGCATAGTCGGAGACATCCTTGTCATCATCGTAGATATACACTTTCTTATCCGCGGTGGGATCGCTGAATTTGGCGCGGATGGCATCCACCGCACTCTTTTTCACGGCCAGGGGCAGCAGGCCACCAATGGCCTCGGCCGGCGAGAGGCCTGCCACAGCCGAGGCGCGCATGACAAAGCTTGGGATGCCCAGCGCGCCCAGAAAATAGGTGCGAAAGACCTTGGTCACCGTCACCGCCACCGTCTGATCGATGCCGGCCCCCTGGATGCTCACCTCCACCGTCACCTGGTCACTCGCCTTCAAAGGGTCGCCCAGGCCATTCGCGCTGGCGGCATAGTTGCGGGCTGCCGCTGTGGCCTGCGAGGCGTCCTTGGTCGTGGCATAGACGCGGGCACCGGCCAACGCTCCGGCATCGGCCCCGTTCTGCAGGAAACGGCGCTGCGACCAGAAATTCCCGCCGTCGAGCACCAGGCCGAGGAAGCCGACGAGCACCACCAGCATGAGGGCCACGACAACCAGGGATTGCCCCTGCTCCCGCCAAAACCCGCGCCGGGGCTCCATCGCTCAGTCCCTCCTCTCCACCATCATCTGCGAGCGGCCGCGCAGGGTGATCCCTGCGCCCGACCCGCCGTCGACGAGCTGCCCGATGAGCGGCGTCACGGCATGGAACGTATAGGTCACCTCCACGCGCACCGTGGCGGTGTCGGGATAGCTGACGCCCACATAGATTGCCTTGGGGTCCAGGCCGGCAATCAGCGTTTTCGCGACGCCGGCAATTTCGGCTGCATCGGCCGTGGGGTGCACCACGGCGTAGCGTGCCGCCTCCCTGGCCGCGCTGGCGAGGGCGTTCCGCGCAAAGACGGCCCGCGACAGATCGATGATGCCAAAGATCAAGAGCAGCATGACCAGCAGGCCGATGGTGAACTCGACGAGTGACTGCCCTTCCTGCCTGCCAGCCGGCGAACGTGCCTTCCTCTCGTATGTCGTTGGCACCACTCAGTACCCTCCGATGCACCCGAGCATCATCATCTGGCTGTAGGCGCGAACCTTCAGAGGCTTGCCGCCAAAGAGGTAGGTGGTGAAGATGGGCAACGTGTAGGTGGCCCTGACGACCACGTTGTTGCCACAATCCTGCCCGTTGGGCCACTCGGCAGTGACGTAGAGGCTGCTCGCGCTCAGGTCGAGCCCCTGAGCCGCCATATCCTGCTTGGCGCGGGCCACCACCTGGGTGGCAGTCCGGCCGGGCTCCTCCGAGGCGTAGCGCGCGCCCTCACGTGTGCCGTTGGCGAGCGCCATCCACGTGGAATAGACGCGGCCCAGGTCGAGGCATCCCAGCACGATCAACAGCAGGATGGGCAGCACCATGGCCAACTCGACGATCGACTGACCTGCATCCCCGCGCCTTCTCGCCATTGTCCTCACTTCCTTGCTCGGGCCTTGCAACCTGGCCGACGCCGGGCTCCCGGCCCAGCGTCGCCGCCCCGGCCCTGCCTGCACGCCCCCTGGCCCGGCAGGCACCGCCCGGCGCCCACAAACAGGCATGGGCGCAAGCGGAGCACGCCGTGCCCGCCTGCGCCCGCCTGGGGCCGGAACCGGACGGCCTTAGCCGCCCAGCGTGAGGTTGCCGGCGATCTTCTGGAAGATCGTCTGGATCTGCGTGCCCAGCAGGGTGACGGCCAGGATCACGACGATGGCGATCAGAGCGATGAGCAGGGCATACTCGGCAAGGTCCTGCCCCTTCTCATCCTTGATGGCACTGCGCAGGAGAGCCCGGAAATACGCCAACATGGTCTATTCCTCCTCAGGAATATGCGGGGGCCTGGCCCCCAAGGTTGTGTGGGTACGCGCTACGACGTTCGATGTTGGCCGACAACTGCACGGTCCTTACTATGCTCCCACCCCCCTTCGGCCACCTGCGGGTGGCGCTTTCGACCTTGGGCTGTTGCCTCCTTGCCCTGTCGAAAGCCGTCCACGGTGCGCCCTAGCTGCCAGCCTGAACCCGGGTGAGCACCGTCGCCAGGTCATCACGGTACACCGCCTGCCAGCGCCCGCTTTCGCGCATCACCACCGCCAGCGGGCTATCCGACTGGATGAGCGCCACCTCGACGCCATAGCGCCGGAGGGGCTCCTCCCAGTCCTCGGCGACGGACTGGGCCTTCATGTACTCGTTCAAGACTTCGTCGCCGTACACCTCGGCCCGGCCATCGACGAACACCGGCAGGCCACGCCAGATCAGGTACCCTCCCCAGTGATAGGTGTTGAACACCCGCCCGGTGAGACCATGCTCCTCCAGGTAGGTCACCGCGGCCGAGGGGTAGATCTCGGCCTCCACCTCGGGCACGCGCCGGGCCACCGAGGCCACGCGCACCCCAGCCACCACCAGGAGCAGCGCCGCCACCGCCCCCAGCCCCTTCGCCAAAAGGGGCGATAGCGGGCGCTCGCCCTCGGGGCCCGTCGGGGCGCCCCACAGGTCGCCCATGCGTTCGGCCAGGATCGGCGCCCCCACCAGCGACAGGAACTGCACATGGCGGATGGAGTACATCGCCGCCGCGCCCGCGCCCACGAGCAGCAGGAGCTCGGCCGGCTGGAGCCTGCGCCGCGAGGCGCCCAGCGCCGCCACCAGCAGCAGCCAGTAGGCCCCCAGCGGCCAGGCCAGGCTCTGGTGGAAGTTGGGCGAGGCCCACTCCTGGATCTGGTCCTGGATGGCGCGGCTGCCGAGCGTGCCGAAGGGAAAGAGCAGCGCCGAGACCCCATTGGGCGTCACCAGCGAGCAGGCCAGGCACGCCACCCACACCAGCGCCAACTGCCTGGCCTGCGGCGCCAGCCAGGGTCCGGCGCCGGCGCCCCGGCGAACCCAGGTCAGCTCCTCGCCCACAGCAAAGACCGCCACAATCGCCAGCCCGGCCACAAAGCCACTGTGGAAGTTGGCCCACAGGAGGGTCAGCGGTGCGAGCCACCACACCTTCGTGCCGGCGGCATCGGGGCGGCTGAGTATGTAAAGGTACAGGCTCGCGAACAGCAGCGAGAACATCTGCGGCCGCACGCCAAAGGTAGGGCTGGCGGCCAATGCGGCCAGCACCACCGCGAACGCCGCGAGCACCGGCCGGCCGCGGCAGCGCATCCATACCAGCGCATACGCCGCCACGATCACCAGCGTGAACAGCACCGCCAGCCCGGCCAGCCCCACCAGCCGGCTGCCCACATAGAGCAGCAGGTCCGACAGCCACTCATGGGTCACCCAGCGGTGGTCCGCAGCCGTGAACGAGAACACATCGTAGGCCGGGATGCGCCCCTGCGCCAGGATGTAGCGGCCGGTGGCCATGTGCCACCAGAGGTCGGGGTCCATCACCTCGCGGACCCCCGTCACCGCCACACCCAGGAGCGCCACGGCCATCAGGAGGCGCCTGGTGCGCCGGAGCGAGGCCGGCTCGGCCTCCGCCAACTGGGCCTGGGACACAGCCGTCATCGCGCTGAGGTCTCCATTTCGTTACCCGAATTATACCCGGATTCTACGCACCCAACGTGAACATAGCGTTAACGCGAGGTAAAATCCCCGTCGCAGGCGGCGGTGGAGGGATGGTGGCGGCAGGGAGGTTGCGCCAGAGGACGAAGGTGCGCTACTTGTACAGTCGGCGCTGGGGGCGGAAATCCTGCGGGGAGAGCGCCTGTTCACACTCGAGTGCGTACCGGCGGTTCCCGCCTTTGACGAAAGGGG